>Ga0079226_10000034_pt1 | contig 81971 bp, 73 predicted proteins | sample Poulit2014_FD_76345 | JGI IMG/M metagenome (GOLD analysis project Ga0079226, IMG submission 76345) | Agricultural soil microbial communities from Georgia to study Nitrogen management - Poultry litter 2014 | ecosystem: Environmental > Terrestrial > Soil > Agricultural land | place: USA: Georgia...
GATATTGGTAAACAAATTATTAAAGCAGACCTTGTACCAATTATCGAACCAGAAGTAGATATTCACAGTGAAGAAAAAGCAAAAATTGAAAGCTTTATGAAAGAAGAAATTCTATCAGAACTAAACAAATTAGATTCTGAAGAATTAGTTATGCTCAAACTAACGATTCCAACTGAAGCAAATCTTTATAAAGAATTAGTTGAACATCCAAATGTTATTCGCGTAGTAGCTTTATCAGGTGGGTATACAACTGAAGATGCAAACAATAAATTAAAACAAAATGATGGCGTCATTGCGAGTTTCTCACGTGCATTAACACAAGATTTACGTGTCGATCAAAGTGATGAAACATTTGATGAAACATTAGCAAAAGCAGTTAAATCAATTTATGAAGCATCTCTATAAATGACTCTAAGAGCCAGGTTTAAAGGATGTCGATATCCTTTAAACCTGGCTTTTTACAATCTAAAATGTTTATTATTTTTTAAAAAAGGGTAATAAATGATATTACTTATTTGAAAAGAGGCTTAAATTATGAGAGAATCAACGCGTTTTATAAAGTTCTTAGGTGGTCGAAACCTATTATTTTCATTACTTGTTTTGATCTTAATCGGCGTGATGATTTTTATTTATACTAAAGTGTCATTTATCTTTTATCCAGTAGGTGTCTTCTTATCAACTGTAGCACCTCCGGCTATTTTAGCATTCATAGCCTACTACTTATTAAATCCAATCGTTAATTTACTAGAAAAATTACATATTAAAAGACTTTGGGGAATCATTATTATTATATTAAGTATCGGTGGAATTATTACAGGTCTTGTATTTCTAGTATTTCCATCTGTAGAAAAACAAATAAATGATTTAATTATAGAAACACCGGGATATTTCCAGCAATTAAGTGGTGATTTAGAAAATTTATTTGCAAATTCATTCATGGAATCATATTACGATGATGGTGTTGAGTGGTTATCTTCAGCATTTAGTGATTTACCAAACCTGATTCAAGAATATATGGGTGGTGTTTTTACAGGAATTAAAAACATTGCAAGTACTGTCACGCATGTTTTTGTAGCCTTGTTTACTTTTCCATTTGTCTTATTTTTCTTATTAAAAGGTGGCGAAACATTTAAAGAATTCTTTATTCAATTATTACCACCTAAATTTAGAAATGATGTTGAAAAGATTTTAAATAATATGGATAAACAAGTGGGGGCTTACATTCAAGGTCAAATCATTGTGGCAATCGTAATAGGTGTATTACTCTATATTGGTTATCTAATTATTGGTTTAGAATATGCGATTATTTTAGCAATAATTGCAGCACTAACAAGCGTTGTTCCGTACATTGGACCGATGATTGCAATCACGCCAGCAATCGTGATAGCAATTGTCGATTCACCTTTTATGATACTTAAATTAGCGATTGTTTGGGCAGCTGTTCAATTTTTAGAAGGGAATTTTGTTTCACCAAATGTCATGGGCCGCACGATGCAAATTCATCCGCTCACAATTATTTTTGTGCTCTTAATTGGTGGTAATTTATTTGGGGTCTTTGGGGTAATTCTTGGTATACCTGGATATGCTATTTTAAAAGTAATCTTTGTATTCATCTATGATAAATTTAAAGTGCGTTATGATAAATACTATGCACAAGATGATGGACCCTATGAGATAGATAATGTTGTAAAAAAATAAGTCATTAAAAAGCGAGCAATAAAGGAAGTTATTCCTTCTTTGCTCGCTTTTCTTTATCTTTACACAAGTCCCATAAAGAATGCAATAATTAATAAAACAATCCCAACTCCCCATAACCAAAAGAATGAATATTTAATATGTTTACCCATCTCTAGTTTTGCAAGACCTAATGCTAACCATAAAGCAGGAGAAAATGGGCTTACAAACGTTCCGACGATATTACCAATAATCATCGCATATGCTATTGCTAATGAAGAGATACCGAAAGTGGTACCAATTTGTTCGACAACAGGTAATAAAGCAAAGTAATAAGCATCCGTACTTAATAATAAATCAAACGGTACGCCAAAGAATCCAATAATTAAATGAATATAAGGTTCAATTGCTTGGGGTATAACTTTTACTGTATCAGCTGCAATAGAATCTAGCATACCAGTTCCTGTTAAAATACCTAAGAAAGAACCAGCAGCTAAGATAATCGCTCCCATTGTTAAAGCATTAGGCGCATGCGCTCTAATACTCTTATTTTGTTCATCCATTGTTCGGAAGTTAACAGGTAAAGCAATACTAACTCCAATCATAAATGCAAACCCTGCTGGGATAACGCCCCAAACTAGCGTAGCAATAACAAGTACTGTTAATATAAAGTTAAACCAAAGCAGTTTAGTCGATGTTTTTTGAGTACCTGTATTTACAGCAATAAACTCATCTACATTTTCAGATATCGTTCCATGACGGCGCTCGATTCGTTTCTTTTCAGCAAATCCAATTAAGAATGCAAGGATAAGCATTAAGACCATTCCGATTATTTGAACCGGAATAAGTGGCCGCCATAACTCGGTAACATCCATATCTAAAACACTCGCAGCTCTCCCTAAAGGACCGGCCCAAGGAAGCATATTCATCACACTTGCACTACCTCCAATAAGTAGTAAAAGTAAGTAAGGATTCATTTTCATACGTTGATATAATGGAAGAAGTGCAGGAATAGTAATTAGAAACGTCGAGGCGCCTGACCCATCCAGTTGAGCAACAGCAGCGATTATTACAGTTCCCATACTAATTGTCATCACATTACCTTGTGTGAGTTGAATCATTTTATTAATGAGTGGATCAAATAAACCTGCATTTTGCATGATACCAAAGTATAAAATAGCAAAGACAAACATAATAACAACATTAATAACACCAGAAATACCTTCGTTAAAGAACTCACCTATTTCAGCGAAATTAAATCCAGCAGCAAATGCGGCGATTATAGGTATAAGTACAAGCGGTATAACAGGTATCAATTTACCACGTAATAAAATAGCAACGATTAAAAGTATTGTAATCAAACCGATAAAACTTAACATAATATTCACCCTCCTAAAAAAGCGCTTTCACAATATGTGAAAATCAGTTACATAAATTTATCATGGTATTATGAAAATGACTAGATTAGGAAAGTAGATTACATTAAAATCTTTTTGTTAATTTTGCTCATTTTGCTCATGAAGTTTATAAATTCTTTGTGGCCTACCTATTTGTCCATAACTTAAAGAAGCTTCAAGCCAGTCGATTCCAATTAAATATTCTAAATATCTTCTCGCTGTTGCTCTGCTAATACCTATTTCTTCAGCTAGTGTTTGTGCTGTGACGTCTGTTACTTTAAAAGAATTAAAGAATGATTGGATTTTATTTAAAGTAAGTGAATCAATTCCTTTTGGTAAGCTTTTGGCATCATAATTTATCGTATAATCACTTAATTGCTGAGTATTTTGCCATAATAAATTATCGATTTCTTTTTGATTTAATTCATCGTGTTCATAAGTTATCACATTATAAAAGCGTTCAAAAGCTAAATTTAGTCTATCAATTTCAATCGGTTTAATTAAATAATCAAACACACCAAGGCGTTTTGCAGAAATAAAGGTTTGTCTATCATTGGCAGCAGAAGCTATAATGATTGAAATGAATGGATAATCTTGTTTAATTTTTTGGAGTAATTCTATCCCAGTGACATCAGGAATATATATATCAAGCAAGATAAGGTCAACAGTTAAAGAAGCAATGTCTAAAAAGTTAAGTGCTTCTTCAGCTGTTCGACTACTATTAACAACTTTATAATATTTATGACTTTCAATCATTTCTTTATGAATGTTAGCTATTCTAAAGTCATCTTCAATTACCATCACATTTATTTTTTTCATTTTAATTCTCCTTTGGAATGATAACGACAAAGCACGCGCCACCTAACTCGCTTGTCTCTAAAAAGATATTTCCATCTAAAAGTTTTACAGCTTGTTTAATAATGTATAACCCTGTTCCGTGACCAGGTTCTTCCTTTGTAGAAAAACCATCATCGAAGATTTGATTTCTAGCCTCGTTTGAAATACCCAGTCCATTATCGTCTATTTCAATGATAATATCTTTTCCTATATCAGTAATAAGCAGATGAATTATCGGATTATTATCGATATTATCTAGGGCATTATCAATTAAATTACCTAAAACTTTTAACAACACGTCACGATATTTAACTGAATGAACACGTTCTAAATGACTATCTTCGTCTAAAATAAAACTAACTCCTTTTTCATTTGCCTGATTATATTTTGCAATAAGTAAGGCTTGGATAGAAGGTTCATTAATAGTCGTTGTTATTATATCATGTTGTGTCGCATATGTTTGATAGCCTTCTTTAATAAATGCCTTTGCTTCATCAATATGATCAAGTGCTAAAAGACCAGAAAGCGTATGCATTTTATTAGAGAATTCATGGGCTTGAGCTCTTAAACCATCAGCGTATTGCGTAATTGTACTGAGCTCCTTAGTTACTTTTTCTAAATCTGTTTTTCTTCTGAAGGTAGCAACTGCGCCATAAATAGACTGATTATCTTTTAATAAAAATGTATTCATTAAAATAATATCATGGTCTATGATAACTTCACGGTCAACAACCAGTTTATTTGTTGCATACTTCATTAGGGGTATATTGACATAATGATTTAAATCATGATTTATAATAGTTGAGCTTGGTAAATGATCTATTTTTAAAATTTCTTTAGCAGAATCATTAATCAGAGAAATTTTATTATCTGAATCAATTGCAATGATGCCTTCTTTAGTTGATTTTAAAATAGCTTCTTTTTGTAATAAAGATTCGGCAATCTCATAGGGTTCCATATTGAATAAAAGATTTTTTAAATGTTTGGCAATAAAGATTGAGCCAATTACACCTGCAATAAGAAAGACAATAAATAATATAATAATTGGTTGATTCTTCTCACGGACAAGTTCTTTCACATCATCTAATAAATAACCAACTGAAACGACACCTATTATTTCATTATCTTTAATAATGGGAGCTTTCCCGCGAATAGACAGTCCCAGCGAACCAGTCTTTTTTGAAATATAAGACTCACCGTCTTCTAAAGCACGTTCATTATCATCACCAACCATTTTTTTGCCAATTCGGTCTTCTAAAGCATGCGAGTAACGGATTTCATCTTTATTACCGACAACGATAAATTCTGCATCAATATCTTTTTGAATGGCATGAGTCCATGGTTGGATAATTTCTTCTGGTGAATCAGTATCAAATGCTTCAATTAGTTTGGAGTTTTTAGCTAAAGTAGTGGCAACCGCAAGAGCCTTATCGCCAACTTCATCTTCAATATTTTTAGCCATAATAGAGTGAATATAAAGTGATAAAGCAATAAAGATAATTAAGATAAGTAAACTTGTCAAAGTCATCACTTTTGTTTGAAATTTTAATCGCCTGTAAGCTGATTTAAATGCATGCATAGATAAGCTCTCCTTATGAAAATTAACTAAATATAAATATACATGAGCTTTTTATATTTAGCTATACCTTTCAAAAGTAAAATAAAAAAACGAACAATTAGCGCTTATTTAGCGCTAATTGTTCGTTTTTAATATTTATTTATGCAATTGTCCAAACATCTGTCATTTCAATGTCTGCAGCAGCAAATGTGCTATAAACAGGACAGCGAGCTGTTACTTTTTCTTTAAGTTCATTAACACGCTCTTCTGATTCTGAAGTAGTGACTTTTACTTCTAATTTAGCTGTTTGGAAATGACTACGTACATCAGGGTCACCCATAAATCCTCTTGGATCGAATTCACCCGAAGCTTTAATTTCAAGTTCTTGTAAATCAAATTCCATTTCTTTTGCAACCATGTGTGCAACAGCGTTCGTACAACCAGAAAGTGATGTTAATAAATACTGTAATGGGTTTGCACCTGCGTTATCTCCACCCATTTGTTCAGCTTCATCGACAATAATTGTATGTTTGCCTGCCTTTACAATTGTCTTCATACCTTCACTTTTACCTGATACTTGCATTTTCATATTTGCCATTAAATATTCCTCCTCATTTTTATTCTTTCATTATTTTTAGTTTTATCAAAGAGTTCAAATCTCGCTCGAACTCTCATCACAAATAAATATACCACACAGGGTATATTTTTAGCAAATAACATGCTTATCTAAATATAAAACACATCTAACAGTATATGTGATCTAATTTGTAAAATTGATTGTATATCGAAGTGATATCTTGTAAGATATTGTCAAGTACTGCAACTATGGAGATGTGAGGTATAAATATGAAATCACGTAAAACAACTTTTTTATTATTAGCGGTAATTTTCTCACTTTTATTTATTTTTGTTGCCAATATCACATCAGGAAGTTTAGGTGTTAGGCTTGATGAAGTTTTTGCTAATTGGGCTGACCAACAAACAAACACTTTAATTAATCAATTAATGAGCTTTGCTTCAATTATTGGATCAAGTGAAGTTATTTTACTCGTTACTGTTTTAATTGGTCTTTATTTTTTAATCAAACGTTATTGGCATCATTTCTTTTTCTTTTTTGTTTTATCGGTAGGTGGGGTAATTTTAAATTTAACCTTAAAATTACTCGTTAAACGGGCTCGTCCAGATGATGAAGTTTCGTTTATTGAAGTGTTTGATTATACCTTTGAATTACAATCATATAGTTTCCCAAGTGGACATACGATGCGAGCAACGATCTTATTTTTATTTATTATTTATCTAGCTATTTCTGGGTTAAAACGGACAGTCTTTAAAACAATTGCGATTATAGGTTCAATTGTTCTGTTATTATTGGTTGCTTTAAGCAGAATAATGTTAGATGCGCATTATGCGACTGATATTATTGGAGCAATTGTGATTTCACTTGCATGGTTTTTCTTATGTTTAAACTTTTTTTACCCAACCAAAGCCAGATTGCAGAATTGAAAAATTAATTAAAAAAGAGCACTTTTTAAAAAGTGCTCTTTTTATTCTGCTAATTTATCAGCAAATGCTTTCATATAAGCGGGTAAATCAGGCGGACGACGGCTTGAAATTAGATGGCCATCGACAACAACCGGCTCATCCACCCAGATAGCACCAGCATTTGTCATATCATCTTTAATGCCTGGTGTACTCGTTACTTTTTTACCTTTTAAAACATCGGCAGATATTAATACCCACCCAGCGTGACAAATTTGCCCAATAACTTTTTTCTCTTTATCCATTTCTTGAATATATTGTAAAACTTCTGGATATCTTCTTAACTGATCAGGCGCCCAGCCACCAGGGACTAAAATCCCATCATAATTACCAGCTGATGCTTGTAAGTCTTTAAAACCAAAATCTGATTCAGCAGGCACACCGTATTTACCAATGTATGTCTGTTTCGCACGCGGTCCAATTAAATGAACAGTCGCCCCTTCTTCTTGCAAGCGTAAAATGGGATACCAGAGCTCTAAGTCTTCAAAATCGTGATCGACAAGAGCAATAACTCTTTTATTTGCTAATCGCATCATTCATCCCTCCATTATCTTTCTTCTTTAGTATAACAGATTATAAAGGGGCTGGTCGAATTGTTAAAATATTGCGTGTTTATTGCAGTCATGCTGTGAAACCGTTATTATAAAAGAAGTAGTTAATTTAAGGAGGAGTAAAATGTCTGAAAAAATAAAAGTAGGTATTTTAGGGTACGGTAATTTAGGAAGAGGTGCTGAACTTGCGGTTAGTCAGCAGCCAGATATGGAGCTTGTTGCTGTATTTTCGCGTCGGGGTTCAGTCGAAACGGTTGATAAAAATGTGAAGAGTTTACATATTGATGAAGCAACAGATTATGTTGATGAAATTGATGTTATGATTTTATGTGGAGGTTCAGCAACTGATTTACCTGAACAAACTCCTGCATTTGCAAGGTTATTTAATACAGTAGATAGTTATGATACACACGCGTTAATTCCTGAGTATTTTGAATCAGTTAATGAAGTATCTAAAGAAAGTGGTCATGTTAACATTATCTCAGTTGGTTGGGATCCAGGACTGTTTTCAATTAATCGTGTTATGGCAGAAGCAGTCCTTCAAGAAGGAAATACCTACACGTTTTGGGGGAAAGGATTAAGTCAAGGTCACTCAGATGCTGTTCGTCGCGTGAAAGGTGTTAAAGCAGGTGTTCAATATACATTACCCTCAAATGAAGCAATGGATGAAGTAAGACAAGGTAATAATCCTGAATTAACAAAGACAAGTAGTCACAAACGTGAGTGTTATGTCGTTTTAGAAGCTGATGCTGATCCTAAAGTTGTTGAAAAAACAATAAAAACAATGCCAAATTACTTTGATGAATATGATACGACAGTTCATTTTATTACAGAAGAAGAATTACAACGTGATCATAATAAGATGCCACATGGTGGTTTTGTAATCCATAGTGGTAAAACAGGCACAGATAAAAACGATCAAATTATTGAATATAGTTTAAAATTAGATAGTAATCCTGAATTTACAGCAAGTGTGCTTGTTGCATATGCACGAGCTGCATACAGATTAAGTGAAGAAGGTCAATCAGGTGCTAAGACAGTTTATGATGTAGGACCAGGATATATTCATCCTAAAAGCCCTGCTGAATTAAGAAAAGGTTACCTCTAAATAATTACTCATCCGAACTTACAGACATGTGAGTTCGGATTTTTTAAAATATATTTTATTTTTTTATAAATGCATAACTATCAAGGGATTACATCCATTATTTTCCAAGTTATATTAATTAATTTATCAAAATAGTTTGACAATTATAAAGATACATAGTATATTACTAATCACAACTTAATAAATTGATTCAAAACTCTTATCAAGAGAGGTGGAGGGACTGGCCCTTTGAAGCCTCGGCAACAGACTTAATTATAGTACTGTGCCAATTCCAGCAAGCTATCATGTTTGACAGATAAGAAGAGAAATCTACAATTATCAGCCTCTTCTTATTTATGGATAAGAAGAGGCTTTTTGTGATTTAGTGCTTCTTAATCAATTAAGGAGGAATTAAATGTCAAATCAATTTAGCCGTGAAACAAGATTAGTTCAAATTGGAAACGAAAGAAATGAAGCTAATCAAGCAATTGCTACACCAATTTATTTGTCAACAGCTTATCGTCATACAGAAATTGGTCAAACTGATGGTTATGATTATATTCGCACAGGCAATCCAACTCGTGATGTGTTAGAACAACACATAGCTGAATTGGAAAAAGGTGATAAAGCATTTGCTTGTAGTTCAGGAATGGCTGCTATTCAACTAGTTTTCTCTAAATTTAAAACAGGAAGTCATTTTATTATCTCTCGAGATATTTATGGGGGATCTTACCGATTGTTTGAAAATTTTAAAGCTAAATACAATTTTAAATTTACTTATTGGGATGGGAGAAAAGACATAGCTGAACTAATTGAACCTACAACAAAAGCTATTTTTATTGAAACACCGACTAACCCTTTAATGAATGTTGCTAATTTGAAAAGTATTGCTGAGGTAGCAGATGTAAATAATTTATTATTCATTGTTGATAGTACTTTGTTTACACCTTATTTCCTTAGGCCAATTGAATCAGGAGCAGATATTGTAATTCATAGCGCAACAAAGTATTTAGGTGGTCACAATGATTTATTGGCAGGACTCGTTATTACCAAAGGTGAACAGCTAACGGAGGAATATAGCTATTTACATAATTCAATAGGAGCAACATTATCTCCAGTTGATTGCTATAGCTTAATTCGTGGCTTAAAAACACTCGCTTTAAGAATGGATAAACATTTAGAAAATGCCCGTCAAGTTGTTGATTACTTACAATCTAAACAAGAAGTCAGTAAAGTTTATTTCCCGGGAAATACAGGGATGGTTAGTTTTGAAATTAAAGATGCTGCAGACGTAGAAGATTTTTTAAAAGCATTGAAACTAATCAGTTTTGCCGAAAGTTTAGGTGGTGTTGAAAGTTTTATTACTTACCCAATTACACAAACACATATGGATATTCCAGAAGAAATTAGAGATAGTTACGGTTTAACAGATCGCTTATTGCGTATTTCTGTCGGTATTGAAAGTGCAACAGATATTATTAACGATCTTGATCAAGCGTTCGTCCGTCTTAAAGAAAGGGTTGGTTAAATTGAGTTTTTTAAAGGCAATTGAAAAAAACATCTTAGTTGGCGATGGTGCTATGGGATCAATGCTTTATGTTCACGGAGTTGATCGTAGTTTTGAAGAGTTAAATCTTTCAAAACCAGACCAAGTCCAAGCAATTCATGAAGCTTATCTGGATGCAGGAGCAAATGTGATTCAAACAAATTCATATGGGGCAAACTATATTAAATTAGCTCGCTATGGTTTAGAGGAACAAGTGAAAAAAATTAATACAGCAAGTGTGCGATTGGCAAAGCAAGCAAGTAATAATCAGGCTTATGTGTTAGGTAATATTGGTGGGATTCACGGAGCAAATAAGCGACTTGCTTCCGATGAAGAAGTCAAACGTAGCTTTAGAGAACAACTTTATTGTCTATTGCTTGAAGGTGTTGATGGTATCTTACTAGAAACCTATTATAACTTTGCAGAATTGACCTCAGTTGTAAAAATTGCTCGGGAAGAAACTGATTTACCAATTATTGCCAATGTTACTTTACATGAACCGGGTGTTTTAGAAAATGGTCTGTTTATAGCTGATGCATTTGAAGAATTAAGAAATTTAGGCGTTAATGTCACAGGGATTAACTGTCAAATGGGACCGTCGCAAATTGTAACCTCTCTTGAATCTGTTCCAATCAATGAAGATACGTATTTAGCAGCTTACCCTAATGCAAGTCTTCCAGCCTATAATGATGGTTTATTAACGTATGAAAATGCACCAGAATATTTTACAGAAAGTGCTAAAGAATTACGTCAGCAAGGTGTTCGTTTAATTGGTGGCTGTTGTGGAACGACACCTGAACATATTAGAGCCATTGCCAAAGGAGTTAAAGGTTTAGCGCCTGTCACAAAAAAAGAAGTAAAAGAAATTCCTCGTTATGAAATAAAAGAAAGTCCAGAAAAAGGTAAAGAAACACTAGCTCAAAAAGCTCAGAAACAACGAACAATTATTGTTGAATTAGGCGCACCGAAACATTTAGATATTAGTGAGTATTTAGAAGGGGCAAAAGCACTTAAAGATGCAAATGTTGATGCGATAACCCTTGCTGATAATTCCCTTGCCTCACCAAGAATTGATAACTTGGCTATGGCAACGATTATAAAACAAAAATTAAATATTGAACCCCTTGTTCACTTAACATGTCGGGACCGTAATTTAATCGGTATGCAATCACATTTATTAGGTTTACACACATTAGGCATGCGAGAGATATTAGCAATTACGGGTGATCCTACAAAAATTGGCGACTTTCCAGGTGCGACATCGGTTTTTGATGTAAATTCATTTAAATTAATTGAACTTATTCAAAAAGGAAATACTGGATTATCTTTTTCAGGACAGTCATTAAGAGAAAAAACAAATTTTAGTGTTGCTTGTGCACTTGACCCGAATGTTCGACATTTAGATAAAGCAGTCAAACGTTTAGAAAAAAAGATTGATCATGGAGCAAATTATGTTTTAACTCAACCAATCTACTCTAAAGAAAAAATACTTGAATTAAAAGAAGCAACAAAACATCTAGATATTCCTATCTTCATTGGCATTATGCCGATTACATCGACAAAAAATGCAGAGTTTTTACACAATGAAGTGCCAGGAATTACTTTAACAGATGATGTAAGAGAAAGAATGAAATCTGCAGGTAGTGACCGAGAAAAAGCAGAAAAAGTTAGTTTAGAAATATCACGTGAGTTAGTTGAAACAGCTGCAAAACACTTTAATGGGATTTACTTAATTACGCCATTTATGCGTTATGGCATGATTATTAAATTAATAGAAGCAATTAAACAATTTGATTTACACACAAACAAGGAGGAGTTATTAATATGACAAACATTAAAAGTTCAAATTTAGGGTACCCAAGAATTGGTGAAAAACGTGAATGGAAGCGTGCATTAGAAAGCTTTTGGAAAGGTGATATAACAGAATCAGAATTACTTGAAAAAACAACAGCTATTCGTTTAGATAATCTAAAGAAACAACAACAATTAGGTATTGATTTAATTCCAGTAGGTGACTTTTCATTATATGACCATATTTTAGATACATCAGCTAGCTTTGGAATTATTCCAAAAAGGTACGATTATAAAGGTGGGGAAGTTGATATTAATACCTATTATCAACTTGTTCGTGGGAGTGATGATGTCATTGCTTCAGAGATGACAAAGTGGTTTAATACAAATTATCATTATATTGTGCCGGAGTTAAACGAACAACAACCAGAATTAAAAATAAATCGTGCATTAAAATATTATAATGAAGCCAAAGACAAGTTAGGTATAAATGGAAAACCTGTTCTAGTAGGTCCAATCACTTATGTTAGTTTAGCAAAAGGTTATCAGAAGGATGAATTAAGCGAAATTATTAACCAATTCACACCTTTATATGTTCAAATTCTTAAAGAGTTAGCTGAAGCAGGAGCAACATGGGTTCAAATTGATGAACCGATTTTTTCAACAAATGTGAGTGAAGAGCTTGTTACGATAGCTGAGAATGTGTATCAAACAATAGCTAAAGAAGTGCCAGAAATTAAAGTGATTTTTCAAACTTACTTTGAACGTTTATTCCACTATGAACGTCTATCTAAACTACCAGTAGCTGCATTAGGACTTGATTTTATTCATGGTGAATCACTTGAATTACTTCAAAAGTACGGCTTTCCTGAAGACAAATATTTAGCCGCAGGTGTCATTGATGGAAGAAATGTCTGGCGTGCAGATTTACAAGAGAAATCAAAATTAATTGATCAATTACGTACATACGTTAAAGATGATCAACTTATTATTCAACCATCTTCATCACTCTTACACGTGCCTGTAACGAAAAAGCTTGAAACAAAAATTGATCCAGTTATTTTAGGTGGTTTATCATTTGCAGATGAAAAATTAACAGAGATTAATCTTTTAACACAAGTAGCCAACCATGAAAAATCAATTGACCAAGAAGAAATCACTGACTCAACCAAAGCGCTGGAAGCATTAAAAGAAAAATATCGATCAAACGATTCTGTTGCCGTTGAAATAAGTAAATTAACCGAAGAAGATGCACAGCGTGATGTTGGTTTTAAAGAACGCTTAGCACGTCAAAAAGATGCACTTGGTTTACCGGTACTACCAACAACAACAATTGGAAGCTTACCACAAACAAAAGAGGTTAAACAAACGCGTTCTAAATGGCGTCGTGGTGACATAACTAATGAAGCTTATGATGAGTTTGTTAAAGAACAAATCGCAAAATGGATTAAGATTCAAGAAGACCTAGACTTAGATGTCTTAGTTCATGGAGAATTTGAAAGAAATGACATGGTTGAATATTTTGGAGAAAAGTTTAATGGATTTTTAGTAACTGAATATGGCTGGGTGCAATCATATGGTTCACGTTGTGTAAAACCACCACTTATTTTTGGTGATGTTGATTGGTCAGAACCGATTACAGTTAAAGAAAGTGTTTATGCACAATCCCTAACAGACCGTCATGTTAAAGGAATGTTAACAGGTCCTGTTACGATTTTAAATTGGTCATTTGTCCATGACGCAACGCCACGAACAGAGATTATGAAACAAATTGCGCTTGCTTTACGTAAAGAAGTAGAAGCATTAGAATCTGCAGGTATTAAAATTATCCAAGTAGATGAACCAGCATTAAGAGAAGGTTTACCTTTAGATACGGCAAAATGGGATGATTATTTAACCTCTGCTGCTTATGCATTTAGATTAGCAACAGCTTCAGTTCAGGCAGAGACACAAATTCATACTCATATGTGTTATTCGAATTTTGAAGATATCTTCGAAAGCATTGACGCATTGGATGCTGATGTGATTTCAATTGAGACATCTCGAAGTCACGGGGAATTAGTAAGTACATTTGAAGAGAACACTTATGAAAAAGAAATTGGTCTCGGTGTGTATGATATTCATAGTCCACGTGTGCCAGCAATTGAAGAAATAAATGAAAATATCGATCGTGCCCTACAAACAATTACGCCTGATAATTTTTGGGTTAATCCAGATTGCGGTTTAAAAACGCGTGATGAACAAGAAACAATTGACGCATTAAAAGTGATGGTTGAAGCGGCAAAAATAGCAAGAGATAAAGTAACAATTAAACAATAAAGAAAAATAAGTATCTCACTTCTTTTAACGAAGTGAGATATTTTAATTTAATTCCTTCTACTATATAGGAATTTTTATGCGCTTACAAAAAAATGAAAAACATGGTATAATAAAATCAGCAGGTGAAGGGAGTGGATAAAATGACTGAAGAACGTAAGAATTTAAGAATCGACATCGACAAGAAAAAAGAAATGCGTACAAAAGAAATTTCTAAAATGATTGGTGAAGGTGGCTTAGGTGCTTATGAGTATTATGATTATCCTAAAAAATCTAAACCTAAAAAAGAAACAAGATCTGAAGAAATCTCTGAAATGATTGCCGAAGGTGGTATGACTTCTCGCACACACTATAATGAAAAGACAATACCTAACTTCAACGATGACGATGAAAAATAAATAGAACTGGAATGCTGCCTTTTAGATGATGACTATGTTAATTAGTTCATCATCTAAAAGGCAGCATTTTTAAATTTATTTAAAGAATATTAATTTAGCAGAAAATCTCATAAAGAAATAAAATGTTCATAAAAATGTCACTTATAATTTATGCTAAATACTATACAATGATTAAGAGACTTCACACGACTTTTATTTTAAAAACTATAGAAATGCAAAAAAATCTTAATATATAAAATTGACATTGGTTATTTGCTATTGTAGAATTCAACGTGGAGTTATTACTTTATAATGCGTTTTCTATGGTTATTTAACAAAGTAAAAGGTTTGAAAACTACACTTACTAAGGTTTGTGTGGAGGCGAAGGATTAGAATTTACATAAGCGATATATCTTAAACTGCCGAGAAAGTGAGTGCCCTATGTCTAGCTACAAAGTAATTTTTAAGCGCCAAAGAAAATGGATGTTATTTTTAATAGCATTATTTTTAATGGCTGCAGGCATTAGTACATTTACCAAATATCAGCCGGTTTTTTATGGACTTTTACTTGGTATATTGATAGGATTTTATAATGTCTGGTTCTTACAGAAAAAAATTAGTTTGTTTTCTGAAACAATTATGGACTCAGATAGCAAACGTCAAGGACTAGGGATGATATCACGATTTGCAGCAGTTATCTTAGGAGCAATGATTGCTATTAAGTTCGATATGTATTTTAATCTGATAGCTTATCTAATTGGATTTGTCTTACTTTATCCAGTTATGATGATCGATCTTATTTTGTTTCAAAGAAAACTGTAACGTTGAAAGAGGGGTGAAAGAATGAAGGATGGACCAACAGCACCAATTGTCGAGAACGTATTCGGTATATCTTGGTTATCTTTTGACCTATCAATCGTCATGATGGTAATCATTACATCGATTGTTGTCTTACTTATCGGGATTTGGGGTAGCCGAAACTTACAGATGAAACCAACCGGCGTTCAAAACTTCATGGAATGGGTCGTTGAATTTGTAAAAGGACTTGTCACAGATACGATGGATTGGAAAACGGGACGTGCGTTCCTACCACTAGGATTAACTTTAATTATGTTTATTTTAGTCAGTAACGTACTAGGTATGGTAACAACTGTCATCATCGATGATAAGCAATGGTGGACAGCACCAACGGCAGATGCCGGCATCACATTAACATTAGCAGCGATGGTTGTTGTGTTATCACATTATTATGGTATTAAATTACGCGGATTTAAAGCGTATGGAAAAGGATTCTTTGCACCAATATGGATTATGTTCCCATTCAAGATTATTGAGGAGTTCACAAACACACTTACGTTAGGTTTACGTTTGTTTGGTAACATTTTCGCTGGAGGAATTTTGACGACATTAATACTTGGTATGTCATTCAATGCAGCTGGAGACTTTAGTATCTTTGGATTTATTGGATCAATTATACCAATGCTCGCATGGCAAGGATTTAGTTTATTCGTTGCCGGAATCCAGGCATTTATCTTTACCCTATTAACGATGTTATACCTTTCACATAAGGTCGTTGACGAAACAATCGACGGTCATTAAAATGAAGCAAGTCGTTTTTTAAACTTTTGGAACACACTTTAAGAAAGAATTTCTTTCTTATTGTATTTATATAAAAAAAGCAACAACAAATTAGAGGAGGAATTTTATAATGAATTCATTAGCAGCAGCAATAGCAGTAGGTTTAGCAGCACTAGGTGCAGGTCTTGGGGTTGGTTTAATTGCAAGTAGAACAGTAGAAGGTATCGCACGTCAACCAGAAATGCGTGGGCCTTTAACGGTGACAATGTTAATGGGTATCGCGCTTGTAGAGGCTATCCCGATTTTCGCAGTAGTAATTGCATTCATTGTCATGTAAATAAAAGTAATATAAACATGGCGTAGGTCTTATTTAATCTGAACTGCGCCATTATTTTATTCAAACAACTTAGAGTGAGCACTCTCCACTGAGTTAAGATACAACTAAATGTTTAAGTGAAAGGAGTGGAATCTGTGCATTTATACAGTGATTTCTTATTAATCGGAGCAGATGTCGGTGGTTTATACATCGGTAATATGATTGTGATGATCGTTTTCTTCCTATTACTATTAGCTATTTTAAAGAAAGTAGCTTGGGGTCCACTTATGGACGTAATGGAAGAGCGTGAAAACTTTGTAGCAAACGAAATCGAAGTTGCGGAGAAAAACCGTAAAGAAGCTGAAGCAGCAGCTAAAGAAGCAAATGCTCAGTTAAACCAAACAAGAGAAGAAGCACAAAAAATGATTGCAGATGCTAAAGGTGCAGGTGAGAAACAACAAGCCGATATTATTGAAGCAGCAAGACAAGAAGCTGCTCGCATTAAAGCAACTGCGACAGAAGATATTCAAAATGAAAAAGAAAAAGCTTTACAAGAACTTCAAGATAAAGTGGCCTCACTTTCAGTACTTGTTGCAAGTAAAGTAATTGAAAAAGAGATCAATTTAGAAGATCAAGAAGCATTGATTAATGACTACATTAAAGAAGTAGGCGAAGGGAAATGAGTCAAATAATTGTTGCAAAACGTTATGCAGATGCACTATTCCAACTTGCCGAAGAACATGATTTAACAGATCAGTTCATCGAAGAACTTAATGTAGTTAAATCAGTATTTGAACAAAATGAAAAGCTATCAACATTACTAGCTAGTCCAAGTGCAACCATTGCACAAAAGGCAGCATTAATTGATACTGCTTTTGAATCTGTTCATGTCTATATTAAAAATGAACTTAAAATCATGGTAGAACGTAGACGTTCTAATGCAATATTACAAATGATTGAAGAGTTTACGAAGCTTTATAATGATAAATTTGATTTAGCATATGCAGAAGTTTACTCAGTACGTGAATTATCCGCTGAAGAACTTTCAAATGTAGAGACGACATTTAAAAAATTATTAAACAAAAATTCGTTAATCGTTGAAAATAAAGTAGATAAATCATTACTTGGTGGTTTAAGAATCAGAATTGGTAATACAATTTATGACGGGTCGCTAAGTGGTAAATTAAAACGCATTGAGCAAAAACTATTAACTGCAAGTAAATAAAGGTAGGGGTGACATGGTATGAGCATTACAGCTGATGAAATTAGTTCAATAATTAAACAGCAAATTGAAGATTTTGATTCTGAAGTTGAAGTCAATGACGTCGGAACAGTTATCTCAGTTGGAGATGGAATTGCGCGTGCTCACGGTCTAGATGATGTTATGGCTGGAGAGTTAGTCGAATTCGAAAACGGCGTTGTAGGTATGGCACAAAACTTAGAAGAAAGTAACGTAGGGATCATTATCTTAGGTGAATATGTTGAAATTAAAGAAGGCGATGAAGTTCGTCGTACAGGTCGTATTATGCAAGTTCCGGTTGGAGAAGAAATGATCGGTCGCGTAGTAAACCCATTAGGTCAACCAATTGATGGTAAACGACCTATTGAAACATCTAAGACTCGTCCAATTGAAGCAGAGGCACCAGGAGTTATGGCTCGTAAATCAGTATTCGAACCATTACAAACGGGAATTAAAGCAATCGATGCTTTAGTACCAATTGGAAGAGGGCAGCGTGAATTAATCATTGGTGACCGTCAAACAGGTAAAACAACGGTAGCTATTGATACAATTCTTAACCAAGCTGACCAAGATATGTTATGTATCTATGTCGCAATCGGACAAAAAGATTCAACAGTTCGTGCAACAGTTGAAACACTTCGTCGTCACGGTGCACTTGATTACACAACAGTAGTTACAGCTGGAGCATCTGACCCAGCACCATTATTATACTTAGCACCTTATGCAGGTATATCAATGGCAGAGGAATTCATGTATGACGGTAAACACGTACTTGTTGTTTATGATGACTTATCTAAACAAGCAGCAGCGTATCGTGAGCTTTCGTTATTACTTCGTCGTCCTCCAGGTCGTGAAGCTTTCCCAGGGGATGTATTCTACATTCACTCGCGTCTCTTAGAGCGTGCAGCAAAATTAAATGATGACTTAGGTGGCGGTTCGATTACTGCTTTACCATTCGTTGAAACACAAGCAGGAGATATCTCAGCTTATATTCCAACAAACGTTATCTCAATTACAGACGGACAAATTTTCTTACAGTCTGACTTATTCTTCTCAGGAGTAAGACCAGCGATTAACCCAGGACTATCAGTATCACGAGTTGGTGGGGACGCACAAATTAAAGCAATGAAAAAAGTTGCGGGTACACTACGTCTAGACTTAGCGGCATTCCGTGAGCTAGAAGCATTCGCACAGTTTGGTTCAGACCTTGATGAAGATACACAAGCTAAACTAAACCGTGGTGAGCGTACAGTAGAAATTCTAAAACAAAACTTGAACCAACCAATTGTTGTTGAAAAACAAGTTATGGCTTTATATGCTTTAACGCGTGGTTTCTTAGATGATATCCCAGTTGAAGATATTGTACGTTTTGAACAAGAGTTTTATGTTTGGTTAGATAGTAATGCTGCAGAGTTACTAAAATCAATTCGCGAAACAGGTGCATTAGCGGATGAACAAGAAATGAACGGTGCAGTTGAAGGATTTAAGAAAACATTCTTACCAACTAAACAAGATTAATTATAGACAATAAATAGCGTCAGATAATCTGAAAACTATTTAAGAGAGGTGGTGATTAGCTTGGCATCACTAAAAGACATTAAAGATAGAATAGGTTCCACAACAAAAACTAAACAAATTACGAGTGCGATGGAACTTGTTTCAGCTTCTAAAATGACTCGCGCTGAACAGAATGCTAAGAAATATGCACCTTACAGTGAAAAGATTCAAGAAGTTGTTGCAAACATTGCAAGTAGTAATTCTGACGTATCCCACCCGATGCTGGAACGTCGTGAAGTAAAAAAGACAGCATATATTGTTGTTACAGCTGATAGTGGTTTAGCAGGTCCGTATAATAGTAATATTTTACGTCGTCTTAATGAAATTATAACAAAGAGACATACATCTAAGGATGAATTTACAATTTTAGCAATTGGTCGTTTAGCATCTGAATATTGTCAGAAAAATAACCTTCCAATGGCAAAAGATATTATTGGTCTTGCAGATCAACCTAAATATGCTGATATTCGTGCTTTAGCTGCTTACGGAATTAATATGTATGAAAATGAAGAAATTGATGAACTTGTTATTTTATATAATAAGTACGAAAGTGCAATTTCTCACATTGTGACTGAAAACACATTAGTACCATTAAGTATCGAAGCAGATGGAAAAGCAACGAGTAGTTATGAATATGAACCGGATGAAGGCGCAATTTTAGAAGTACTTCTTCCGCAATATGCTGAAAGTTTAATTTACGGTGCAATTCTTGATGCAAAAGCAAGTGAGCACGCAGCAAGAATGACCGCTATGAATAGTGCAACAGATAATGCGAATGACATCATTGATGATCTAACACTTTCGTATAACAGAGCACGCCAGGCAGCAATTACTCAAGAAATCACCGAAATTATTGGTGGAGTAGCAGCGCTTGAATAAATTTAAACAGGAAAGAAGTTAGGAGGGAAATCGATTGACAAAAGGTGTAGTAACACAAATAATGGGACCGGTTGTAGACGTTAAGTTTGCAGACGGAAATCTCCCTGGTATTTATGATGCAGTAATTATTGAAATCCCAGCAACAGAACAAACAGAAGCAAGAAGCTTAACTTTAGAAGTAGCACTTCATTTAGGTGATAACGTTGTCCGTACAATCGGTATGTCATCAACTGATGGAATTAACCGTGGTATGGAAGTTAATGCAACAGGTAATCCGATTTCTGTTCCAGTAGGTGATGCGACTTTAGGTCGTGTGTTTAACGTATTAGGAGAAACGATTGACCTTGGTGGAGACGTTGCTGAAGGTACTCAGTTTGATCCTATTCACCGTAAAGCACCAGAATTTGAAGAGTTATCAACTGAAACAGAAGTATTAGAAACAGGTATTAAAGTAGTAGACTTACTAGCTCCTTATATTAAAGGTGGTAAAATCGGTTTATTCGGTGGTGCGGGTGTAGGTAAAACTGTACTTATCCAAGAACTGATTAACAACATCGCACTTGAGCATGGTGGTATTTCTGTATTTGCTGGTGTTGGAGAACGTACACGTGAAGGTAACGACTTATACTTCGAAATGAAGGATTCAGGCGTATTAGAAAAAACAGCGATGGTATTCGGTCAAATGAACGAACCTCCAGGTGCTCGTTTACGTGTTGCTTTAACAGGACTTACAATGGCAGAACACTTCCGTGATGAACAAGGACAAGACGTTCTATTATTCATCGATAACATTTACCGTTTCACACAAGCAGGTTCTGAGGTATCAGCTCTACTTGGCCGTATGCCATCAGCAGTTGGTTACCAGCCGACACTTGCAACTGAAATGGGACAATTACAAGAGCGTATTACATCAACAAATAAAGGTTCAGTTACATCAATTCAAGCGATTTATGTTCCGGCGGATGACTATACAGACCCAGCGCCAGCAACAACATTCGCTCACTTAGATGCGACTACTAACCTAGACCGTGGTTTATCAGAACAAGGGATTTACCCAGCAGTAGACCCACTTGCTTCAACATCACGTGCTTTAGACCCTGAGTTTGTTGGTAAAAAACATTATGAAGTAGCTACACAAGTACAGCGTACACTACAGCGTTACCGTGAATTACAAGATATCATTGCAATTCTAGGTATGGATGAGCTAAGTGATGAAGATAAACAAACTGTTAACCGTGCACGTCGCGTTCAGTTCTTCTTATCACAAAACTTCCACGTTGCAGAAGTATTTACTGGTGAGCCAGGATCATACGTACCAATTCAGGAAACTGTTAATGGATTTGCTGATATTTTAGCAGGTAAATATGACCATTTACCTGAAGATGCATTCCGTTTAGTTGGACGTATTGAAGAAGTAGTCGAAAAGACTAAAAAATAATTAAAAATATTCATTAAACATCCAAAAGGTAAGGGTTAGCCTTACCTTTTTCTTTAAAAATAACCAGAAGCTTTTTAAGTTTTAGGAGGTGTTTCGCTATGAATACACTAAAGGTAAGTGTTGTAACGCCAGATGGTCCAGTTATAACAGGCGATTTTGAAATGGTTAATTGTAAAGCTGAAAGTGGAGAACTCGGTATTTTACCTGGACATATTCCAATTGTTGCGCCACTTGTGATTGATTCGGTTCGATTAAAGCGTGATAATACAGAAGAAATCGTTGTCGTAAACGGTGGATTCTTAGAAGTACGTCCTGATGAAGTATCTATCCTAGCTCCTTCAGCAGAACTTGCTGCTGATATTGATATTGCTAGAGCAGAAGAAGCGAGACTGCGTGCAGAAAAACTTCTTGAAGAACAAGAAGGTATCGATAGAGAAAGAGCAGAACTTGCACTTATGCGTGCCATGAACAGAATTCGCGTTGGTAAATTAGGTCAAAATAAATAATAGTTTAAAAAGCTCATAAGAGAATATTCTTAATGAGCTTTTTTTATATTCATAAATAAGGAGGATGTATATGATTTCAATTGGGACAATGAGTGTGATTGGAATTGTTTCACATATATTTTTTATTGCAATGACTTGGCGACTTATGTTAAGTGTTAATTTTGATCCATTAATTAGAAGAAATCGTGTCGCAGAAGCAAGATTATTAATTATTTTTCTAACGATTACAATCGGGTCAATTGTTAGTAACTTTGTTTTAGATATTATCCGCTGGACCTTAGACATCCCCCTGATGTTTTAATTCATCTTACCGTCACAGTTTGTAGAATAAGTCACGATTCAGACTTGTTTTATCTATATGTAAAGTGATATAATGTACTTCGGACTATAAAAAATAAGAATATAAACTAAAAATAAAATTATATAAAATATATAGATAATCTTTTTGATTACATGTAGATGAAGGAGACAAACGATGGATACAATCATTGTAAAGGGTGGAAAAGCTTTAGAAGGTACGGTTAAAATTGAAGGTGCTAAAAACTCAGTTTTACCAATTTTGGCAGCTAGTTTAATAGCAAGTGAAGGGAAAAGCGTCTTATCACATGTCCCAACACTTGACGATGTGTATACGATTAATGAGGTATTACGTAATCTAAATGCTGAAGTTGAATTTGATAATAATCAAGTAACTGTTGATGCAGCAAAAGAATTAACAACAGAAGCGCCATTTGAATTTGTCAGTAAAATGCGAGCATCAGTTTTAGTTATTGGACCATTACTTGCACGTTTCGGTCATGCAAAAGTTGCTATGCCAGGAGGTTGTGCAATTGGATCACGTCCGATTGACCTTCATTTAAAAGGCTTTGAAGCAATGGGTGCTGAAATTAATATTGGAAATGGTTTCATTGAAGTTTCTTCAAACGGGCGTCTTCAAGGTGCAAAAGTGTACTTAGATATGCCAAGTGTTGGTGCAACGGAAAATTTAATGATGGCTGCGACACTCGCTGAAGGTACAACTGTTTTAGAAAATGTTGCGAAAGAACCTGAAATTGTGGATTTAGCTAACTACTTAAATAAAATGGGAGCTAATATAAAAGGTGCAGGTACTGAAAAGTTAATAATTAAAGGTGTAGAAAAATTAACAGGAACAGATCACCGTATTATCCCAGATCGTGTTGAAGCAGGTACATTTATGGTAGCTGCAGCAGTAACACAAGGAAATGTTCTCATTCAAAATGTTTTAAGTGAACATTTAAGTCCGCTCATTGCTAAATTAAGAGAAATGGGTGTCGAAATAAAGGATGAAGGCGAAGATATTCGTGTGATTGGACCTGAACATTTAACAGCAACAGATATTAAAACATTACCACATCCAGGTTTTCCAACAGATATGCAATCACAAATAATGGTTGCTATGATCAAAGCAGAAGGTACAAGTGTTTTAACTGAAACTGTTTTTGAAAATCGTTTCATGCACGTTGAAGAATTCCGTAGAATGAATGCAGATATGAAAATTGAGGGACGTAGTGTAATTGTTGAAGGACTGAGTAATCTTCAAGGTGCTAAAGTTTCAGCAACTGATTTACGTGCTGCAGCAGCACTTATCTTAGCAGGTCTGATTGCAGACGGTCAGACAGAAGTAACAGAACTTAAGCATTTAGACCGTGGTTATGTTGACTTTGCAGGTAAACTTAAAAACTTAGGTGCAGATATAGAACGTATTTCTGATCAAACTCAAGTTAAGCAAGCAACTGAATCATTAAAATAAACTTATATGTTATGACTTTACAAGCCGAATAATTCCTTTATTCGGCTTTATAAAATTAAAATGAATACCTGCAAATGTTTAGGAGGATATCTATGTTATCAAAAGATTTAGGAATTGACCTCGGGACAACAAATATACTCATTCATGTTAAGGGAAAAGGTATCGTTTTAAACGAACCAGCAGTTGTTGTCATTGATAAAGTAAATAAAAAGCTGCTTGCCGTTGGTACCGAAGATTATATGTCAATCGGAGGAAATCCTGGAGATGTTGAAGTAATATATCCGATAAAAGACGGTGTCATTGCTGATTTTGAAGTAACTGAAGCGATGTTAAGACATTTTATTGATAAAATCGGTATCAAAGGATTTTTATCTAAACCACGTATGCTTATTAGCTGTCCGACAAACATTACCCAAGTAGAGAAAAAAGCAATTAGACAATCAGCTGAAAAAGCTGGTGCAAAAGAAGTCTATATTGAAGAAGAACCTAAAGTTGCAGCAATAGGTGCAGGCCTTAATATATTTCAACCAAGTGGCAAGATGGTCATTGATATAGGTGGAGGAACAACTGATATTGCTGTTATGTCAATGGGAGAAATTGTTACAGCTGAATCAATTAAAACAGGTGGTAATGCCTTTAGCGAAGCAATTTTACAGTATGTTAAAAAGAAGTATCAGTTATTAATAGGTTCCAAGACAGCAGAAGAAATTAAAATGAAAATTGCAACCGTCTATGAAGGCTCACGTGATGATGAACTTACTATTCGCGGACGTGGTATGGTCGACGGTCAACCTCAAACAATAACTTTACATTCACAAGAAATTCAAGAAGCTTTAAAAGAGTCAATAGCTTTAATTATTCATGCTACAAAATCAGTTCTAGAAAGAACCTCACCTGAATTATCAGCAGATATAATTGAGCATGGGATTGTATTAACAGGTGGTGGAGCCTTAATTCATGGACTAGATATGCTATTAACAGAGGAACTAAATGTTTCCGTAACTGTTGCAGATGACCCACTTAATTGTGTAGTTAAAGGAACTGGTATTTTATTAGCTCGTATGAAATAAGGATATAATTAAATCACAAGTTATTTTAGAGAATTAGGTGAAAGAGTGTGGAAACGAAGCAATCTGATAAATCCGAAACATTTATAACGAAAATTAAATTGTTTTTTGAAGGTTATTTTAAAGGTGAATTTAAAGTGCGTCTTTGGGTGAAGGTTGTCTTCTTCCTAGGTTTATTACTTTTTAGTATAATTGCAGGTTTGATCTTTGGTTATGCAATTATGGGTGATGGTAGTAAATTAGATGCGTTAAAACCATCCACTTGGCTACATATATTAGATTTCATTAGAGAATAAATAAAACCGATATAAAAGGAGGGATAACATGTTAGATGCTCAAGCAATTAAAGAGATTATTCCACATAGATACCCATTTTTATTAGTTGATAAAGTAACTGAAAAAGAAGAAGGTAAGCGCGTTGTTGGAATTAAAAATGTCACAATTAATGAACCATTTTTCCAAGGACACTTCCCAACACATCCAGTTATGCCAGGTGTTTTAATATTAGAAGCACTTGCGCAAGTTGGTGCCATTGCAGTGCTTGATATGGAAGAGAATAAAGGTAAAATTGGTTTTTTAGCAGGTGTTGATAAATGCCGCTTTAAAAGAGAAGTTGTCCCAGGTGACCAACTTGAGTTAGAAGTTGAAATTATGCGCATGAAGGGACCAATTGGTAAGGGTAAAGGTATTGCTAAAGTAAACGGTGAAGTAGCATGTACAGCCGAAATTACTTTTGCAATTAAATAAATAATCATAAAAATACGATTGAATTCAATCGTAGTTTTTTATTTTAACTAAATTTGATTCACATATGATTATAGTACAAGCTTTTTCTGTGATTTAGCAGATGGGTATCTCAGGTATATTTCCTTCTACGTAAGCAAAATTTAATACTTTTGACATATTTGAATGAATCTTCCAAATAATCTCAGCAATTTTGATGAGATTTGCTTGTAAACTGAGCAATCGCGTGTAAAATATGAGTTAGATATATATTAAGCAGTAAATGGGAGGATTTAATCGCATGAAAAAAAGAATAATGTTATTGCTATTTATGAGCTTTCTTGTAATATTAAGCGCTTGTGGTGATTCAGAAGAAGAAACAGAAAAAGAAACAAAACATACTGTTATTCTTGTTGAAACTGCTGATATTAAACAAGAAGATTTAATAGCTGAAAAAGTATTATTTGGACAAACACAACCAATTAAACAAACACCTGTCATTGTCAGTCAACCAGGTGAGTTAATAAAACTAGAAGTATCAAATGGTGATAATGTAAAAAAAGGAGATCCTTTGGCAGTAATTGAATCAACCGTTCCTGCCCAACCTCAACCAATTGAACAACCTCCAGCGCAACCAGCTGAAATGCCTGGAGAAGCATCAGCAAGTGATGCAGCGGGTAATAAAGCTTCGCAAAATCCAGCGCAATCAGAACAACAACAACCAGAGCAACCAGCGCAACCAGAACAGCCAGAACAACCGGCTGAAGATGAAATTGTTGAAGAAACAATTGAAGCACCTAGTAAAGGAACAGTAGCAAGTCTCTCGCAAGAAACAGGGACTTTTGTTTCAAGTGAAGCCCCTTTAATGATGCTTGCCAATTTAGATAAAATAAAAGTTAGCATCACAACGACACAAAAAACTCGGACATTATTTAAAAAAGATCAAGAAGTATCTGTCGAAATTGATAATAAGACTTATACAGGAAAAGTATTAGCAATTGATCCCTTACCAAATGAAAATGGTGAATATGTCTTAGATATTAGTGTAGATAATGAAAATGGAAAAATTAATCCAGGTGAAGCGGCAGAAGTAACATTAGAAAAAACATTACAAAAAGATAAGTTAATTGTTCCGTCTGAAGCAGTAATTACGACAGAGGAAGAAAGTTATGTGTATATTATTAAAGATTCACGTGCTAAAAAGGTGAAAGTAGATATTTTAGAAACACAAACTGAAAAAACTGCTGTTAAAGGCGAACTTAAAAAAGGAAATAAAGTTGTCATTAAAGGTCAAACCCTCTTATCAAATAATATTAATGTCGATGTAAAAAATGAAAAAGATAAAGACAAGAAAGAAGATAAAAAAGAAACAAAAGATAAACAAGATAAAGAAGACGAAAAGGATGGTAATGAATCGTGAATTTAATCCGTCTATCCGTTAAAAGACCTGTCGGAGTCATCATGATTGTCCTTGCAATTATTGCACTTGGTGTTGTTTCTGTGCGTAGTTTAGCGGTAGATTTATTTCCAGAAATAGATTTACCAATTGCTGTAGTTGCAACGTCTTATCAAGATGCAGCACCAGAAGAAATTGAATCAAGTATTTCAAAACCGCTCGAATCAGCGATTAGTTCTGTAGAAGGGATTGAAATGATTCAATCACAATCACAAGCTAATTCATCGCTTGTAATTATGATGTTTAAAAATGGCACAGATCTTGATCAAGCCTTACTCGATGTTAGAGAGAAAGTTGATCAAGTTTCTGGCGCTCTACCTGAACGTGCAGGAGATTCAAGAATTCTCAGATTTAGTCCAGACCAATTACCGGTTATGTGGGTTGGTTTAACTGGAAGTAATCCAGACGTTTTAACAAATCTTGCTGAAACAGAAGTCGTTCCTTACTTTGAAAGACAAGAAGGCGTTGCCTCAGTCACAGTAGAAGGTGGAAAAGAACGCGAAATCCAGTTAACTTTTGATGAGGCAGCTTTAAATACAGAAGGTATTAGTTCTGAAGATGTCGTACAAGCCTTACAAGCTTCAAATCAATCGTCCTCAGTCGGAACAATTGAAAAGGGCGATCAAGATCTCCAAGTGCGAGTATCTGGAGAATATGAGTCGCTTGATGATCTGAACCGAACGATTATTCAAACGCAAGATGGGAAACAATTATATCTAGAAGATGTAGCTGAAGTAAACGATACCTTTAAAAAAGAAAGTAGTAAAACACTTGTAAATGGCGAACCATCAATTGTTTTATCGATTTTAAAAAACTCTGATGCAAATACCGTTGATGTCGCTCGAGCGATTAAGACGAGTTTAGATGATTTAAATAAAGATTTACCGTCTGGTGCCGAGTTAAGTGTTGTTATTGATACATCAGAATTCATCGAAGAATCTGTTGATTCAGTTATTATGAATATTTTAATTGGGGGCGTTATTTCTGTCTTTATCTTACTCTTATTCTTAAAGAGTATTAGAGCAACGATTGTTATTGCGTTATCGATCCCAATTGCCGTTGTTTCAACCTTCTCACTCATGTACTTTACAGGTGAAACACTTAATGTGCTTACATTAGGTGGTCTTGCTTTAGGACTTGGAATGATGGTCGATAGTTCGATTGTTATTTTAGAAAATATCTATTCCTATCGACAAAAAGGTTACAACCTAGTCGATTCAGCGATTAAAGGTGCGAGTGAATTAGCACCTGCAGTTATTGCTTCAACAACGACAACTTTAGTTGTATTCTTACCGATTGTTTACGTTGAAGGAATCGCATCAGATATATTCACGCCACTAGCATTAACAGTTTCATTTTCACTACTTGCTTCATTAGTTGTGGCGGTGACGTTAGTGCCAATGCTATCGTCTCAATTACTCTCAAAAGCAATTGATGATGGGCGTCGTTATTGGTTTGATACCTTATTAGAGAAATTAACAAACTTTTATCAAACGATTTTAAAGAAAATTTTAAAATTCCGTAAAACATCTGTTTTTGCGACATTACTTTTAATTGTTCTAAGTATACTTGCGACACCGTTTATCGGTGCTGAATTTATTCCAGCAGGTGATCAAGGTCAATTAGAAGTAAAAGTTGAAACACGCTTAAGTAGTTCACTTGAAAATACAGAAGAAATAGCAAATGAAGTCACAAAAGAATTAAATAAATACGATGATATGATTCGGGTTAGTTTTGTCACAATAGGTGCAGCTGACGCGATTGGTGGCGGTGGCCAGTCTGGAAGTAATGAAGCGACCTTTACAATTGAACTCGTCTCACCAAGCGAGCGTGAATTAACAACAAGTCAGTTTGTTAGTGAATTAGATGAAAAACTTGCATCAATTGTTGGTGCAGAGATTACTGTTAGCGAAATTGAAGCGGGTCTTGGTATGGGTGAACCGATTCAAATTGAACTGACTGGACCAGAACATAGTGTTTTAAGAGACCTTTCAAACGATATTAAAGAGGGCATTTCAGATATTGATGGTGTGTTTAACCCTAAATCTGGTGCGGAAGAAGCTGTACCACAAATGAAGTTAACAATTGATGAAGAAAGAGCGGCGCTATATGGATTAACTGCACCGCAAATTACTCAGCAAATTGAGAGTCAATTCATCGGACAAACAGCAACTGTCTTTAGAGAAGAAGGTAAAGAAATTGATGTTACACTAACTTATCCAAAAGAAAATAAGCAAACAATTGCTCAATTAAAAGATATGAAAATTCAAACTGTTATTGGTTTAAAACCACCTTTAGAAGAATTAGCTGAATTTAAAGAAGTTCTTGGACCAGTCTCGTTAACAAGACAAAACCAACAAGCACAAACAACAGTGACAAGTGAAATATCTGAACGTGACTTAGGTGGTGTTGTTGCAGATATTGAGACTTATTTAGATGATTACGCATTTCCAGAAGGATATTCGGCAAATATTGGTGGTCAAGCTGAAGATATGGCTGAATCATTTGCAGATTTAACACTAGCGTTAGTTTTTTCAATCTTTTTAGTTTACGCAGTTATGGCGATTCAGTTTGAGAACTTTTTATTCCCATTCATTATAATGTTCTCGATGCCAGCAACAGTGATTGGAGTTGTCGGTGGACTACTAGTTACTGGTTTATCATTTAGTATCCCTGCATTTATCGGGATTATAATGCTTGCCGGAATTGTGGTTAATAACTCAATTGTGTTAGTCGACTATATTAATATATTAAGAGATCGTGGTATGGACCGTTATGATGCTATTTTAGAAGCGGGACGCAGCCGTATGCGACCAATCTTAATGACGACATTAACAACAGTACTTGCAATGGTGCCACTAGGACTTGCATTAGGTGAAGGTTCAGAAATGCAACAACCATTGGCGATTACAATTATATTTGGACTAAGTATCTCAAGTATATTTACATTATTACTTATTCCAGTTGTTTATACATTCTTTGATGATTTAACGAAAAAATTCCGTAAGAAAAAACACGCAGAATAAGCTCATCTATGTGGGTTGAACAGTAGAACTCACATAGATGTTTTTTAATTAGGAGTTGTCTAGTCAATATGGAAATATATAATCATGAGGAAATAAAAATTATCACTTTTCCTCTCTTGCCATTTTATCAAGACTTTGTCATATATATTTATTATGTCGATGGCTTGTTGATTGATACAGGTCCAAGATTTAGAAAATCAAAAGTTGCAGCTGAATTTGAAAAATTACCAATTAAACAAGTCGCAATTACCCATCATCATGTTGATCATATGGGGATGGCAGGTTGGTTGTCTCGTCATAAAGACGTTGATATTTATACACATGAAAACACATTACCACATATAAAAAAACAAAAGCATTTACCATGGATGTACCGCTTCGGACGTAAATTAGCTGGTCAATTTGAATCTGTGATTTACCCTGAAAAATTAACAACCGAACGTTATGAATTTATCCCGATATACACACCAGGACATACAGATGATCATGTTGTCTTATATGAACCGCATAAAAAGTGGCTATTTACGGGAGATTTGTATATTACAGCTAATCCAAAAGTGGCTCACCGGTCTGAATCAGTTCAACAATATATTGAGTCACTTGAAAAAATATTAACACTCGACTTTGAAACGATTTTTTGTGCACATGAAGGTGTTGTCACGGATGGTCGAGAGAAAATTAAAGAAAAAATAGCTTACTTAAAACGCATGAGAAAAGCAGCAACAGAAATGCATCAGGAAGGATTTACTGATGAAGAAATCGTTAAAATTATCTTCCCACGTCAAGTAGTTTTAGAATCAATTACATTTGGTGCATTTTCACGTAAAAAATTTATTAAAGCATGTTATCAAGATGAAACAAAGTAACTGATATGGTAGTTAAAGATGAGATGCTTACATGTCAAATCATAATGTCATTAAAATGAAAGCAACACTTCGTGTGTTGCTTTTTTGTCATTGGTATCGCAATATTCTGATAATACATTTACAAATGGCACATTTATTGTTACAGTTAAATGACAACGTTTACATAAAATAAAGGGAGGGACGACTACTTCAGATATTTTTACAAGCTAACTTATAAAAATATACTAAGAGGTGAAAAAAATGGCTGATCAAAAAGATAATAAATCATCAGAACAAGGTATGGATCCAACGCGTCGTCGCTTTTTAAAAAACACAGGACTCGTCATTGGCGGTGTCGCTGGTGGATCACTTTTAGGTGGATTATTAGTTAACCAACAAGGTGATGATTCAAAATCTGGAGATGATGGTTCTAAAGCTTCTCAACCAACAGAAGCGCGTATGTTTTTCACAAGACACTCTGATTTTGTCGTCTTAGAACAAGCAACAGAACGTATCTATCCTGAGGATGATAATGGACCCGGTGCGATAGGTTTAGGTGTGCCTTACTTTATTGATAAACAACTAGCAGGCGCTTTTGGTTCAAATCGTAATGATTATACTAAACCACCAGGGCGTGAGCCGAAAGAAGATGTCAATACCTATCAAACATTAATGACCCGAGGGGATGTCTTTTTAACAGGATTACGCACGATTGATGCAGAAAGTAATAAACGTCACAATCAGAAATTTAAAGACCTTGAAGGTGAACAACAAGATGAGATTTTACAAGATATCGATGATGAAAAAATTAAATTAAATGGCGTAAGTTCTAAAACATTCTTTGACTTACTCGTCCAAATGACAATTGAGGGTGCTTATGCCGATCCATTGTATGGTGGTAATAAAAATATGGAAGGTTGGAAAATGAGAGAGTATCCAGGTGCAAGAGCAAGTTATACAGACTTAATCGACTCAGAAGAATTTCAAGTACTTGATCCAATCAGTCTAACAGATTATCAACCGTAAAATAAATATATCAAAAAGGAGGCATAATTATGGCTGAAAAATTAGATAAAGTAGATGTTGTCATTGTTGGAGCTGGTTGGGCAGGTGGGATTACAGCTGCTGAATTAACAAAAGCAGGCTACAAAGTTGTTGGGCTTGAACGTGGAAAAGATCAAGAGATAAGCGATTTTGTTGGAGCTAAAGATTCACTCCGTTATGATTCTAGATATGGAATGATGGAAGATAACTCTGTCCAAACAATTACAGGACGTAGAAATGAAGATGAAGAAGCGATTCCTTTAAGAACACAATCAGATAACTACGAAGGAAGTAATGTTGGTGGAAGTGGTTCGCATTGGTCAGGGGTGACACACAGAGCGACAGCCTTCGACTTTGAAGTGCGTTCTAAAACGATTGAAAAATACGGTGAAGATAAAATACCGAAAGATATGTTCTTACAAGACTGGGGTATTACGTACGATGAAATTGAACCATACTATGATAAATTTGAAAAAATGGCAGGAACCTCAGGTGAAGAAGATCCACTTGGAGCTCCACGCAGCTCACCTTATCCAACGCCACCGATGAAAGAAACACCAGCAATTAAATTGTTTAAAGATGCGGCAAAGAAATTAGGCTATCATCCATTCCAAATTCCGTCTGCCAATCTATCTCAACAATATGAAAACCCAGACGGACAAACTATCAATGCGTGTCAATATTGTGCGTTTTGTGTCATGTATGGGTGTGACTTTGGAGCAAAATCAGATCCACTCGTTACTGTTATACCAACCGCATTAGAAACTGGTAACTATGATTTAAGAACACACGCTTATACGCGTCGCATCCTTCATGAAAATGGTAAGGCAACAGGTGTGTTGTACGTCGACATGAAATCGGGTAAAGAATACGAACAACCAGCTGATGTGGTGATTTTAGCAGCATATACACTATCAAATACAAAGCTAATGTTACTTTCAGATATAGGTGAACCATATGATCCTAAAACTAAATCTGGTGTGATCGGTCGAAATGCCGGCGGGTTCACAGGTTCAAGTAAAGGGACAGCGACAGGCTTTTTTGAAAATAAGAAATTCAACTTAGCAATGGGTGCTGGTGCTCTTGGTGGAACCTTTAGTGATTTAGATAGTGATAACTTAGATACAACAGATCTTGACTTTATCGGTGGTGGGATTGTTGAACTAAGATTACGAGGTGAAGACCCGATTAACTATAATACAGTACCAAAAGACACACCGCGTTGGGGTAAAGAATTTAAAGAAAAATCACTCCATTATGCGAACCGAAATTTAACTGCTCATTTTAAAGCGCCAAACTATGGTTGGTCTTATAATTATATGAATCTTGATCCAACCTATAAAGATAGCTTTAATGATCCCCTACTTCGTGTCACAATGACATTAACAGACCATGAGAAGAAATTAAGAGACTTTGGTAGAAATAAAATGGCCGAAGTGATGGAAGAAATGGGAGCGGACATTGTAGAGATGAGCGATATTCCTGATGATTGGGAATTTGGTCAAAGTGGTGGAGAAGCAGGTGGTGGTGTCATCATGGGTGACGATCCTGAAATCTCAGCAGTTAATAATTACTTACAAGTTTGGGATATGGAGAACTTATTCGTAGTTGGTGCTTCAGCCTTACCTCAAAAAATACCACAGCAAACCGCAACTGTCGGAGCATTCGCATATCGTGCTGCTGAAGGTGTTGAAAAATACTTAAAAGATGGTGGAGGTATGTTAGCAGAAGCAAAAAGTAAGACGAAAAAAGTTTAATCTCTGACTTATTTATATACTTAACATATGTAAAAAAAGAAGAGTTTAGTCTCTTCTTTTTTTATTTAATTAATAATAAAAAAAGCCCACTTGTATGTTATAATTAATTATAATCTTATTTATAAAAAAACAGATTTCATGTTAAGAAATCGAGGGATGTTAAATGAACATATTAGTCACAGGTGGTGCCGGATATATAGGATCGCATATATGTGTGTCACTGCTTCAAAAAGGATATTCAGTCATAGTTGCAGACAACTTGTACAATAGCGAAATTAAAACGATTCATAAGATTGAAGAAATAACGAATCAAAAAGTGATTTTTTATGAAGTAGATGTGTGTAATTCAGAAGCTTTAGAATCAGTTTTTATAGATAATCAAATCGATGGTGTGATTCACTGTGCAGGGTATAAAGCAGTTGGAGAATCGATTGAAGAACCAGTAGCCTATTATAAAAATAATGTCGGAAGTACAATGACATTAATTGAAAAATGTTTAAAATACAATGTGAAGCAATTTGTCTTTAGTTCATCAGCAACAGTTTATGGCAATAACAAATCACCAGTCGATGAAACAATGGAATTATTACCAACAACGAATCCTTATGGTGAAACAAAAGCAATGAGCGAACGCATCCTTAAAGATACTGCGCACGCAAATCAAAGCTTATCAGTAACCCTACTGCGTTACTTTAATCCTGTTGGTGCACATGAAAGTGGCTTAATCGGTGAAAATCCAAAAGGCATACCAAATAATCTAATGCCTTATATTACACGTGTTGCTAAAGGAGAACTTGAGCAACTACAAATCTTTGGAGATGATTACCCAACTAAAGATGGTACAGGTGTCCGAGATTATATACACGTGATGGATCTTGCTGAAGGACATGTTGCAGCTTTATACAATAAAGCTGAAGGTGTAAGTATTTATAATTTAGGCACAGGAGAAGGAACAAGTGTGTTAGAATTAGTAAATAAATTTAGTGAAGTAAATAATGTTGATGTTAATTATCAAGTGGTTGAAAGAAGAGATGGCGATTTGGCAAGTGTTTATGCTAATGCCTCAAAAGCAGCAAAAGATTTAAATTGGGAAGCAAAAAGGAGTCTTGCCGATATGTGCCAAGATGTTTGGACATATGAGCAAAGAAAATAATTAATAAAAAGCGGCTGTTACTCAATATTAAATGATTAACAGCCGCTTTTTATTTATACGTACGAGTTGTTGAAAATAGATATTTAAGATACAATCAATGTAAGCGAATACATTTTAAGGAATAACTTAAGTAACATGGAGGGATGAAGATGAAAGCACAAAATGTTCTTGAAATGCTTTATAAATCTGTGGAAAAATATCCAGATCAAAGAGCTTTGATGTGGAAAGAATCTGGCACTTATACACAAATGACCTATCGTCGTTTATGGGAACGTATTCAAAACTTCTCAGCAGGTTTAAAAGCAAAAGGTATTTCAAGTCAAGATAAATTGGCTATCTTAGCTCATAGTGGACCAATGTGGACGATTTCAGATTTCGCTGCGGCAAGTTTACACGTAACAAATGTACCTATTTATCCAACGATTCCTGCAGAACAAGTAAAATACATGATCGATAATGCAGAAGCAACGTGTATTGTCGTTCAAGATAATGATCAATACGAAAAAGTGCTCGAAGCTGGCGTTGACATGAAATTAATTGTCGTTATGTTGCCAAGTGAAGACTTTAAACAAACAAATGAAGTGATGTCTTTTGAAGCAATAGAAGCGCTAGGTATTGAGCAACCGTATGAATCATGGCAAGAAAACTGGGAAAAAATTGAACGTGATGATTTATTAACGATCATCCACACATCTGGAACAACAGGTAATCCAAAAGGAGTCATGCTCACACATGGTAACATCCTAGCTAACCTTGAAGGAGCACTATTTTGGATCTTTGAGTTACGACCTACCGATAGGACATTATCTTACTTACCAGTCTCACACGTCTTTGAACGCTTAGCTGGACACTTTTTACCACTAAGTTCTGGTGCGACAATAGCTTATGCAGAAAGTATTCATACCATTTCTGAAAATTTAAAAGAAGTAAAACCAAATATTGTTACAAGCGTACCACGTCTGTTTGAAAAAGTTTATGCAAGTATTATGAAAAAAATGAATGAAGGCTCACCCGTTAAACGTAAAATCTTTAATTGGGCGCTTAAAGTAGGGGAAGAACGTTATCAATATTACTTAAAAGCAGGCACTGATGAATTAATTAAACAAGACTATTTACCAAAAAGTTTATATAAAAAATGGAAACGTGCCGATAAATTAGTATATCAAACAATTCAAGAAGAATTGGGTGGAAATATAAAAACAATGGTATCTGGTGGCGGGACATTAAACCCTGAAATAGCTAAATTCTTCTGGTCATTAAATGTGCCAATATTGGAAGGTTATGGACTAACGGAAACATCTCCCATCGTATCTACCAATCCGATGCTAGAAGCAAGAATTGGGACAGTAGGACGTGTCTTACCCCATACTGATGTCACAATTGCTGAAGATGGTGAAGTACTAGTAAAAGGACCGAGTGTCACGCAAGGATATTATCGAGATGAAGAAGAAACGAATAAATCCTTTACGGAAGATGGTTGGTTTAAAACTGGTGATATTGGTGATTTTGATGAACATGGCTATTTACGAATTCTTGATCGTAAAAAGCGTCTTCTTGTGTTATCAACAGGTATGAACGTTGCACCGGCACCGATTGAAAGTGCGATTAATGAAAGTCCTTATATTGGTCAGTCACTTGTTGTTGGTGATAATGAAAAGTATATTTTAGCACTTGTTAATCCTGAGTATGAAGCTTTAACAGAGTGGGCGACTAAACGCGGACTTAAATATGAATCAAATGAAGCATTAAGTCAGTTGCCTGAAGTAAAAGCAATGTTTGAAGAAGAAATTACTAAGCGAACGAAACGATTCACAAACTACTCCAGACCGAAAAAAATAATTGTGATTGGTAAAGAATGGACTATTGATACAGGTGAATTAACACCCAAACTATCTTTAAAAACAAATGTTATTGAAGATAGATATGCAGATGTCATTAAAGCAACCTATGCAGCTAAAGATTAACAAAAACCTGACTAGCTAATTTAGTCAGGTTTTTTAGTTGTTAAGAAGCAAAAAGTGGAATAATCAAGGAAATGTTGAATATTAATTGCATCTTTCTATACATATTAGTTATACTTTAGATAATTACTAAAGTGTAAGTGGACGATAGGAGAATTATATGTTTAATTATTTAGAGTTTATCATAGCTATAATCATGTCAGCTCTGGCGACGTTCATACTTACATTTTTTGTAAGAGAGTTAGCCATTAAATTTAAATTTATGGATGTACCTGATTATCGTAAAATACATAAAAATCCAACCCCGCGTATAGGTGGACTAGCCATATATTTGGGGTTTTTAATTGGTCTATTATATCTTCAGCCATCAAATGAACATATGCCGGCAATTATTGTTGGAAGTTTAATTATTGTCATTACTGGTGCACTAGATGATAAATACAGTATCCGTCCGATTGTTAAATTAACCGGACAAACAACAGGTGCTGGACTTTTAGTCTTATCTGGTTTAGTTATTGATCGTGTTACTTTACCTATTATTGGTATGGTTGATTTAGGTTTTTTTGGGATTATATTGACGTTACTGTGGATTGTAGGAATTACGAATGCGATTAATTTAATCGATGGTCTTGACGGGCTTGCAACAGGGGTTTCAACAATTGCCTTACTTAGTATGTTTTTTATGGCTATCATACAAGGTCAAGTTGTCGCAGCTTATTTAAGTATCGCACTTGTCGGTTCTAATTTAGGGTTTTTATACCATAACTTTCATCCTGCAAAGATTTATATGGGGGATACTGGATCAAACTTCTTAGGTTATATGATTGCTGTTATATCGATATTAGGACTATTTAAAAACATAGCGTTATTTAGTTTTATTATTCCAGTTACTATTTTAGCAGTGCCTATCTTTGATACACTGTTTGCAATCGTGAGAAGAGCAGCTAATCAGCAAAAAATTATGGCGCCTGATAATAAACATATTCATTATCAATTATTACATGTTGGATTCACACATCGTCAATCAGTACTTATCATGTATGCCTTCAGTCTTGTATTCGGGGTATTAGCAATCGTCTCGACTCAAGTATCTATGATTACAACGTTAATTATCACACTTTTTGTCATAGGATTGCTATATATCTTAGCAGAAATGTCAGGACTCATCCGAGGTGGAGAAAGGCCAGTAGTTGATTATATCTTACGGATTATGAATATAAAGAAAAAATAAATAAAAAGCAGATTCATTTTACATGAAATCTGCTTTTTTATTTATTTAATCCTAAGGTGTGTATGCATCTAAAAAGTCTGTGAATACACCATCGACTCCCATTTCAATAAGTAATTCAATATCTTCTGTATTGTTAACAATAAACGGATGAAGCTTTAAATTATGATTTTTAACTTCCTCAGTATAGTTCTTATCAATATCTTTATAATTTAATCCAATTCCAATTGCATAATTAGAGATATATTCGAGTTTTTCTTTAGATGAAAAATCTTCAATACTACCTAATTGAATTAGAGGAATCTTCTTATTTAACTTATTAATTAGTTTTAAACTATCTACGTGAAATGATTGGATAATAACTTGTCCATAATTATCTAATAAATCATAATCATCTAGTAGAGTTAACAATAACTTCTCTATACCGTTTTCAGCTTTAACTTCAATATAATAATTTACATCATGACCGAATTCATCTAATACCTCTTCTAAAGTAGGTATAGTAGATTGATTAAAAGATTGATCAAACCAGGATCCTGCATCAAGCTTTTTTAACTCATCAATTGTTAAACTATCTACTCGGCCAGTTCCATTAGTCGTTCGATCAACGGTTGAATCATGCATCGCAACTAAAGTATTATCTTTACTTATTTGTAAATCGATTTCTAAATAATCAGCATTCATTTCTTTAGCTAATTTATATGATTCCATTGTATGTTCTGGCGCACAACCACTGGCACCTCTGTGAGCTATTAATAAAAAATCTTTATCTAATATATTATTATTTAGATTAGCTAGTAAGAATAAACTTGTCACTAAAATAAAAAACAAGAATGAAATTTTCCATTTCAATAAACTCACCTATCAAAATATTATTTAACTAAAATTATTTTATAATAACTAAATAAAAATGGTATTCTTTAATTTTTTCAATAAGTTCTATATTAATCTCAATTTATGAACTAAGGAAAAATAGCTTTAAAGATAAACTAATTTTAAAATACTTAAACATAAAATACTACTATAGATATTTAAAATGCGCTTTATTAATGATAAAAAATATTAATAAGATCATTGGTTGATTGTCCGTCAGAATACTTGTTCCAACGTAAATTAAAGGCATCAAATTCTTTTTGATTAACTGAAGCATGATTAATTGCTTCAATTAATTCGCTTGTATTTTTAGCAATTGTACCAGGAACTGTTTCTTGTAGAGGTTCCCATAAACCACGTGATTTTGAATATCTGTTTAAATCTGGCACGTAAAAGACCATTGGTCGTTTAAGTAGTGAAAATTCAAAAGGTAAAGATGAATAATCCGTAATTAATAAATCAACGATCGTGAGTAACTCATTTACATTTTTATGCGCTGAGACATCATAAACAAAACCCGGTAACGCATCAGCCGTAAAAGGCTTATTTAGTCTCGGGTGGAATTTCACAAGTAAGATATAATCATCATCAATCGATTGTTTAATTTTTTTATAATCCATTCTTAATCTTCTTCTGCTTAATCGTCCTTCTCTAAAGGTCGGTGCATAAAGAATGACTTTTTTATCTTTAATAAAAGGATAACGATCAATAATTTTCTTTTTAGCCTTTTGCATATCAAGATCATTAAAAAAGAAATCCGTTCTTGGTATGCCTGTTTTTAATAATTGTTTTTTAGTCGTCTTAAAGGCATCCATAAATAATTCACCCATGCGATCAGATCCAATCACAGTATAATCAACTTGATCATATGCATATTGGAATCGCTCAAGTGCAGTAGGTTGACGTAGTTTTACTTGCTTATCTTCTAAACCAAACTTTTTAATTGCGCCTGCAGCATGCCACAACTGGATAATGAATTGTTTTTTATGATTTGGCATCCCAGCGAGAAAACCAAAATAATTATCAATAAAAATAATCCGACAGGTTGCTAAGTGATAGATGGATTGGATGAATTCAAACGGTTTTTTGACGTCATTAAAGATAAATACTTTATAATCAGAAAAAGTATTGGGAGTCGCTGATAATTTGTTATCTTTTAAGACGACAATTTCTTCAGAAGGCACTCTTTCTTTGAGTGCATTCATCACATAAACAGAGTTATCAGCAAAAGAAGTTACAAAAACAGTTTTTTGTTTTTATAATGTAAAAGAAAATGCAGTAAATAATCCTCTAAAAATTCTTAAATAGATTTTCACTGCAAATTCTTTAATCATGATTCGCCCGCTTTTCTAAATCTTTTTTAATTTGTGTTGTTGAAATACCTTCTGTACGAGGTAAATAAACAACTTCACATTTGTCCTTTAAGAAGTCAAATTCACCTTCCCAATCATCACCCATTACAACAACATCAATATCATGATCTTTGATATCAGTGTTTTTTTGCTCCCAATTCTCCTCAGGAATCACTTCATCGACATAACGCACAGCTTCTAAAATAGCCTTACGTTGTTCAAACGTATAGTATGCTTTTTTACCTTTAAGGGCATTGAATTCATCAGAAGAAATAGCGACAACTAAGTAATCACCTAATGCCTTAGCACGACGTAAGATATTAATATGACCCGTATGTAATAAATCGAATGTTCCATATGTAATGACTTTTTTCATAGGCTTTTAACATCCGTTAAATAATATAGACTTTAATTATACTATATCTATGTGAAATAAGCTAAGTGAATTTAAATGAACGATTGCGAGTTTCTTTGTTTTATCTAAATAAGCAGTGGTATAATAGAAGGAAGAGGTGAACAAAATTATGGACAAAATTTCAGTTATTATTCCTACATATAAAACAGATACATATTATGATACATGTTTACAATCTGTTTTAAATCAAACCTATGCAAATTTAGAAGTTATAATTATAAATGATGGTAATGAAGCAGAATTTACTAATCAACTAATTGATGCTGCATGTAAAGATGAACGCATTAAACTTATTCATCACAATAAAAGACAAGGTGTCGCCTTTGCCAGAAATAGAGGGTTAAAAGAAGCAACAGGTAAATACCTTTACTTTTTAGATAGTGATGATTATATAGCGTCAAATACATTAGCACAATTGGTCAAATATACTAATCAAGCTAATATTATCAAAGGAAAGATAGAAAATACATATGTTAGCAATCAAGTCATCACACCACATGATGAATTATATAAACTAAAAATATATAAAGAAAATAGATTTAAGTTAATTAGTGATCATTCAGTGTTAAATACACTGTTTAATAAAGACTATCTTGATAAACATCAATTTAATTTTTTAGAAGAAATTGAAGTTTATTCTGATTTAACTTTTATCATACCAGCATATTTAGCCACACCTGAAGCGTACTATGTTGCTGAAGCAGTTTATTTTCACCGTAAAAGAAATGACCCAATTAACAATCCATCATTAATTCAAATGGATGATGAGCAACGAATAAGGACTTATTTATCTTTATATCAAAAATTAAAAAAGCTGTATAATGAAAAAATTGTTCAAAAGTATTTAGATCAACAATTATTAAGTTTTTATCAAACAGAAATTATTTCATATATCAATAATGATCCTAAGGCGCTTGAAAACATATTTGAAGATTTAGCTATGACATTTAAACAGATGGATTCACAAATGCTTTCAAAATATAAGAAGCCGTTTATTAGAGAAGTAAAAGCAATTCAAGCAGACCAATTAAACCGTTATAAAAAGATTATGAATCAGCATACTTTTCTACGTCGATTTAAACGAATAGCGACATCACGTAGTTTGCTTAAGCGTGCTATTTATAAACGGATATTCTTTAAATTACCGCTAAAAAAGAATCTGGTTTTCTTAGAAAGCTTTTTAGGTAAAAGTTATTCAGATAGTCCAAAGGCAATTTATGAATACTTAATTGAGCATAATTATGATTATGAGTATGTCTGGAGCTTTAATGAAACAGGTAAAAATATTCCAGGTAATGCTAAACAAGTGAAACGATTTAGCCTGAAGTATTTTTACTATGTCGCACGCGCAAAATACTGGGTGAGTAATTCAAGAATGCCTAAGTATCTTGGAAAGCGAAATGGGAATGTGTACTTGCAAACATGGCACGGAACGCCATTAAAACGCCTTGTATTTGATATGGATGAAGTCCATTCAGCAGACCCTAACTATAAGGCTAACTTTTATGCGCAATCGCGTCGTTGGGATTATTTAAGCTCACCAAATAAATACTCATCAACTATTTTTAGACGTGCTTTTGAATTTAATAAAGACATGTTAGAGTTTGGTTATCCTAAAAACGATCTTTTATATAATAAAAATAACGAAACAACTATCCAGGCAATTAAAAAGAAATTACACTTACCAGAAGATAAAAAGGTTATTCTTTATGCGCCGACATGGCGTGATGATGATTACTTTTCACGAGGTAAGTACCGCTTTGAATTAGAGCTAAATTTAAAAGAAATGCAAAAACGCCTCGGTGATGACTATGTTGTTGTGCTGAGAATGCATTACTTTATTGCAAACCAGTTAAATATCGAAGCGTTTAGCGGTTTTGCTTATGATTATTCAACTTATGACGATATTGCGGAACTTTATTTAATTTCAGATATATTGATTACGGATTATTCATCTGTGTTCTTTGATTATGCCAATTTAAAACGTCCAATCTTGTTCTTCACTTATGATATAGAAAAGTATCGTGATGAATTACGCGGTTTTTATTTAGATATGGAAAAAGATTTACCAGGTCCCTTACTGATGACATCAAACGATGTGATTAATGCAGTTGAAAATATTACAGATGTCTCTCGTGATTTTGAAGAAAAATATGAAGCATTTTATCAACGTTTTTGTGAATGGGAAGATGGTAGAGCTTCTGAAAGAACAGTGAAAACTATTTTTAACGACTAAGCGCTCGTCGATATGAAAGAGGTTGTTTTATGAATAGAGTAGAAATTATGGATATCCCATTTATCAATGAACGAAAAGAAACGCTGTTAAATCAAATTTATCAAGCAGTAGAAAATAATGATAAACAATTTATTGTAACAGCCAATCCTGAAATTGTTATGAAAACAAGAGCAGATAGAGCATATAAACACATCGTTCAATCAGCTGATTACGTTGTTCCCGATGGTATCGGAATCCTGCTTGCGGCTAAAAGGTATAAAACACCACTTAAGGAACGTATTCCAGGTGTTGAATTAATGGAATCAATGCTCAGCTATGCTAATAAATATCGTAAAACATGTTATTTTTTAGGGGCAGAAGATAAAGTCAATCAAGCCTTAATTAAAAAAATTAAAATGCATTACCCTGATTTAATTATCGGCGGTTACCATCATGGTTTTTTCGAGTTAGATGATGAAGCCATTGTAGAAGATGTTAAACGCTCAAATGCAGATTTTGTTTTTGTAGCGCTCGGATTTCCAAGGCAAGAAAACTGGATTAATCAACATTTCGCTTTCTTTGAAAAAGGTGTTTTTATGGGGGTAGGCGGCAGTTTTGATGTTTTATCTGATACAGTCAAACGCGCACCAGCTATTTGGATTAAATTAAATTTAGAATGGCTCTACCGCATCGTAAAGCAACCGACGCGTGCATTTAGAGTTTTAGATGTTGTTAAATTTATCATCCTGACGATATTAAAAAAATAAATGAAGATAGGAGGTGTGAATAAATGACTAAAATTAAAGTGATGACTGTTTTTGGCACGCGACCAGAAGCAATCAAAATGGCGCCAGTTGTTTTAGAATTAAAAAAGCAAGCGGATGTATTTGAAACAACTGTCGTCGTAACGGCACAGCACCGGGAAATGCTTGATCAAATCTTAACAACATTTGAAATCAAACCAGATTATGATTTAAATATTATGGGAAAAGAACAAACACTGGCTGATATTACAACGAATGTCTTAACGAAACTAGACCCAATTATTAAGGAAAATAAACCTGATATTGTGTTAGTTCATGGAGATACGAGTACCACTTTTGTTGCTTCTCTGGCAGCTTTTTATAATCAAGTAAAAGTCGGTCATGTCGAAGCGGGTCTTAGAACGCATAATAAATATTCACCCTTTCCTGAAGAAGTTAATCGTCAATTAACAGGAATTATTGCCGACATACATTTTGCACCAACAGAAGAAGCAAAAGAAAATTTACTTATTGAAAATAAAAAGCCAGAAACAATATATGTCACAGGTAATACAGTTATTGATGCCTTAAAAACAACAGTCAGCAGAGAAAGAGTAATGACTAAAACAGATAAACGGACGATTTTAGTAACCGTTCATCGAAGGGAAAATTTGGGAGAAAATATGCGTCAAATTTTTTCAAGTATTAAACGGATTGTTCAAACGCATAAAGATGTTGAAGTGGTTTATCCAATGCATTTAAATCCAAAAGTACGTGAATTAGCCAAAGAAATTTTAGGCCAAGAAGATCGCATAAAGCTTATTGAACCTTTAGATGTGGTTGATTTTCATAATTTAATAGCTGAATCATACCTTGTTATGACAGATTCAGGAGGCTTACAAGAAGAAGCGCCGTCATTTGGTGTCCCTGTGATTGTCCTAAGAGATACAACGGAACGTCCAGAAGGTGTTACCGCTGGAACATTAAAATTAGCAGGAACGAATGAATCAGAAATTTTCAAACTAACAGATGAATTATTGACAAATCAAGTCATGTATCAACAAATGTCTGAGGCGAAAAATCCTTATGGTGATGGTAAAGCTTCACAGCGAATAGCTAAAATTATTAAAGAGTCTTTTAAATCATAGTTATAAAAGGAGGATTAGTTAAATGAAAAAAAATATGTATATCTTTTTAATCATATTGTTAATCTTTTCTAGTTCACCTAATTTAATTTTAGCAAAAGAAAAATCAAAAAAAAGAAAATTAGAAGAAGCATCAGAGGAAGAAGCAATACAAGAAGAAACAGAGCAAGACGAAACAACACAAGCTAAATCAACAATGCTCATGAGTCAAAAAGTAAAAATTGAAGAATCACGCATAAGTCGGTTAGGTCATATCCGTGGTGGAGAGCGTTATATTTATGAATCAATTGGTGGTAAATCATTTAAAGCTGCCCCCACTTATACGAATGCTGTCTATTATATAAAACGCCAAGCTAAAGTAGAGTCGGAAATTTACTATTTAATTAGTACATCACCAAGTGATACACGTGGTGTAGTAGGGTGGATGAAAGCAAGTGATTTATCAACCCTCGCTCATATAGGCGTATCGAAAAAGCCGAAACAACTATTACTCAATGGTAAAGGAAAATCGACAAGAAAAGCGTGGGGTGGAAGTAAAGATATGGTCCATGCATCAATGGATCAATTTAAAGCGCGAATATTAGAAGTAAATTTAACAGAAAAAGTGGGCAATAATATCTGGTGTCGAGGTAAAATTAATGGAATTGGATCGAATGTCTGGGTGCACTCAAGTCAGACTTTAAAAATGCCACAAATAACAGAATCAGACACAAGTCAATTAGGCCATATTCGTGGTGGTGAACGTTATATTTATGAATCAATTGGTGGTGAATCATTTAAAGCTGCCCCCACCTATACGAATGCCGTCTATTATATAAAACGCCAAGCTAAAGTAGAGTCGGAGACTTACTATTTACTTAGTCAATCACCAAGTGATACACGTGGTGTAGTAGGGTGGATGAGAGCAAGTGATTTATCAATCCTCGCTCATGTAGGCGTATCGAAAACACCGAAACAATTATTACTCAATGGTAAAGGAAAAGGGACAAGAAAAGCATGGGGTGGAAGTAAAGATATAGTCCATGCATCAATGGATCAATTTAAGGGACAAATATTCGAAGTGAACTTAACAGAAAAAGTTGGTAATAATATCTGGTACCGAGGTAAAATTGATGGTCAAGGTGCGAATGTATGGTTACATTCAAGCCAAGCAGATAAAGTTAAGGAAATAGTGAAAGAAACTGATTATAGATTGTCTTTAAATCAAGCTTTAAGTATTCAAACAAAACCAGAACGCACACATTTTATTATGAATGGATCTCATGGTTTTATTGCCAAAAATCGAGTTAATCAAACTAACGAAGTTATTGGAACTACTAACGTAAGAACAATGCCACAAACAGAATCAAATTTGGATAATAAAGTGATTAAAACATTACCAGCAGGAACTAAAATTTCACCGATTGGTGAAATAAGTGCTTGGTATGCAATTGAAGTTGGTGGTAGTAGAAAAGTCACAGCGTTATCACATCAAATAAGAGATAGGTTAGACCCAAGAACGGCAATTCACGATCCAGTAAATAAATTTCAGTTTTTAGATCTACGTGTAAGAACAAGATTAACTAATATTGAAATGAATCGTGAACTTTTAACAAGCGGGATTTTACAAGGGCAAGGTCAAGCATTTAGTGATGCTAGTAGATTGCATGGTATAAATGAAATGTATTTAATCGTCCATGCAAGACTGGAAACAGGGAATGGAACATCAGCACTATCTAATGGAACATATGAAGTCGGATTAGATAGTAATGAGAACCCACAACTTGTTACACCATTAAATAGACTTTTATTAACAGACATCAAAAAAACTTACAATATGTTTGGTATAGGAGCAATAGATACTAATCCAGCAGAGGGCGGAGCGATACGTGCTTATAATGAAGGTTGGTTTACACCCACAGCTGCTATTGTCGGTGGTGCACAATGGATTAGAGACAGCTATATTTATAATGAGCATAATCAAAATACATTATATAAAATGCGTTGGAACCCAAATATGGTAGACGGTTATGCATGGAAACAATATGCAACAGATATTGATTGGGCATTAAAGCAAGCGAAACTAATTCATGATGTATATACTCATATAGATAATGATAAAATTTTAACGTTTGATATATCTATATATAGATAGAAATTAAAAAACACCTAAAATCGTGAACAGATTTTAGGTGTTTTTTTTTTACGCATAATTATTTTTTTAAATGAATAAATACTTTGTCTACTACTCTTTTTGTTGCATTTCCATCTTCAAGTTTAGTGAATTTTTTAAAGTTATTTTGATATGCTTCAAGTGGGTAATTAATTGATTCTGTTTGTCTAATTGCTGTAATTAAGTCTTTTGTTGTTTTAACAAGAGGACCTGGAGCTTCTTTTTCAAAATCGAAATAAAAGCCACGTAATTTATCACGATAATTTTCGATGTCATGCACATAAAAAATCATCGGTCTGTGTAAGTTCGCATAATCAAAGAATACTGATGAATAATCGGTTATCAGTATATCTGAAACTAAATATAAGTCTCTAATGTCTTTGTGGTGTGAATAATCAACAATAAAATTTGAGTATTTTGATAGATCAATTCGTTCAGCAATTAAGTAATGAAGTCTTAAGATAATAATATAGTCATCACTTAATTCCTGCGCCACCTTCTCCAAGTCAAAAGGTAAGTTAAAACGATAATGACCGACTTTTTTATAGTCATCATCTCGCCATGTGGGCGCATATAAAATCACTTTTTTATTAGCAGGCAAATCAAGTTTACTTTTAATCCGACCAATATCATGTTCATTATTATGGGTGATTAAAAAATCATTTCTTGGATAACCTGATTCAATTATTGTTTGATTAAATTGAAAGGCGCGTTTAAAAATAGGTGTTGCATAAGCGTTAGGAGAGATTAAATAATCCCACTTTTTACTTTCTGTAATAAAATCACGTTTATAATCAAAAATATTTGTGCCTGGCATATGAACTTGTTCCATATCGGTTGCTAGTTTTTTTAGTGGTGTTCCATGCCAAGTTTGTAAGTAAATAGTGTTTCTAGGCTTTGGAATCCAAAGAGGTAATCGACTATTAGATACCCAATATTTTGCCCGGTTCATTAAAAACATCCATTTTAATGAAAATCTTTTTACAGATAAAATATTGTAGTTTGAAAATGATTCAATATTTTTCTTATCGAAACTCCAATATAATTTTACATGCGGGTAATGAAGGTTAAGGTATTCATAGATTGCCCGCGGATTATCACTAAATTGTTTCCCTAAAAAACTTTCAAAAACAATAATATTTTTACTTTTAGGTAAAATCATTCCTAAAAATTTAAAAGCAATTTTATAAATAGTTAACAAGAAGTTTTTAACTCGTTGCAAATTTATCACCTATTCCTTATAGAAGCACATTAAATAGTAATTCTATCATATAACAAACTAGGAGTATTTCAATAATTAAGTATCGTTATTTCAACTATAAAAACATTTATGATATACTCTTTTGCGGGAATAAAGAAATTGTTAAAAATAAAGAAAACAAGGTAGGAATTAAATAAATGGAAAAACAACCTCTCATTAATATCGAACGAAAATTTAGACTAGAAATAGAGGGGCTTCGTTTTGTTGCGGCCCTTTTAGTTGCGATCTACCACATCTGGTTTAACCGTGTTTCAGGTGGGGTCGACGTATTCTTTGTAATCTCAGGATTTTTAATCACCAGTTCAATTATCTCTACAATTAATCGAACAGGTGAGCTTAAATTTTTACCTTACATAAAGAAATTAATGAAAAGACTGTTACCGTCTGTCTTTTTCATTTTAAGTATTGTCTTAGTTTTGAGCTACTTTTTATTACCAAAATCAATTTTTGGAAAAACATTAAAAGAAGTTTTAGCGTCCATGTTCTTTTATCAAAACTGGCAATTAGCCATTTCTAACACGGATTATTTAGATGCAAGTCAGATGAAGACACCTATTGAACATTTTTGGGCATTATCAATTCAAGGGCAATTTTATTTAATCTGGTTTCTGTTATTTACGATTATTTTAATTCTTGTAAAAAAATATCGCAATCTAAATGTAAAAAGAGTAATTAATACACTATTAGGGATTATCTTGGTTACATCACTCGCCTATTCAATTTATTTAACATCAACTAATCAACAGTGGGCTTATTTCACAACATTTACACGCGTGTGGCAATTTGCACTCGGAAGTTTACTCTGTATTAACTTATCTTCAATTAGAGTGAATAAGGTCTTTGCGGTACTGGCAGGTTGGATTGGGTTAATTGCCTTAATTTCAACAGGTATTATTTTTGATGTATCAGAGAAATTCCCAGGCTATATTGCTTTGTGGCCGATGATTGCCGCCATTTTAATTGTTTTATCAGGAACACGTGAAACAAGATTTGGTGTGAAGCGCTTTTTAGGTTCAAAATGGATGGTTAAGATCGGTGGGATATCTTTTGGAATTTATTTATGGCACTGGGTCTTATTATCATTTTATCGCTATAACGTTCAAGATATTCCAGGTTTCTTTATGGGAACGTTTATCATCCTTGTATCAATTGTCTTATCTTTCTTTATGACACAACTAATTGAAGATCCCATTCGTACGTCAAATAATGATAAGTTTGCATTTAAGAGATTAGGTATTATGGGAAGTATTAACCTAACTTTAATTATCGCATTGTTTATTGGGCTTACAATAGATCAAAAACAATTAAATCAAAAAGTAGCTGACGCAGATTATCCGGGTGTTATGGCTGTTCACGACAGTATAGATGTCCCGGAAAAAGAAGCGATACCTGATTTATCTCAAGTGTTTGATGACCTTCCTCAAGCCCATAAAGATGGCAGTAATCAAAATTTAAAAGAAAGTGACTTAAAAGTTGGTGAATATGGCGAAACAGAAAATTATGATGCAACGATTGCATTAATAGGTAGTTCACACTCTGAACATTGGCAGGGAGCTTTATTGGAAGCTATAAAAGATCAAAATATACGACTATTAAACATAACAAGATCAGGTACAAGATTTTCTATTGGATATCAAGAGGACGATTTGAAAGGTATTTGGAATCAACATGTATTAAATTATTTAAAAGAAACTGATGTAGATCTAGTTGTCGCTCAATCTACTGCATCAGATACTGATAAACTTAAAATTCAACATCAAATGATGGATCAATTAAAGTATGTTAAAAATGAGTACGATATAGATGTATTAGCTTTACGTGACGTCCCGCGATATAGTTTTAATATTTTAGAGTCATTGGAAACTGACGGGACAGAAAGTACAATAGAAAAAATGAACAATGAAAATAATCAAAAAGATACAGAAGCTTGGGAAGAGTTTATAAATTCAGATTCATCTATGTATAAACTAGATTTAACAGAATACCTTATTCTTGATGAGAAATTCCAACCAATTATCGGTAATATAGTTGTATATCGAGATAACAGACATCTAACGAATACCATATCAAAATCTTTTGGACCTATTTTAGAAGAAGAAGTATTAAAGATATTAAAAGAAAATCAGTAAGACTAGTTTAGATCTAGTCTTACTTTTTTTGAAAAAAAGTAAACTTTAACTATCCACACTATAATGTTATATAGTATAAATTGTGTTAAAATAAATACAATATGAAAATTTTATAAACAAACATTGAAGGATGATTATAAATGATTTTTAAAAAATTTAAGAGACGTAAAAAACCATTTAAACAAGATATAATAATTGAACAAAATAAAGAGAAAGTACATATCGAAGGTTTAATTAATCGAGATAAATGCGAAATAACTCAATTAGTTTTTAAAAACAGAGAAATAGAAATTCAAGAAGATATAGTAATAGAAAATGAAGTGACAGGACAAGCATTTAAATTTACGATAAATTTGTTAAAACAGGAAGAATTTCTAGAAGATAGTTTATATGATTTATATATAATAACGCGTTGGAAAAAAACAGATGTACCGGAAAAAAGACAATTAAAACTAAGTCAAATTATCACATATAAAACAGATGCTGATGGGATTGAATATCTAGAGTATCCCATTAGATTAGGAAGGTTTGTTAATACTGATTTTAAAGAACTAGTACCATTTTATTATAATGGCTATAAATATGAGATATATACTACAGTAAAAGGTAGTTTATCTCTTTCAACAAGAGAAAATTTAAATCAAAAAACAAATGCTCAAATAGACATTCTTAAAATGAAAGATGATTATCTTGAAATAAATGGGAAAGTATTTACTAAATCAAATATCATCGAAGGTATCTATCTACAATTTAAAAGTAGACAGGGAGAAGCTGTATTATCAGCTCCTTTAAGTTATAAATTTTTAAAAACAGAAACAAGTCGTCGTTTTGGATTAAGGCGTTATCGCTACCGTGGTAAATTAAACTTTACTGAAAATATTGCAATGTTAAAAGAAGATATTTATGATGCTTTTTTACTAATTAAATATAAAGAAATGGATCCAATCGAAATTAGATTAGGAACACCACGTTATAGAGCGAGAATTCAAAACAAATCAAGTTATGCCAAAGCTAATAACTCTGTTTTTGTCGCTAGTTCTTACTATACATTTAGAATGAAAAATTTATCATTACAAATTGATGAATTTAATCCACAAGCATATGAATATTTAGAAAAAGCATTGAAAAGACCTAAATTTTATAATCGATTTAAAAAAGAAGACGTTTGGATCGTAGGTGAGCGTCGTGATAAGGCTCAAGATACTGGATATCGTTTCTTTAAATATATGAGAGAGAATCATCCAGAACAAAAAGTATATTATGTGATAGATGAAAACTCCGAAGAATTAAAAAATGTTAAGCCATATGGAAACATTTTATATTTTAAAACAAAAGATCATATAGAAAAATTACTTCAAGCATCAAAAATTATTGGTTCACATCACCCAGACTACCTTTATCCGTTAAGAACAAAAGAATTTGAAAATAAATTAGTCGCTAAAAAAGTGTTTCTACAACATGGTGTTATAGGGACTAAAAACATGAAGGCTAACTATGGTAAAAATGCAAAAGGCTTTGACACGGACTTGTTTTTAGTAAGTTCACAGTTAGAAAAAGAAATCATCGTAAATGATCTCGAATATGATAAAGAAGAAGTTAAAATTACCGGTCTTTCACGTTTTGATGATTTATTTACAAAAGATATACCAACTAAAAAGCAACTATTAATTATTCCAACATGGAGAGAATGGCTATCAAGAGACGATTACTTTTTAAATAGTCAATATTATGAAAGATATCAAAATTTACTTTTAAATGAACGATTAGAAGAATTATCAAAACAATATAACTTTGAAATTGTTTTTTGTTTACACCCTAATATGCAACGATATGCACATCTTTTTGAAACAAGTCATGTAAAACAGATTAACCAAGGTGAGATAGATGTTCAAGATTTATTAAAAGAGAGTGCGATGATGGTCACTGATTATTCAAGTGTAGCGTTTGATTTTAGCTTCTTAGATAAGCCAGTTACTTATTATCAATTTGATAGAAATAGATTTATTGGAAAAAAAGGTTCTCATTTAGATTTAAATAATGACTTACCTGGGGATATCATAAATGAATTAGATGATTTATTAGATAATATTGAACAATATGCAAAAAATAATTTCCAAATAAAAGAAATCAATCGTTTAAAATCTAAAAAATTTTTAAAGTATAAAGACCGAAAATCTTCTGAAAGAATTTATCAAGAAATTAAAGATTTCAAACCAAAAAATCAGCTAAAAAATAAAATATTAAAATCAGAAACATATCACGTGTTGTTTAAACGATTTAGAAAGAGTAAACGTTATTTCCCAATTATGAAGCTTAGTTATAAACTTATGAGAAAATATTTGCCCGTAGATGATAAATTAATTATTTTTGAAAGTGGATTAGGAAAACAATATGCAGACAGCCCTAAAATGATATACGAAGAGCTAGTTAAAAGAGATTTGGGCTATAATTTTGTTTGGATAAGTAATAAACACATTCCATTTAGAAATTTAAATACTCAAAGAGTTTTACGCTTGTCTCCTAGTTATTATTATTACTTAGCAAGAGCAAAATATTGGGTGAATAATCAGAACTTCCCTAAATATATTGAAAAAGGAAAAGACACAATTTATTTACAAACATGGCATGGTACTCCGCTTAAAAAAATGTTAAACGATTTAGATCATGTTATTGGAAGGTCAGATGACTATTTAGAAAGTACAACAAGGTTAGCGAATGATTGGGATTATTTAATTTCGCAAAGTAAATATGCAACAGAAAAATTCACATCAGCATTTAAATATAAGAATAATATCATAGAGACGGGTTACCCAAGAAATGATGTTTTTTACGATGTAAATCAAAATAAAAAGATAACGAATCTAAAGAATAAATTAAATATACCGAGCGATAAAAAAGTTGTCTTATATGCACCTACATTCAGAGATAACGAGAAATCAAAAAATAAATTCACACTTGATTTTCAAATGGATTTAGAAAAAATGCAAGAAAGATTAGGAGAAGACTATATTATCTTAGTTCGACTACATGTTATTGTTAAAAATACTTTAAAAATCTCAAGAGAATTAAGAGGATTTGTTAAGAATGTATCAAACTATCCTGATATGCAAGATTTGTTATTAATATCAGATGTTCTAATTACAGATTATTCTTCATCTATGTTTGATTTCGCTAATACTAAAAAGCCAATGCTTTTTTATACTTATGATTTAGAAGAATATAGAGATGATATAAGAGGGTTTTATATTGACTTTGAATCAGAAGCCCCAGGGCCATTACTTTATAATACAGATGAAATAATTACTAGCTTAGAAGATATTGAAGAGGTTAAATCAAACTATCGAGAAAAGTATAATAAGTTTGTAGAAAAATATTGTGAATATGAAGACGGCCAAGCAACCAAAAGAGTTATTAATAAAATTTTTAAGCATGAAAATAAATAACTGAATAGGGGTTATGATATTGAACAGAGATTTAATTACAAGAGCCGAAAAAATATTAAATGATAAAAATACTGAAATAATTAACAAACCCAAAAATAGTAAAATAGGATTGTTTAAAGAAAAAAGAGATATAACTATTATTACAGCATCATATAATGCAGAAGAGTTCATTGAAAGAACTATAGGTTCTGTTATTAATCAAACTTATCCTTTTGAAAAAATAGAATTGATTATAGTTGATGATAAATCAACTGATTCAACAAAAGAAATTTTAATTAGTTATGCTCAAAAGTATAAGAATATTACTGTCGTATTTTTAAATGAAAATACAGGGACTGCTGGCATGCCTAGAAATATCGGATTAGAACTACATTCAACTGAGAAGGTAATGTTCTTAGATGCAGATGATTGGTTTCATGAAGCGGCAGTTGAGAAAATGATTAGGAAAATGGATGAAAATAATGATGATTTTGTTATAGGTCAAACGATAAAAGTAAACGAGGCTGGGGAAAATATACATGCAGAATTTATGTCGTATAAAGAAAGAAATCATATAAGTCCGACAGAAATGCCTTATTTATATTATCATATGGGCCCACCTTCAAAATTAATGAAGAGCTCTATAATAATGGAAAATTCAATTAGGTTTCCAGAATATAAATTTGGAGAAGATAAAAGTTTCTTTTTTGATGTATTAGATAAGTGCAAATCATTATCAGTTATTAAAGAACCCATTTATTATGTTAATCGCTTCAAAAGTAATAATGAGAGTTTAACACAAGTTATGACAGCATTGGATAAGCGTAAAATTGATCTTGAAATATTAAAGAGAGTTTATGATCAAAATTTGCCTATCGAAAAAGAAAAAATACTCATGAAAAGATTAGTAGAATATGACTTATTAAAAACCTGTGATAGTTTTGTGTTTATTCGAAGTAATGAAAAACAAGAATATATAAACATAATAAAAGAAGCACTAGATATATTGTCAGCTAGAAATTACGATATCATAGAAGAGTTTGACACACCATTATACAAAGCAGGGGCTAGGTTAATAGAAAGAGAAAATTATAACGATTTTATCCAGCTTTTTACGTGGTATAAACTAGACCAATATAAAAATATATTAATTAAAAATGACTTACCTTATTATGATGTACAGGTATTTGATGATAGTCATGAGTTTAAGCACATTTCTGTTCCTTTGTATGCTAGAGCAATAAATTCTTATATAGAAAATAAAAATATTTTTCAAGAAATAGAAATTTATGGGGAATTAAAAGGAACTGTTGATAAATTAGTGATTCGAGATCGAAAAAGTGCAACGAATGAATTAGAAGTCGATATAGAAATTGAAGGCAATAATGGAATATTTAATGTTTCAATAGAAGAGTTAGATAGTTTAAATACATCACTATTTACTATGTTTCTAAGGTACGATGGTCATAAATTATTAAATATCAAACATCAAGTGGAGACGACGTTGCCTACTGAAAATCGTAATATGATTTTTTATACAACAAAAGCAAACAATTTAGGTTTAGCAATAAGAGATAAAAAATAAAATTTTATAATATATCAAATAAAACTAGTCCTTACTATTATTCAATATGAGGGCTAGTTTTTATTAAATTGTATTTTATCTAATCTACTTGTATAATTAACATGGTATTTAATTAATTTTTAAATTGAAGGGATAATCATATGAACTCTGTCATAATGGTTTTAAGAGAACAAATAACTAATTTTTATTTAATTAGACGTTTGTCATTATATGAACTAAAAAGTAAAAATAAAAGTAACTATTTAGGAATGGCATGGGAAATTATAAATCCGTCTATTCAAATACTTATTTATTGGTTTGTATTTGGTACGTTAAGAAGTAGAGCACCAGTAGAAGTTAATGGAATAGAGATTCCATTTTTTATTTGGTTACTTACTGCATTCTTTCTATGGATATTTATGTATCAATCACTAATAGATGGTTCTAAATCAATATATACACGTCTTAGAATGCTCTCAAAAATGAGTTTTCCATTTAGTGTCATACCTAACTTTGTTATATTTTCAAAACTATATATACATTTATTTATGTTAGCAGTAACAATTATAATCTTACAGTTTAGTGGTTTTTATATTTCTATTCATTATGTACAATTAATATATTTTTTATTTTCGGCTATAGCTTTATTGTTTGCCGTATCTTTAATTACATCAACAATTTCAACAATTATTAGAGATTTTCATATGTTTTTAAATGCGACACTTAGAATGTTGCTCTATCTTTCAGGAGTTTTATGGCCCATTACAATATTATCTGACTTTCCAACTCTGATGAAATTTATGCAATTGAATCCGTTGTATTATTTATTAGAAGGGTACCGTGCATCATTGCTTGGTAGAGAATGGTATATTGTTACACATTGGCAACTCGGTTTATATTTCTGGGGATTAGTTATTGTTTTATTAATTATCGGTTCAAAATTACATGTTAAATTTAGAAGACATCTTATTGATTACTTATAAAAGGTAGTGAAGACCTTGGAAAAAGCAATAATAGTAGAAAATGTATCAAAAAAATACAAATTATATAATACGTCACAAGAACGTTTATTTGACTTGTTAACACCAAAAGAATATGGAAATGATTTCTATGCTTTGAAAAATGTAGATTTTACAGCCTATAAAGGCGAAGTAGTAGGTTTTGTAGGCATTAACGGATCTGGTAAATCAACACTCTCAAACATAATCGCAGGGATTGTTCCACAAACATCAGGAGAAGTTAAAGTTAATGGAGAGACATCTCTAATAGCTGTTGCAGCTGGATTAAAAGCTGATTTAACAGGTAGAGATAATATTGAAATGAAACTATTAATGCTAGGATTTAATAAAAAAGAAATTAAAGAGTTAGAACCTGATATTATTGAGTTTTCAGAGTTGGGTGATTTTATCGATCAACCTGTAAAGTCTTATTCGAGTGGAATGAGATCACGTTTAGGTTTTTCTATCTCAGTGAATGTTGATCCAGAAATCTTAATTATTGATGAGGCCTTATCGGTAGGAGATAAAGCTTTTGCTGAAAAAAGTTTAGCAAAAATGAATGAATTTAAAGAAGAAGGAAAAACGATGATTTTTGTAAGTCATTCGATTGGTCAAATGAAACGTTTTTGTACAAAAATATTATGGTTAGAATTTGGTCAAGTGAAAAAGTATGGCGATGTAAATAAAGTAATCGCACATTATGAAGACTTCTTGTCGAAGTGGGAAAAAATGTCAAAAAAAGAACGAGCAGCATATAAGCATGCAGCATTAAACGAAGATGATGTAGCAGATATAGATGTAGATGATTACTTTACACCAAACCCGAACTATAATAAAGTAATTGAGTCACCAACAAGCAAATTAGTACAGCTTAAAAATGTTGAATCTTATTTATATATTTATCCGAACGAGATAGATAAGCAAGTAACAAAAAAACATCTTAATAAATCATTTTTTGTTAAAAAACAAGCACGTTATCAAGATGATATATACTATCTACTAAGTACCGAGAGAAGTGCTGTTGATGGTTTAATTGGCTGGACCAAATCGAAGAATGTTACTGTTCATAATCACGTATTAATTGATAAAGACATTAAACATTTCAAGTTAACAGGAGAAGGGTCTTTATATACACACCCGTGGGGTGGTAGAAATCGTATCTATATCAAAGATTTAAAAGACTATCAAGGTACGCAAATTGAAGTGGTATGTAGTGAATTAGTAGGGAGGACGTTGTGGTATCAAACAAAAATGAATGATCAAATCGTTTGGATAAACCATAAATTTGTTGAAGCAATTGAAGCAAATAAATCAGCAAAATAAAAAAACTCTTAAGAATTAAAAATTCTTAAGAGTTTTTTATTTAAGAATGTACAGATTAACTCTTATAAAAGGTGTATAATAACTATATATAAAATACACAAAAAAGAGGGTGCAGATGAATGAACAAAAGAACGATTATTATACATGTTCTACTGTACGCAGTTTTGTTTTCAATTTTGTTAATAAATTCATTTGCAATAGTTGAATGGTTAAACAAAAGTCTGTTTATTGACTTCGATATTAGTCCAGAAGCCTCTAGTAGTTATTACTTTGGTGAAATTATCTTAGTATTTTTAATTGCCTTACTTATGTATGCTATTATTGGTACGTTTATAGTAAGTATTTTAGCTACTAATATTATTTTTGGGACATTAGTCATCGCTAATCAGATTAAGGTTAGAGAAAGAAATGAGTTTATTACCTTTTCTGAACTTAAAACGATTGCCTCTCCTCAAGAATTGCTATCCTTTGTTGATATAAGTTTAAGTATAGCTATCATAGCAGTTGTTAGTATGTTAGTTGTTTTAATACTCATTCAATTATCTGTTTTTAAAATAAATGAGAAATTAAATATTACTTTTAATAAACGTGTGCGAATTGCTTTTGCTATTATCCCTTTAATGATTTTATCATTTATTTATTTAGAACCAAATACGTATAATGAATATGTTTTGAAATATGAAGAAGCTGATATTCATAACTGGAATCCTGTTAATCGTGCCAAGGCTTCTGGGTTTATTCCAACTTTTCTACACACCATCAAACCAAACTATCAAAATCAGCCAGGTAGTTATTCTAAGATAAGAGCAAATTCAATTAATGAAAAATATGAACATCTTGCAGAGGAAATTAATGAAGATCGATCAGGTTCGCTCTCTGACTCACAAACGATTTTTTATTTAAGTGAAACACTGATGGATCCATTAACGATACCTGGCTTAATCCAGAATGAAACACCTATCCCTAAAATTAATCAATATACAAAAGACAATATTGGCGGAACAATATATAGCCAATACATCGGGGGTGGTACTGCAAATATAGAATGGTCAATTTTGACATCATTTAGTTTGGAAGTATTTAATGACCCTATCTCTGTGACACCTTATTCTGATTTTTATTCAGATTCAAAAAACAGCCAAACTATTTTAAGTTATTTTGATAAAAAAAAGGCGATTCATCCCTATACATCACATTTGTATAAGCGAAAAACAATTTACGAAAAAATAGGTTTTGATAACTTTTTATATTTAGATCATGGGATTGAACATACAGAAAAACTAGGCTCACATCAACGCGTATCCGATCAAGCGTTAAATAAGGATATTTTAAGAGAGAGTAAAGATTTAAATACCGGTTTGTTGCACATATTAACAATGCAAAATCATTCTCCCTATAGTGGTGAAATTGAGGATATGGCATATAGTCCAGAAATTAGTGATCGATATCCAAGTGACCAAAAAGAAGGCTTGTTTAATTATCTGCAAGGATTAAAAGCCTCTGATGAAGCGATAGATGAGTTAATTAAAGAGCTAGATCAATCAGATAAGGATATTAATTTATTGTTTTATGGAGATCACTTACCTAATTTATTTACAGGACTTGAAGATATTTTTGACGAAGAAAAACTTCATCAAACGCCGTGGTTTTTATATATGAATCATGACCGGAGTAAATCAGGGAATCAGTATGAAGATATCTCACCCTTGTTTTTTATACCGATGCTATTAAAGGAAGGTAATTATTACGTCTCACCTTTTCAAGGCTTACTTTATGAATTAATGGAAGACGGAGTCTTGAGAATTGGTAAAGATTTTATCTATACAAAAGAAGGAAAAATCCTAGATAGAGATTTATCACCAGAATTAAAAGAGAAAATAGCAGATTATCGTTTTATTAGTTATGATGCTTTATTTGGTAAGGATTGGTTAGGAGCTAATTTTTATCACCCACCTAATCAAGAAAAATTAAAAGCTCGATAGAATAATTTCTATCGAGCTTTTTCATCTAAATATCTTGACTATCATTTTCTTCAATATCCTGAACATCCATCTCTGGATCTTCTTTTACATCCTCATCTGTCAATTCAAGATGTTCTTTTAGAATGTTTCTTGTCTCTAGTAATGACGCTTCGTCAAGCTGCCAGTAATAAACACCAGCAGGTTGATAGTCATAACCATCAATCGAGTAGCTTTCAATATCGATATCATCTGTAGATGAGCCGTAAGCAACTAAGCTCTTCATATCTTTAAAAGTTAAGTTCGTTGTGATATTAGAGGCGACATCTTTAATCAGATTATCAAGTTTTAAAAGCGATGTGATGGAAACAGATTTATCAACAACTGCTTCGATGATTTGCAGTTGACGCTTACCACGTTCAACATCACTATCATATCTTCTTGTTCGTGCAAGGGCTAAAGCTTCTTCACCATTTAAAAGTTGTTTTCCAGGCATCAAGTGAATCGCATTAGACTTATCTTGTGAATTTTGTTCTTTAAGTTCATAAGGAACGTCCATCTCAATGCCATTTAATGTATCGATGACATCAATAAATGCTTCAAAGTTTAATTTAACATAGTAATCAACGGGTAGTTGGAAGAGGTTTTCCACGGTTTCAATGGTTGCTTTTGTACCGCCATGCGCATGGGCATGATTAATTTTTGTACTGTAATCAACTTCAGGAATATATACATAGGAATCTCTTGGAATGCTGACAAGTTTGACACTTTTTGTTTTCTTATTTAATGTTGCATAAATTAAAGCATCTGTTCTTCCAGGTCCAGTATCTTCACGTTTATCACTTGTATCAACCCCCATAATTAAAACAGAAACGTTATCCATTTTTGGGTTAACACCTTCAGCTCTAAGAGCAGATTTGTCATTGCCACGCCCGTCAGACTCAAATGAATCAGTTAGGGCTGATTGCGCTTGGAAATATAAATAAATACCATAAGCACTTACAGCAAGTAATAGAATTAATAATAATAGTAGTATGATGACGCGTTTTCTTAGTATACGTTTTTTAACAACTTTTTTTCGCGTTGTACGATTTGATTGATCTACCACGTTTTTCTTCTCCTTCATAAACCTAAATAAAAGCTAACCACCATTATACTATTAATGAAATTAAATGTATATTATTAATCTTAAATTAAATAAAGTTTTAATCCATTCACCCCTTTTTCAAGCGAGTGACCGAGTATAGTTTGTGAAGCGGGGGTGAGGAAATGGTTGGAGCAGATCTTAGAAGTTCGCAGTTGCGTTTAGTACTTGCTGTTGGAATTGACCCAGCAAGCGGTCGTTCGATTCAAAAGACGAAGACGTTTAGTAACATTAAAACAAATTCGACAGATGAAGCGGTCTTTAATGTCGCACAGGCATTACTAAGTGTTCAGACATCAACACTTGCAAATATTGCACGTAATGATGTGAAGCATTTATATTTAAATTAATTTTAAAAGTTGAAAAAGGTGGTGAAATTGATGAAGACAATTGAATTACGTTTTAGAAATGAAGATGATAAGTTGGTTCGTTTTAATTTAGATAACCCAGTCGATCCAATTGATCCAGTTATCGTTAACGAAGCGATGGATGCGATTATTGCTGAGAATGTTTTTACATCTTCAGGTGGTGACTTATTAACAAAAGAAGGCGCACGTGTAGTTGAACAACTCGTGGAAGAAATTGAAATAATTTAAATTAAAAGCAGATAAGCTATTTATAGTTTATCTGCTTTTTTTAAAGGAATTGGAGGGTTAAATATGGAAACGTGGCTTGCATTTGTGACTGAGCTTGGCTTCCCTGTTGTGATAACATTTTATTTATTACACCGGATTGAAAATAAGTTAGATGTGTTAAATGAATCAATTCGTGTTTTACCACATGAAATCCGAGAAAAAGAGGCGTGAATTATAAATAAAAAACGCCTCGCATATTACAAATAAGTAACAAAAAATTCACATATATTTCATTCTGTGATATAATATTACATGTTGTAAAGGGGGAATGGTGTGTGATTAAAGAACCAGATGAAGTCGCTTATAAAGCATACTGTAAAGATAAGTTACTAGTTAGCGAAGAGACGACTGAAGAACACGCTGATGATTCGATACAAGAGGTAAGAGAAGAAGAACTTAAAAAAACTAAAAAAAATACAACATTGTTTATTCGATAAAATTTAAATAGAAGCTAGGATGCATTTGATTTTTAAATGCACCCTGGCTATTTTTTATGTCTATTATTTGTGATAGTATGATGAGAAAGTAATGTCAAAAGAAGGTGTCTTCGTTCATGCTTGAATTTTTCTATATTTTAAAGGAAATTATTTTACCTGTTTTTCTTGTATTAATTGTAGGTTATATCGTTCAAATAAAATATAAGTTAGATCTACAAACGATTGCTAAATTAAACATTTATATTTTTGTACCGGCATTTATTTTTGTGAAACTATATGAAACAACAATCGCGCCATCAATTTTTGTGCTGGTCATTTCATTTATGCTTGTTTATGTGCTTATTTTATATGTTATCGGTATTCTAATCTCCCGAGCTATGAAGCTTGATAAAAAGAAGCGGGTGACTTTTACAAATAGTGTGATTTTCTTTAACTCAGGAAATTTTGGCGTACCAGTCAATGACTTAGTTTTCCGCAGTGATCCGTTTGCGATTTCGATTCAAGTGATTGTCTTAATGTTTCAAAATATATTTTTATTTTCTTATGGTGTCTTTTCACTCCAATCGCTTGATAGTGGTAAATTAAAAGCACTATTTGCCTATTTTAAAATGCCGGTGATGTATGCGATGCTACTCGGTATTTTACTTAATGCACTTGATCTAAAGGTCTCAGAAGTAATTATGATTCCAACGACTTATTTAGCAGATGGAATGATTGCGCTCGCCTTATTAATGCTGGGTATGCAAGTTGCTGAAATGAAATTAACCAAAGGACTTGGGACAGTATATGTCAGTTTAATCATTCGTTTGCTTTTAGGCCCACTCATTGCTTTAGCTTTAATTTATCTGTTTGGCATCTCAGGTATACTTGCTCAAGCACTCTTTATCGCATCAGCTATGCCAACGTCTGTTAACTCAGCAGTCATTGCCCAGGAATATAAAAATCATCCGGATTATGCCGCACAAATAGTTCTTTTCTCCACAGTCTTTAGTGCGATAACCGTCTCACTTGTGATTTATGTGGCCCGGATTTTATTTGCTGGCTAATCATTTATAAGTAAAACAAGCTGAAGGCTGCTACACCAAGCTTGGTAAGTGCTGTTTAGCTTTTGGTAAGAAGTTGTTAAGTATCTGAAAAGCTGATGAAAAGTATTTGTTTGTATTCTTTTGGTATAGTTTATTCATAGCGAATAAAGGAGACATTGATATGAAAATTATGTTAATCTCAGAAAATGTTGATTTTATGGATGACAATGCCAAATTTATTTCTGAATATGCGCATCAATTTACAACATATATTACAAAAAACGCCGATGACTTTTTAAAACGCGAAGATTCTAAACGTTTTGATATGATATTTGTTAGAGATACAGATAAGCAAGATGCGATTGAAAAAATTAAAGAAAAATTACCAAATAGTATTATCATTGTGATTAATAATGGTGAAAACTATACGCATCCAGATGCGTTTGCAACATTACATTCACCACTTAAATATGAAGAGTTAAAAAAAGTATGTAATGAAGCAAATCATAAATTAATTAACCATCCCAGTGAAAACGTCATTGTTGAATGTTTTAAGTCACTCACTTTCAAAAGCCATATTCAAGCCAAAGTACCGATTGAAGTCAGATGGCGGACAATGAAAGCAAAAGAATTATTTACCTATTTACTCGTTCATAAAAATGACTTTCAGAGTAAAAAAACAATTCAAGATATGTTATGGAAAGAATTAAGTGAAAAAAGTGTCACACAACAACTTTATTCAACAGTATATGAAATTAGAAAAACGATTGAAAAATATAATATTCCGGTTGAAATCGTCAATGCTGGTGATAAATATATGATGAAATCTGAATCACTATGGGTTGATTATCAAATGTTTGAAAAACAGTTAAAAGAAATTGAACAGGTCACCGAAGAGAATTACGAACGTTTAATGACGATATTAAATATGTATACCGGTCACCTCTTAGAAATTGAAGAATATTCATGGACAGTGAATAAGCGTGAAGAACTCCGTTTCTTATGGCTCATTTATATGGAAAAATTACGTGATTACTATATTGAAGGTGATAATATAAACGAAGCGATCATTTTAAATTTAAAAATGCGCGAATTGTTACCTCATAACAAAATGGTTGAAAATAATTTAAATAAACTTTATGAACGAATTGGTGAACCAAGCCTTTAACTAAACACTCTACCCAGAACTATACGGGTAGAGTTTTTTCATGTAAACTAGGCATATAAAACATACAAAAGAGGTGTCTTATATGAAAGCAGTGATTGTTGATGATGAACTGCTTGCTGTGCAGTATTTAACTAAAGTATTAGCTGATATTGGTAAAACAGAACTCATCTCTTGCTACACATCATCCCTTGTAGCAAGAGATGAGATTGTGAGTCTTCAACCAGATATTGTCTTTTTAGATATCGAAATGCCCAAAATGAATGGGTTAGAACTCGCCAGCTTTCTTCGCACGGAATTACCGCATGTAAAAATAATCTTTATTACGTCATACGAAGAGTATGCCCTAGAAGCGATTGAAATAGGTAATATCGATTATATTCTTAAACCTTTTGAACCAGCTATACTAGAGGAGAAATTAAATAAATTATCAGATACGATCAAAGAAGTATCTGAGCCCGTTATTTCAATGATTTGTTTATTTGGCAAGCTTAATTTTGTATATTATAAAGACAACAATGAACTGATTGAAATCAGTGCTGGTAAATGGCGTACAAAAATCGCCCGTGAATTGTTTACTTATATGTTGAATAGCCGTGGTAAATTTATTAGAAAAGACCTTTTAGTTGATATGTTTTGGCCGCGCTTATCAATAAAAGAAGGCTATAATAATCTCTATGCTACGATCCATCATATTAGAAATTATTTAAAAGCGGTTCATTTTCCAATTATTATTGAAAATGAAGACGATTCTTATCGCTTACATTTAAATGGTGTGCGGATTGATGTTGACTATTGGCTTGCAAACATTGATGGAAACTTAGATCCCACCGATCCACGCTTCCAAAGTATAGTTAAACTATATCGCAATCATTATTTAGAAGAAGAAGATTACTTGTGGGCTGAATATAATAAACAAACATACCGTTTAAAATGGTTAGCGTTTATGCGTGAAATGATTGCTGATTTAATTGAGCGAAAGGAATATACATTAGCCATGCTTAATGCCCTGCAATATCAACATATTGAACCTTATATGGAAGATGGGTATTTTACACTGATGAAATTATATGCAAAAACGCGTGATTATAAATCAGTGAGTAAGCAATATGAATGGTTAATTGATATGACAAAAGAAGAATATAATTCATTACCTGAACCAGAGATTACCAAGTGGTATGAAGAGTGGAAAAAATCGAGCAAGTAAGGGGCTTAGCAGATGAAAAATCTCCGGATTAGTTTATTACTGGTTGCTTTTGCGCTTATCCTTTCTTTTGCCCATGTTATTTGGATTTACACAACAGGTCCTGTTGCCCATGAAGATGCTAAAGCAGGCGTGCTTACGTTAGATGAGGCTTTAATTAAAGAAAATAAAATGATTGATTTAAATGGTGAATGGGCTTTTTATCCAAATGAATTACTCACACCCCAAGAAGTCGCTAAACGCGAGCCCAAAGCAATGATTGATGTACCTGAAAGTTGGCAGGTTAATCAAACCAATCAGGAAGCGGCACGTGGATTTGGCACCTATCATTTACGCATTCCTGCCAAAGCGCTTGAGGGTGAAATATTGGGATTACGCGTCAATAAAATTAATCTCGCTTATAATTTATATGTGAATGGTGATTTGATCCAACAATTAGGCAAAGTGAGTTCTTTAGAAAGTGATGCGGTTGCTGAACGACGTCCAGTCGAGGTTAACTTTGCATCAACTGAACCAAACATTGATCTAGTCATTCAAGTGTCTAATTATACATATGACACAGTGGGTGGGATAGTGAATTCGCTTTTATTTGGAACGGATGAGGCGATCCAGCATTATTTCTTTTATAATAAATTATTTCAAATTATGCTTGGTTTGATTCTCTTTATGTATGCGATATCTTCAATTCTTGCAGGTATGATTGGGATTGCTCATAAACAATCGTACTTTTTTAGTTTAATATTAATCTTTATGCTGATATCGATTCTTGTTGATGATGATTATTTAATTCTAAATATTATTGACCTTTCTTATGAAGGATTAACCCGGCTTTCAGATTTTATTTATAGTGGTATGACTTGGTTAGTGATGCTGTTAATTGTAAATCATTTGACGATAAAAGATAAGGCGCGTCTGCTAATTCGCACGTGTTTATCAATCCTTGGGTTCATTTTATTATTACAAGTGTTTTTACCTGTTAATTTTATTCGTGATTATATTGTTTTATATTATATACCGTGGGTCATAACTTCAGGACTTATTTTACCTCAGCTAATGAAACAAGCCAGATACACAAAAAGAGTCAATGTGATTTTAATTACTATTTCATTAATTAGTATCATGACTTCAAGTATCTGGGGTGGGATCAAGAATGCTTTTGCTTTAAATATTCTTTATTATCCATTTGATATTTTGCTTGCAGCAAGTGTCTACGGTGCTTATTTAACTTATCGTGTTTGGGATGTGTATCAACAAAATGAGCAGATGGAAAATGCCTTACTACAAGCACAAATCCAACCGCATTTTATTTTTAATACATTAAATAGTATTATTTCACTGAGTTATATTGACCAAGAACGCATGGTTAAACTCATCCGTAATTTCTCAACCTACTTACGCTTTAGTTTTAAAGAAATTAAATTAAATTAAATAAATTAGTCACTTTAGGTGAGGAATTAGAGATTGTTAAAGCCTATATTAAAATTCAACAAGAGCGATTTAGCAATCAGATTCGGCTAGAGTGGGATGTTGATCATTCGGTTGATCATGTGATGATCCCTCCACTCACCATTCAACCACTGGTGGAAAATGTGATAACACATGGTATCTTACATGACTATGAACCCGGACTCTTACAGGTGATTGTTAGAAAAGAAGCGGATGCTGTCTATGTCGAAGTGAGTGATGATGGCCCGGGTGTCACTCAAGCACAAGTACATGCATTACTAAATCAGCATGATGATGCTAAAGCTGGCATCGGGCTTAGAAATACCCATGACCGCTTGAAACAAAATTTTCAAAGGGGTCTAACGATTGAAAGCAAACCAGGAGAAGGTTTTACTGTTTGGTTTAAGCTAGCTGATAAAGAATCATAAAAAACCTGTCTTTACTTAAATTTAAGTAAAGACAGGTTTTTTGGAATATATTTTTCGTCAAAATTAATAAAAACGTTTAAAGCTGTGGAAATGTTTTGACCAATATGAGTTGTTTAGACTTGTCACAGTGACACCTTTAGATGAGCTAGCATGGATAAATTTATTATTCCCAGCATAAATACCCATATGTGAAATACCCGCACGATATGTACCGGCGAAGAAGACTAAGTCGCCTTCTTTTAATTGTGATTTATTAATTGTATAAGAGCGGTTAAAGTAACCTGTTGTTGATGTACGAGTTATATTTTTACCAGCATCATTGTAAGCCCAGTGAATAAAACCTGAACAATCAAAGCCACTTCTCGTCGTACCGCCCCACTTATATTTCGTTCCGACGACAGATTGTGCTGAGTTAATGATAGCACTTGCAAGTGATGTCTTAGGCTTACTCACTGTGTTGGTTGTTTTCTTTTTTGTTGTCGTTTTCTTAGCTTTTGGCTTTGATACTGTTGTTTTCTTTAATTTTAAGACTTGATTCGGATAAATAATATTATTTCGTAAGTTGTTCCATTTCTTTAAATCTGCAACGCTTACGTTATTGTTATGTGAGATGCGCCATAATGTTTCACCTGCAGATACCTTATGTGTTGCAGCAGATGCTTCACCAACCGCAAAAAATGTTGCCATCGCAATGACTAAAGAAGCAATTGAAATAGCTAGTTTCTTCATAAACATTGAATAAATTCCCACTAAAATTTTCGCTATTAAAGCGATTACAAAATATGTTTAGTAATATAACATCAATAATTGACAAATGCTATAACATCTTCATATTGTAAATAAACTGAAATATACTTGTAATATATAGAGGTTGAAATGTTAAATAAAAAATAATTGTGGCAAGAGTATGTAAAAAAAAGGTCAATAATTGGTATAAAAACACAAAAAAACATAGTTTAATTACTTACAATATGATATATTAGACTTAATAATTTAATTTTCTGTGAAAATAATAATAAAAGCATTATAGGAGGTAGTTATGACTTTTTCGATGGTTATTACAGCATGGATTATTGGTGCAATTACAGGTTTAATCAAAGGTCTTATTTTTAACCCTAAAAAACTTATTGACTTGTCATTTAATATTTTCGGCGGCATTATTGGTGCTGGCCTTGGTTTTCATACACTAGGTGTGTTCGGTCCGACTGTTTTTGACATTCGTATTATCCCAACAATACTTACAGCACTACTATTAAGTATCATGTTAACCTACGTTCTTAGTGCTATTCGAACAGAAATAACCCATGATGAGAAAGCGATATAAATAAATAGACTCTCAATTTCTGTAAAAAGTTATTGAGAGTTTTTGCGTGGCGAGAAAAATGGTAAAAGATGTATCAAAAGGAAAGAAGATTTGGTAAGATATAAAGAATATACAAAAATAAACAAATTATCTGGAGGAACTCACATGGAAGAAACAATTTCACTCAATGAAATATTTGACGTATTAAAGAAAAGAATGAAAATCATTATCGCTTCAACAGTTATTATTGCTTTATTAGTTGCACTTGTTAGTTTATTTATATTAACCCCTATGTATGAAGCAAGTTCACAGTTTATTGTGAATGAAAAGACAGAAGATCAAATTAATCGCGTTGATACGGGTGCAATCAAATCAAATATTGATTTGATTAATACATATAATGTCATCATTACGAGCCCGGCTATTTTAGATGATGTAGTTGATAAATTAAGTTTAGATTATGGGCCAGGCGCATTAGCAAGCAAAATTAATGTCTCTAGTGAACAAAATTCACAAGTTGTTACCGTCACAGTCACAGATGAAAATCAAAAAAAGGCAGCAGATATTGCTAACGGAGTTGTCTCGACTTTCCAAACAGAAATCCCTGAAATTATGAATGTCGATAACGTCAGTGTTCTAACAGTGGCGGAAGTCCTTGAAGACCCTAGTCAGGTAAGTCCAAATGTTCAATTAAATATCGCAATTGGCTTGATTCTTGGTTTAATGGTGGGTGTTGGCCTTGCATTCTTAATTGAATATCTTGATACGACAGTTAAAACAGGAAAAGACATTGAGAAATATATAGATATTCCAATTATTGGATCGATTTCAACAGTTGAACGTGACGATTTACGTGAAGAAAAGTTAAGCGAGAATGACGCTGAACAGCCAAAAAGGAGTCGAGCATAATATGTTTAAAAAGAAACCGAAGACATCAACAAGCACGGTGAGGCATTTAATTGCTAAGTTTAATCCAAAGTCACCCATTTCAGAGCAATATAGAACGCTGAGAACGAACATTCAATTTTCTGGTGTCGATAAAAAAATAAAATCACTATTGATCACCTCATCAGAAGCCGGAGCAGGTAAATCAATGACCGCAGCTAACTTAGCGATTGTTTATGCTCAACAGGGCTTGAAAACCTTACTCATTGATGCGGATTTAAGAAAACCAACCGTTCATTATACGTTTAGATTAGATAATCTAAATGGGTTAAGTAATGCATTAATTGAAGGTGCTTCTTTAGCAAATATTGCCCAAACAAATGAAATTGACAATCTTGATGTTATACCAAGTGGACCAGTGCCACCGAACCCGTCAGAGCTACTGTCATCTAATCAATTTAAAAAGATATTAGCTGAGGCCTATGAAAATTATGACATGGTTATTATTGATTCACCACCTACACTTGCTGTCACAGATGCGCAAATTTTAGCGACACGCGTTGATGGTATTATTATTGTGGCACGTAGTGGGATGACAGAAATTGATGAATTAAAAGAAGCCGTTGGACTCATTAAAAACGTCCAAGGAAATCTTCTTGGTACGGTCCTGAACGGTGTGGATAAAGATACAGCAGGTGACTATTATTATTACGGTAATTAATCGGAGGTAAACAAATGATTGATATCCATTGCCATATCTTACCAAGTCTTGATGATGGGGCATTTGATGAAACTACAGCTTTACAAATGGCCCAAGAAGCAGTTGCATCAGGCATTAAAAAGATAATTGCGACTCCACATCATAAAAACCGAACGTATGAAAATGATAAAGCAACAATTCAAAGAGAAATAACTCAATTTAATCAATTATTAAACCAACACAATATATCACTTGATGTTCTACCTGGTCAAGAAGTTCGTGTTTTCGGAGAACTTTTAGCTGATTATCAAAGAGGCGAAATACAGACATTAAATGATTCCAAATACTTATTATTAGAACTGCCATCTGATCACGTGCCGCAGTATACTAAGCAATTGATATTTGATATGCAACAAGCGGGATTAATTCCTGTGATTGCTCATCCAGAAAGAAACAGAGATTTATATACTGAACCCAATCAACTCTATGACTTTATTCGCCAAGGTGCGCTTGCTCAAGTGACTGCAGGAAGTTTAACAGGTGTGTTTGGTAAAGAAATCCAGCGCGTATCGCAGCAAATGATCGAACATAACTTGATTCACTTTATCGCATCAGATGCACATAATGTGAAAACGCGTAATTTTACGACTTTAAAAGAAGCTTATGACCTGCTGGACAGTGAGGATCCCTTTATATCAGATCAATTCAAAGAAAATGCGGAATATTTAATTAACAATGAAAATATAAATCAAGATGAACCGATGAAAATAATAAAGAAAAAACGTTTCTTTGGTTTGTTTTAAAAAAATCAAGAAAGGGGGATGTTTCGTGACCTATAAAGCAAGACTTCCTTTACTTATGTTACTGGATTCAATCATTATATTGTTTGCTGTTTACCTAGCCGTTGTGATTACCTATCCGGCATCAGTTGATTATGACTTTAGCTCATTAACGATTATTGCGGTTATTTTATTAGTTTTTCACCATTTTTACGCCTTTATTTTTAAGATCTATAATAAGATGTGGTCTTACGCAAGTGTGGGTGAACTCCAATCAATCGTCTTTACAGTGACTTTAACGGTTGCCTCAGCTGCACTTGTCCAATTTTTTATCAATGATTTTGTCATTTATAAACGCGGATTTGCGGTAACCTGGATGCTTTATATCATTTTACTCGGTGGTTCACGCTTTATTTGGCGGATTGTTAGAGATGAATATATCTTTAAGCGAAAAGATAAAACACGGACCTTAGTTGTGGGTGCGGGGGATGCCGGGGCCATGGTTGTCAGACAACTTAACTCACCCCATAACACGTCAGAGCTTCAACCTGTTGCCCTTGTTGATGACTCACATGTCAAGCAAAACATGTCGATCTATGAGCTCCCCGTGATTGGTCGAATTGACGATGTCCCAGAGATTGTAAAAAAAGAAAATATCGAACATATCGTGATTGCGATTCCTTCCTTACATAAATCCGAACTCAAACGGATTATTGAAATCTGTAGTTCAACAGACGCAAAGGTTCAACAAATTCCGAAAATTGAAGATATTATGACGGGTAAAGTATCTGTCTCAAACTTACGTAATGTCGAAGTAGAAGACTTACTCGGGCGTGAACCGGTTAAGTTAGATACAGCCCAAATAAAAGATTCTATCGCAGGACAAACAGTCATGGTGACCGGAGCGGGTGGTTCGATCGGGTCTGAGATTTGTCGTCAGTTAACCCAGTTCAAACCTGAAAAACTAATTTTAGTCGGTCACGGTGAATATAGTATCTACCAAATCCATATGGAACTAAAGAATATTCCTGATATAGAGATTATTCCTGTGATTGGGGATGTGAAAGATAAAGCACGGATGCGGATGATTGTTGCTGAGCATCGACCAAGTAAAATTTACCATGCGGCAGCCCATAAACATGTGCCCTTAATGGAATATAATCCACATGAATCGGTTAAAAATAATGTGATTGGCACTAAAAATGTGGCTGAAGCAGCGGCAGAGTTTAAGGTGAAAACATTTGTCTTAGTATCAACCGATAAAGCAGTCAACCCAACAAACGTCATGGGCGCAAGTAAGCGAATTGCTGAAATGGTCGTACAAAGTATGAACGGACAAAGCGAAACAAATTTTGTTGCCGTTAGATTCGGGAACGTTTTAGGTAGTCGCGGCAGTGTGATTCCACTCTTTAAGAAGCAAATCGAAGCAGGGGGACCTGTTACCGTCACAGACCCTGAAATGACACGTTACTTTATGACCATTCCTGAAGCAAGCAGACTGGTGATTCAAGCAGGTGTCTTAGCACGAGGCGGCGAAATATTTGTCCTTGATATGGGAGAACCCGTTAAAATTGTAGATCTTGCCAGAAACTTAATTAAACTATCCGATCATACTGAAGACGAAATCAAAATCGAGTTTACAGGGATTAGACCAGGTGAAAAGATGTATGAGGAACTACTCGGCGAAGAAGAAATCCTACCAGGTGAAGTGTATGAAAAAATCTATATCGGTCGAACGCTTGAGGTTGATTGTGAAGCAATTAACAACCTCATCACTCATTTTAAAGAAATGACTAATCACGAGTTAAAAGAAGTGATGATGAGGATTGTGTATGCAGAAAATAATCAAATAGTTAAAAATTATTAATATGGATATCATTATTTATATAAAAAGCATTAAAAAAATAAGTGCTTTTTTGAATTTTATTTAATCCATGTAATTATTTGTTGTTAAAGTATGAATTGTTAATACGTTTGTTTGAAAAAGTTTAAGTTACCAAGTGTTAATATAATACTAGTTTTCTACATACCCATTTTAAAGAAATTAAATTATAAAAAAAAGTTGAATACTACTTTGATAAGAAGAATAGTGAAAGTATAAGTAATAAACTGAACGGGGACATGTGTTATGCTATCATTTTCTCAATTATTATTAATAACATATATGGTGTTAATGTTGATTGTACCCAATTTTATATTGAGTTTAATTATAATTTTACCAGTTATTTTTATAAAACATCTTGGTGTAAAAAAGAAAATAAAAAAACGAACATTAATATTTACTGGCTTATCGTTAATATTATTAGCTTACTTATTGCTTATAAACTTTTCATATCCACAAATAATGCTAGAATCTAATTTAACTATGTTATTAATATTTACCACTTCTTATTTATTAGTTTTTATTTTACTAGAAAAAGAAGATAGTGAAAAAAAAATACAAATGTTTAAAGAAGTTTTATTTTATTTAGGTTCATTACTAGCTGTATATGGTGTGTTTATTTATTTTTTTGGAACAACAAGTGGTACCTATCAAGTTTTTAAATTGGGACCGATAAATTTAAAACAAAGTATAATGGGACAAGAACCATTACTAAGAATTACATCTCTGACTAAGAACCCTAATAGTTTAGCCATGATTTTAAACTTTTCAATACTTTCGGGGTTAAGTTTAATAAAAACAAACAAAAGCTTAAAGTTAAAAGTTTTATTAATTATTCAAGTTATAGCGTTAATTTTAACTTACTCTAAAACAGGTATAATTGTAACTATTATTTTAATGTTGTTAGTAGTATATAGTAGCAACCTAAGACGATTAACTAAAATTATAATATATCTCGTATTATTAACTATTGTTATAATAAGTTCAAATAAAATTGATCAATTAGATACTAATAGATTTGATGTTGATTTAAATAATAGAGAAGTTGCTTGGAAAATTGCGGAAGAGAAAGTTATTAATAATCCCTTCCAACCAATTGGCTTTCCAAATAGTGGGTATTATTTAGAAGAACTTAATGATATAGATAATAAAATGCATAACAGTTACATAATGTTAGCATTAGAAATCGGTTTAATTCCTACATTAATTTTATACAGTACTTGGATTATATTGATTATAAATTTATTGATTAATCAGAAGAATAAAAAGAACACTTATTTAATACTCATGAATGTTATTTTATTAATTCAACAATTAACAGAAGCGAAAATGTTTCGTTACGATCTTGTTCATTTCATTGGAATATCTATAATAACATTCTCAGTTTTAATGCTGTACAGGAAGGAAGAGTGAAAAATTAATAAAATAAGATTTGGAAATGAAAGTTTAAGAGAAGAACTGGAGACAGGAATTTAAAGAAATATGCTAAAAGATTATATCATTATTACAGAATCTGAAGAATCCGTTGATGAATATTATAAAGAAAGTTTTAAAAGAGATAGTAGAGGTTATGTTATACTTTTTAGTAATTATAGTGTCTGAAAGAAGAGTTATACCAGTTGATTTATTAAATGATTATTATAAAAAACAGAAAATTTTATATTCAAAAAATGTGGATAAATTAGTTGTTAAAATATTGATGGAATTAAAATCAAATAAAAAAATAATTTTAATTGCAATAAAGTTTAAAGAGGATTTTATGTTATTAAGTACTTTAATGTCTAATTTACTATATAAGAAACATTAAAGAAATACATTCATAAAAAAGAATTATTGAAACACTTTTTAACATATGGCTTTCCGTTAATATTTAATATTTACTTTCATATTAACATTTAGAATAAATTCTACTGAAAAATTATTGTTGAAGAAGTGGGTTTATATTCATTACCAAACGACTACTTAAATTTCATACCAATTAATATATTTATGATTTTTAATCTTGTTACTGACCTTTAATTTAATTTTTATAGTATTCCATTGACTGTAGTTTTTTACGGTTTAAGACTCAATGTAGTGCAGAAATAATTTTAGGAGCAAATTATTCAAAAGATATGGTATTTATTATAATTAGAGCAACAATTATTATATCTATTTTAAGAGTACTAAAATCATACTACTATGGTATTACATTTTATTCTTAGCGTAAACATTAAAAGAAAATTATTAAGAATATACCTTTAATCTAAGAAAGTAATAATTTATGTTTACTACAGGATTCATATAACTTTAAATTAATATGCACTAATATGATTATTGAACTTATCTTAATATCGACTTCATTGGACTCCATGATATTATCGTTTAATTTAAAAAAAATATATTAAAAAAACAGGTGAAAAAATGATTAAAATAACTCATATCATAACTGGTCTTAATATTGGTGGGGCAGAAAAGATGCTTTATAAACTACTTCAAAATATGAATGAAAAAAATTACAAGATAGAAGTAATCGTTCTTCAAGATAAAGGATTTTATGGTCCTAAAATAGAAGAGTTAGGAATAAAAGTCCACGAGATTAAAATGAAAAACATACCAAGAGTGAAAGATATCATGAAAATTAGAAAGCTAATTAAAAATGCAGATGTAGTTCAATCATGGATGTATCATGCAGATTTAATAAATTATCTCGCAACTCGATTTTTAAAGAAGAAAGTGATTTGGGGAATAAGAAGAACAAATTTAAATAAAAAAGAAAATAAAAAGAGTACTTTACTTATTGCAAAACTAAATGCACTTTTGTCTAGAAGGGCAAATCTTGTAATTAGTTGTTCTATCGCTGCTAAAAAGACTCATATAAATTTTGGATATTCTGAAAATAAAGTGATTGTAATACCGAATGGTTTTGAAATGGATAAAATATATAAAGATATAGTTGCTAGATCAGAAATTAGAGACGAAATGGAAATAGAGAATAAACAAGTTATTTTAAGTATAGGGCGTTGGAACATTGCCAAAGATCACAAAAATTTAATTCATGCATATAAAAAAGTTGAAAACACTAATACCCATTTAGTATTGATAGGTCCAAATATAACAGAAGACAATGTCGAGTTAATAGAAATCATAAAAGAAAGCAAGATAAAAAATTATTCTTTGTTGGGACCACAATCAAATATTAATGATTATTTATCTGCAGCTGACATTTATGTCTCGTCTTCAAAAAGTGAAGGTTTTCCAAATGTTATTGGAGAAGCAATGGCTTGTGAGTTGCCTTGTGTGGTAACCGATGCAGGAGATTCAGAGTATATTGTTGGTGATGTAGGTATAACAGTACCAATAGAAAATTCAGAAGAGTTAGCAAAAGGTATCGAAGAAATGCTTAGTTTAACGAACGAAGAAAGAAAAAAACTAGGTAAAAAAAGTCGTAAAAGAATTAAAGACAACTTTGATATCGAAGTTGTCGCTAAAATGTTTGAAGAACAGTATTATTAGGAGGAATTTAGATGAAAAAAATTATAGTAACAGGTGCTGCAGGCTTTATCGGTTTTAACCTATCAAAGCGATTACTTGCAGAAGGTCACCAAGTCATCGGTATTGATAATATGAATGATTATTATAGTGTTGAGTTAAAAGAAGATCGCTTAAAACAAATTGATAATGAAAATTTTGAATTTAACCGCATCGATTTAGAGGATTTAGATGCAATCAATGAAGTATTTGAAAGAACTCAGCCCGATATTGTAATAAACTTAGCAGCTCAAGCAGGTGTGCGTTATAGTTTAGAAAATCCACATGCTTATATTAATTCAAACATTGTTGGATTTACGAATATATTAGAGGCTAGTCGTCATTTTAAGATTGAGCATTTAATTTATGCATCTTCAAGTTCGGTATATGGTGCCAATACATCTAAGCCATTTGCAACAAGTGATAATATTGATCACCCATTAAGTCTTTATGCAGCAACAAAGAAATCAAATGAATTGATGGCTCATACCTATAGTCATTTATATAATTTACCAACGACAGGTTTACGCTTCTTTACAGTTTATGGTCCATGGGGGAGACCTGATATGGCACTCTTCTTATTTACAGATGCCATTGTAAATGACAAGCCAATAGATGTGTTTAACCATGGAAATATGCTACGTGACTTTACTTATATTGATGATATTGTAGAAAGTATCACACGTTTAACAAAACGTCCAGCACAGCCAAACCCAGATTGGTCTGGTGCAAATCCTGATCCAAGTAGTAGTAATGCACCTTACAAAGTGTATAACATTGGAAATAATAGTCCCGTGCGTTTAATGGACTTTATCGAAGCAATTGAAACGAAGTTAGGTAAAACAGCAAAGAAAAACTTTATGGATTTACAAGCTGGTGATGTACCAGAAACATATGCAAATGTAGACGATTTATATCGTGATATTGATTTTCAACCACAAACGAGCATCCAAGACGGAATTAATAACTTTATCGATTGGTACTTAGAATATTATGAGGTGAACAAATGAGAAAAATAGCTGTTGTTGGACTTGGTTATGTCGGCTTACCCGTTGCTGTTGAGTTTGGTAAAAAACAACCAGTTATTGGTTTTGATATTAATGAAGCCCGGATTAAAGATTTACAAAAAGGGATTGATTTCACAAATGAAGTGGAACAAGCAGATCTAAATCAAGCAGATATGACCTTTACGTCAGATCCAACTAAATTAAGTGAAGCAGATTTTATTATTGTTGCTGTTCCAACACCCATTACTGAAACGAAACAACCAGATTTAACACCACTACTTAAAGCATCAGAAACAGTTGGAAAACATATGAGTAAAGATACGATTGTTGTTTTTGAATCAACTGTCTACCCTGGCGCTACAGAAGAGGATTGTGTGCCTGTTCTAGAAAAACATTCAGGTTTAGTGAATGGGAAAGATTTCTTTGTTGGTTATTCACCAGAGCGAATAAACCCAGGTGATAAAGTGAATACATTTAAAACAATTACAAAAGTTGTTTCAGGTCAAACTGACGAAGTGCTAAATATTATTGCTGATGTTTATGCATCGGTAGTTGATGCAGGTGTCTTTAAAGCGAAATCAATTAAAGTGGCTGAGGCAGCAAAAGTAATCGAAAATACCCAGCGCGATATCAACATAGCTTTAATGAATGAATTAGCCATTATATTTGAAAAAATGGATATTGACACCTCAGACGTCCTTGAAGCAGCAGGAACAAAATGGAACTTCTTAAATTTCTCACCAGGCTTAGTAGGTGGACATTGTATCGGCGTTGACCCTTACTACTTAACCTACAAAGCAGAGCAATTAGGGCATTATCCTGAGATGATTTTAGCAGGACGTCAGATTAATGACTTTACAGGTAAATTTATTGCGCGAAAAGTCGTTAAAGATATGATTCGTGAAGGCATTAATATGCAGAGTGCTACGATTACTATTTTGGGTTTCACCTTTAAAGAAAATGTACCAGACATCCGTAATACACGCGTAATTGATATGATTGAAGAATTAGAAAGCTTTGGTTTAACTGTTCAAGTCACAGATGCTTATGCAGATGCCGAAGAAGTTAAGCGGCATTATGATATTGACTTAGTTGACCAAAAGGATTTAAAGAAAACTGATGCAGTAATTTATGCTGTTCCCCATGAAAGTTATCAAGACATAGGTTGGCAGTTATTTGATGATTTATATAATTCAAATGATTTACTTGTATTTGACGTAAAAGGTGAATTAGAACGTGAAAATAAACCAAGTAATGTGATATTGCGGAGGTTATAATTTGTGAAAATCATCCAAGTTAGTGCAATTGATTTAACAATGAATGTGTTGCTAAAAGAATTAAATGAACAAACTATTGAGAAAGGTCATGAACTTATCTGTGTTTGTTCAGATGGGCCACATGTCGAAGATATGAGAAACAATGGATTCGATGTAAGAACGATAAATATTGATCGTCAGATTAGTTTAACAAGTAACTTAAAATCAATTAAAGAAATGTACCGGTTGTTTAGAAAAGAAAAACCAGACATCGTTCATGTACATACACCAATTGCTGCAATTTTAGGAAGAGTAGCAGCAAAGTTAGCAAGAGTACCGACGATTATCTATACAGCTCACGGATTTTACTTTCATGAAAGTATGTCAAAACTCACTTATAATTTCTTTTATTGGATTGAAAAGCTTGCAGCGAAATTCCTAACAGATTATATATTTACACAAAGTCAAGAAGATGGCGATTTAGCAATTAATAAAAAGTTCTTACCATCTGGCAGAATTACAGTGATTAGTAATGGTGTCGATGTTACTCAGAAATTTAATCCTAGAAAAATCGCTAATGAAAAAAAGATTGCACTTAAAAATGAATTAGGGATTAAGGAAACTGATAAAGTTATTACATTTATTGGTCGTCTTGTGAAAGAAAAAGGGATTTTCGAATTATTAGAATCATTTGAAGAAATGAAACATGAAAATGTTAAGCTGTTAATTATTGGGAGTAATGAAGATAGTGAACGCGATCAAACAACTAAAAGTAAACTAGAAAAGTATTATAATAACAAAAATATTATCTTTACTGGGTTTAGAAGTGATATACCAGAACTTTTAGCTTTAACTGATGTTTTTTGTTTACCTTCTTATCGAGAAGGTATGCCTAGATCTATTATTGAAGCAATGTCAATGGAATGTGCTATTGTAGCTACAAATATTAGAGGATCTAGAGAAGAAGTTGATCATAATATAAACGGTTATCTTGTTCCCTTAAAAACAATCAAACCTTTATCAAATGCATTAGAAGATGCTGTTAGTAATGAAGATAAACTCAATGAATTTAAAGTAAATGCGAGAAAAAAAGCTTTAGAATTATATGATGAGAACAATGTAGTAAATACACAACTTCAAATATTTGAAAACGTAGTGAAAGGTAAGTGCCATAATTGAAACGTTTATTTGATTTTATCACTTCTTTTTGTGCGATTCTTGTTTTAATTATTCCTATGATAATCATTGCTATTGTTGTTAGAATAAAAATGGGGTCTCCTGTTTTATTTGCTCAAAAACGCCCTGGATTAAATGGAAAGCCATTTCATATAAAAAAGTTTCGTACAATGACTGATGAAAAAGATTCTAAGGGTAATTTGCTTCCAGATGAAGAAAGATTAACTACAGCAGGAAAAATCATACGTAAATTGAGTTTAGACGAACTACCTCAATTGTTTAATGTACTTAAAGGTGAGATGAGCTTTGTAGGTCCACGTCCATTACTAATGGAATATTTGCCTTTGTATAATGAAGAGCAAGCGCGAAGACACAATGTACGACCAGGAATAACAGGCTGGGCTCAGGTCAATGGTCGCAATGCTATTGAATGGGAAGATAAGTTCAAATTAGATGTTTGGTATGTTGATAATCAATCATTTCTACTTGATTTAAAAATTATATGGTTAACGATATTTAAAGTATTTAAATCTGAAGGTGTTAATAAGGAAGGTCAAGCAACTACTGAAAAATTTAATGGAAATAAAGAAAAGTAGGTTTTGATAAATGAAGGACTTAATAATAATTGGAGCAGGTGGACATAGCAAAGTAATCCAAGATATAGTAAAAGCTCAAAATATCTATAAGATTCACGCTATTTTAGATGATGCAATTAAACAAACAATAACGAAAGAAAACATTATGTACAGTGAGATAAATTATATAAAAAATATTAATGTAGAGAACTATTATTTTATTATTGCTATAGGAGATAATGAAATCAGAGAAAGATTTGTTAATAAATTAAATTTAATGAATGTTAAGTACGCAACTATTATTCACCCTAGTGCAATAATAAGTGGATCGAGTAAAATAAATTTTGGTACTGTTATTATGCCAAATGTTGTCGTCAACGCTGACACTAAAATTGGAAGTCATACTATTATAAATACAAGTGCTGTAGTCGAGCATGACAATAAAATAGGTGATTATGTGCATATATCACCTGGTGCAGTATTAGCAGGTGGAGTAACAGTTGATAATGGAACTCATTTAGGTTCTGCAAGCACTGTTATACCTGGGAAAAAAATTGGTTCTAAAAGTAAAATTGGCGCTGGAGCGGTCGTAACAAAAGATATACCTAATAACGTAACTGTAGTCGGTGTACCAGCTAAAATAATCAAGGAGGGATTGTGTGCCACATAGAGAAAGAATCTTTCTATCTTCACCACATATGAGTGGGGAAGAAATGAAATACATAGATGAAGCATTTGAATTAAACTGGATTGCTCCTTTAGGAAATAATGTGAATGGTCTTGAAGAAGAGCTTGCCGCATATAATAATGTGAAATCAGTAGCTGTTTTATCATCAGGTACATCAGCCATTCATTTAGCCATACGCTTATATGATGTTGGTCCAGAAGACACAGTCTTTTGTTCATCACTTACTTTTGTTGCCAGTGCTAATCCGATTCTATATGAACATGCCACACCTGTCTTAATTGATTCGGAACCAGAGACATGGAATATGTCGCCAGAAGCGCTAGAACGTGCTTTAGCTGACGCTAAAGCTAATCACAAGTTGCCTAAAGCAGTGATAGTTGTTCACTTGTATGGTCAAAGTGCGAAAATGGATGAACTTATGGCCGTATGTAAGAAATATGGTGTACCACTTATTGAAGATGCTGCAGAATCATTAGGAAGTAAATATAAAGGCATTCCAAGTGGCTCGATCGGTGATTACGGGATTTATTCATTTAATGGCAATAAGATTATTACCACATCAGGTGGTGGTGCACTTATTTCAAATAATGAAGAGGCCATTCAAAAAGCGCGATTTCTATCGACTCAAGCACGTGATCCAGCACTGCATTATCAACATTCAGAAGTCGGTTATAATTACCGGATGAGTAATATTGTCGCAGGGATTGGTCGAGGCCAGCTTGAAGTATTAGATGACCGCGTTAACGCACGACGTGCTAACTTTAAACGTTATGAAGCAGCCTTTGCTGATATTAAAGGCATTCACTTCCAACCTGAATTAAAAAATACTTATTCAAATAGATGGTTGACGGCTTTAACAGTTGACCCAGAAGTAACAGGTGTGACACGAACTGAAATCATTGAAAGATTAGAAGAGTCGAATATTGAAGCACGTCCCGTTTGGAAACCAATGCACTTA
>Ga0079226_10000035_pt1 | contig 79232 bp, 77 predicted proteins | sample Poulit2014_FD_76345 | JGI IMG/M metagenome (GOLD analysis project Ga0079226, IMG submission 76345) | Agricultural soil microbial communities from Georgia to study Nitrogen management - Poultry litter 2014 | ecosystem: Environmental > Terrestrial > Soil > Agricultural land | place: USA: Georgia...
GAGTGGCGTTTCTAGCTTGAGAGAAGGATTCGCGGCTTGGCGGTGTTTCCGGCCTCGACCTGTCGGGTTCAATCTTCGATTGATCCCGATCTACGCGGGCGTAGCACATGCACATCTGTAGGTCGGGATCGGCCGCAAGGCCGAACCCGACGGGACAGCGCCGGTTCCGGCCACGGCGAGCTGGACATGACGGCCATTTCCAGCCTCGACATGTCGGGTTCAGCCTGCGGCTGATCCCGACCTACATGAGGTGTTGGGGGAATGGCGGGGATTCCGTGGTTTGTTGCGCGGAAGGAATTCTTTGCGCCATGGCTGTTGCCGGTGACCAGGCGAGCAGAATTGAACACTGCGCGGCTTCCACTGCAGAGCTTTTGGTTGCATATTGGCAGCACGGCATTCGTTGCATGCATTATATTGCAGCGGATTCTGGATGCGGCGTTCCGGTTGCCGCTGTTCGGGCATCCGCCCCTTTTGGTCACAGGAGAAAACATGAAACATTCGAAATGGCTACTCACTCTGATTTTTGTGCTCGTACCCGCTCTGGCCCTTGCCAGCGGCACGGCTGTCGTCGACCAGGAAGGGAACCTGGCAAATGTCGCCTGGACGGCCGATTCGGTCTACGTTGAAGAGGCGGATGCGGACAGCGATGCAGACGACTTCGAATACATGGTTCTGCGCGATGGCAGCCTGTATATGGTCGGCACAGAAGACGGCGAGCCGATGGTGCTGGACATGAGCGACATGATCGCCATGGCCATGGGCCTGGCCGCATCGTTTGGTGACGATGATGCTTCCGGGATGTCCTCCCTCGAGGACGAATTTCAGATTGAATCGATGGAGGCAACGGGCGAAAACCGGACAGTTGCGGGCATCGAGGGCGCAGTCTACGAGGCCACGATCACCGAATCGGATGGCGAGACGCAGACCTGGGAATTCGTCTTCACGGGTGATCCGCTGGCCGAGGAGATGACGCAGACGATTCTGACCGGACTCCTGCAAGCCCTCAGGCAGGAAGACGCTGCTGATTACCTACAGGCGCATATGCCGGACGACAAGCGCGGCGTGCTCATGGCGCGCGACGGCGATGGCACTGTCACAAAGCTGGATTCGATTTCAGGCGACGAGCCGGACGCTGACCTGTTCGAGCTGCCGGCCGAGCCGATGACTTTTGCCGACATGATGCGCCAGGCGATGCAGGAAGCAAATGAATGAGCCCATAGCAAGTCGCACATGACGCCCAATCAGGCCACCCGTCATGTCGCGTGTGATGCGGCATGGCGAGGCTTAAGCGTTTGCCTGTACATTTATCAATGAGATCCCGGATAATCGCTGCGCGATTTCCGGGATGACGAAGACGGGCGATGCTGTAGCACGAGATCCGACAGGGCGAGCAAAATTGAACACTTTCAATCTTTCGGATTGGTGCCAGTCCAGCATATCATCCGGTATATTCGGTTGGATCCGGAAACCATGACAAACGAGTACGCAGCAGGCGAACTCAAGAATGACTAAAGGGATGTGAGCCATGTGGGATTTCAAGGTAATGACGGCGCTGCGGCTGATGCTGCGTACACTGCCGTTCATCGTTCTGCGCATCCTGGTATACCTCGGTATCACTATCGGTTACGTGCTGGTCACCGGTATCGGCGCCGGCATCGGCTACGGCATAGGTCCGGTATTCGGTGACGGCGGACATGCCACCGGCGCAGCCTGGGGCGGCATCATCGGTTTCGGCGTCTTCGGCGCTTTCATGTACCTCATCCGCGAGTATCTGCTGTACATGGTCAAGGCCGGTCATATCGCCGTGCTGGTGAAACTGGTGGATGGGGAGACGCTGCCGGACGGCAAGTCCCAGCTCGGCTATGGCGCGGGCATCGTCAAGCAACGCGTCGTCTCGTCCAGTGTGTTGTTTGCCATCGACCAGCTCATCAAGGGCGTGGTCAAGGCCATCACCGGCATGGTGCGCGGCATTCTGCACCTGTTCCCCATTCCCGGCATCCAGCGGATCGCGGGACTCATCCACGCCTTTCTGCGTGTTTCGCTGGGCTTTGTCGATGAGCTGATCCTGGCACGCATGATCCGCACCGAATCGGAGGAGCCGTGGAATTCGGCCAAGGATTCGGTGATCCTGTACGGCCAAAACTACAAGGTGATGCTGAAGAACGCGGCCTGGCTGGCGCTGATCATCTATTTCCTGAGCTTCCTGGTGTTTCTGGTGATGCTGGTGCCGGCCGCGGCGATTGCCTACTTCATGCCGGGCACCCTGTCATTCGCCACATTTGTGTTCGCCGTGCTGCTGGCCTGGGGACTGAAGGCGGCGGTACTGGAGCCGTTTGCCCTCACCTGCATGATGCAGGTCTACTTCGATGTGGTCGCGGACCAGCAGCCCGATCCGGAGTGGGACGCCCATCTGGAAAAGATATCGAAGAAATTCCGCAAGCTGAAGGAGCGCGCCATGGGTGCCGCCTCCGGCGCGGGTGACGAGGACAATGTGCCACCAAGCACACCGAATCAAGCCACGTGACACCAAGCACACAGGATCTCAAACCAAATAACACCACGCATAACAGGGAGAGTCGAACCACAATCAGAAACCCACTAACCACAGACAACGCCGCAGACGGGGACACGAGCAAAAACATCTGGGGGCAGTGTCCTGCTGCAGACATCACTTCGGAGGTCATTACAGTTATGGCCAGACCCTTGCGCATTGAATTTCCGGGGCGTTCTATCACATCACGTCGCGGGGCGATCGACAGGAAGCAATTGCGAAGGACAATGTCGATCGTTTTCTTTTTGTACTGACACTGGCGCGTACCATCAGACAGTTCGACTGGCTGTGTCATGCCTACTGTCTGATGGACAACCATTATCACCTTGTGATCGAGACACAGAAACCCAATCTGGCGCAGGGCATGCGCCAGCTGAACGGGGTGTATACACAAGCGATGAATCGGCGCCATGGTCATACGGGCCACCTGTTTCAGGGACGTTACAAATCCATTCTGGTGGACAAGAATGCTTATTTTGCAGCGGTAATCCGGCATGCGGTGCTGAATCTGGTACGCACCGGCACGGTGGAAGACCCTGCAGACTGGCTCTGGAGCAGTCATCGGGCCACTGCCGGGCAGACAACGGTGCCGGACTGGCTGTCAACTGAAGCCGTGCTGAATATTTTCGAGCGGCAAGGAGACGCAGCATGCCGCCGCTATCGGGATTTTGTACTGGCCGGCATTGATCAAGACAGCATCTGGTCCGGCCTGCGGCAGCAGATTTACCTGGGCGATAACGATTTCATCCGGCGCATGCAGGCTCATGTCTCAACGGACACTGCAGCGGACGTGCCACGCACCCAGAGGCCCCCCGCGCCACCATTGGAGCATATCGCCACCAGGTACAGATCGCGCGACGCAGCTATTCTTGCAGCTTATGCTACCGGTGCTTACAGCAAAATCGATATTGCCAGGTTTTACGGCTTGCACCCAGCGACCATCGGGCGGATCGTGAAACGCAGGTGTGCTATAGTCGATCGAAGCATTGCGAGTGAGAATGAAAAGGCAGGTTAACCGAGCTCCTGCTGGGTCAACCTGCCATCCGTTCCGGCTGCATTGTTGAGAAAGGCCTTGCGTGCCACCGCGCCACTGCTGCCGATGGCACGGACATTGCCATAGAACTGCTGCCAGTTGCCGTCACTGCGCTGAAACAGCTGCGCGAATGCTTGCACATGCTGGTCGTAGAGCCCGAACGGCAACAGCTTGGCATTGTTGAAAGGTGCATCGATCCAGTTATCACGACCGCCCTGCCCGTTCCAGCGGGTGTCACGCCAATTTCGGTATTCTGCACGCAGTTCATCAAATATGCCCTGCTTGCGTTCACGCTTTACCTCCACGGGCAGATCGCTGGCATAAAGATCGGCGAGCTCCCGGCGCTTGGCCAGCACCAGTTGAGTGAATTCATGCTGGCGTTGCAATGCATCGCTGCGATCGGGCAGCGTCAGCTGGCGGGCATTGCGCCACTGCCGCAATCCTTGGCGCGAGACGAAGGTGGCGAATGATTCATTGAAGGCGGTGGCACCTTTGATATACACGGCCTGATGCGCGAGCTCGTGGAAGATGGTGCCGATCAGCTTGAGATTACCGGCGCCGCCCATGGTACTGAGCACTGGGTCGGAAAAAACACCCAGCGTGGAGTACGCCGGCACGCCGACGATATAGACGTCATTGCCGGCCCGGCGCAGTCTGGCTGCGGACGCGCGTGCTCGCGCGAGGCTGTAGAAACCCTTGTAGGCGACACAACCGGCGAACAAAAAACAGTGGCGAATCGGCTGCAGGGACAATTCCGGTGTCGCCAGTACATTGTACATGACGTAAGGCCGGCTGATATCGACGTAGGTGGTATAGCTGCCGTTGTTCGGCAACGCCAATGTTTCAGAGGCGAAGCGCCGGGCATGCAGCACGGTCTGCAGACTGTCGCGCAGTGGCTCACTGGTAGCAGGATCGGCGATGATTTCGGTGATGGGCTGGCGCTGCAGCAGAATGCGCGCTTCCCCCAGCGCCAAGTGTGAGTAATAGTTCAGTGCCGCATAACCGTCGACCACGCTGGGCAGCCACAGCATCAGGGCGAGACCGACCAGCCAGGGCCAGAGTCGTCGGTTGCGCAACCGGGGAAGTCTTCTTGCCATGAGCTTTTGCGGACGGAATAATCACAAATATTCTGTACACAGGCTGAATAATAATGAGTAGGATTGCAATACGACTTTCCGGCGAGGTGGCAGGGGCTGGCACCGCAGTGCGGCACCATGGCTGGTGATGCGGGCGTGGCGAGGCTGTTCAGGAACGGGTGCTGTCGTTGCGGTAATCCAGCCACAGCTGCGTGGCCAGCATTTTCTGCGCCCCGAGCAGATAGCGGCGCAAAGTAGAATAGCTGATGTGCATGGATCGTGCCAACTGGCTTCGATTGACCGGCCCATCCAGCCACACACGACGCAGGATCTCGGCCTTGCGGGCTTCCATGCTGCCACTGTCGACCAGGTAGGCGAGTGTGTTGCGCAGAACCTGCTCCAGTACCTGCACCTGGGTCGCAGTGTCAGTGCCGCCAGCACCACCCCGGCATTGGAGGATGCCGCTGTCCAGCAATGGATTCTCCTGCATGCGTTCCGGCTCATGAAGATGTTTCAGTGCATCGTCCACAGCTTGTCTGAAAGCGCTCTCCCCCAGCGACCGCGCACCGGTGTCGACCGTCTTCGCCGGCTGGCCATCGCCAATGCCGAGCATTCGATCGGCCAGCAGATGATAGTAGTGCGGAGGTGACTCGACGTGCCAGTCGTTGTAGTAAATCTGCCAGTCCTTGCCACCGATGACGGTGTCGCTGCCCTCCAGCAGGTGGATACCGAGTGAGGCCGCCAACGGCTGCCATTCTGTGGCCTCGTCGAATACCTGCGCCGACAACCGCAGATGGCGTGCCACCAGGTTGTAGGTATGGATAGCCATGAGAATGATGGTTTTTTCCGGCGAATTGCTGACGGCATAATCATGTGTGACCCAGTGGCGAATGAACGGCACGTGGTCGCCGGGCGCGAAGTCGAACTGCGTTTCCAGCGCCTGCCACAGGATGCGGGTCATAGGGTCGGCTTGCCGATCCTCGGGAGCCAAATTCTCCATGTTCAGCTTCAGAAACAGGCCGCGTACCCGACGGTCAACGTCCCGGATCACGACTGTCGATCCCGGCACGCGGGCTTGCCAAAACCGGAACCAGTACAGTGATTCCTCGCCTTCGTGGCGCGCGATCATGGCATGGGCTTCGGTTGCATCATCCTCATGCCAGGCATCCAGATACAGTGACTGATCAGCATCCAGATTCATGTACTCTCGAACCAGTGGCGCGGCACGCAGAGCATACATGGCATCCGCCGCCAGGCCGGCGGCCTGATGCCATGTCAGTGCGGTGGAGGCTTCCAGCCTATCCACGATCCAGTTGACGGCATTGCGCGCGAACACCGTATAGCGGCCCGATGCGCGGCTACTGATATCCGCCCACAACACCTCACGGGCCAATTGGTGCATGACTATGCCGGTCTCGCGCTGTTCGACGAACGACAACCGGCTCAACCACTGGTACAGCGGCCCGGCATGGTCGATCTCCAGCATCGCCGCCAGCAGGGATTGATTGAGCTCGCGCACAATAGTGAGGGCATCAAGTGCCTGCAGCTGACTGTCCTCGCGCGCCTCTTGCGTAAAGCGATCCAGCAGGCCGCGCAGCAGACTGTCGTCAGCATCGGCCAACGAAACAGGCAGATGCTGGCCGCTGGCGACAATATCTGCCGCCAGCGCAAGTGCCAGCGGATAACCCTGTGACAGGTTGATCAAACCCGCACCACGCTCCGGATGGATATGGCGTCGCCACAGATAGGCGGCACATTCCGTGGCATCCAGTGCCGCCAAATGACTAACAGTTGTCAATGACTGCCAACCTGGATCGGTCCGCCAGGTCGTGGAGGGTTCCTGACGTGTTGCGAACACGATCCGGAGATGGCCCGGCAGGTCGGGCAGCAGCGCTTCCCGAAACCAGGTCTCCAGCCCGGCCCAGGCTTCACAGGTATCCAGCAGCAGCAGCGGTGTTTCCTGCTGCTGACAATAGGCGGCAAAATCCCGACTTCCGGTAACAGCAGTGAGGGCCTCGATCACCGCCGGCGGATTGGGCGGCACATGCGCTGCATCCAGATACAGCGGTGTCAGGCCGCGTAATTCGGCATCGGCCGCAAACGCATGCAGCAGCATGCTCTTGCCGATACCACCAGGGCCGACAATGAACCACAGAGGAGCGACATCATCGGAGGCCACGAACGATTGCCAGCGATCCATTTCCGACTGTCGGCCGACGAAAGCCTGGCCACGAGCCGAAGTGATACGGCGTGCCAGAGCATTCGATATCTCGTGGACATCAAGTGTCATGCCTGTCATGCACCTCTGCCTGGCGACAGTCAACTGCCGAGCGTTCCATATCTGTCCGCCAGTGTACCCGATGACCTTTAGCACGCTCGCAGCGCGCCTGTTGTTCCATGCGCCACAATTGTTGCGCCCAGGCTTCGCGTGCTGCCGCCAGTTGCCTGCGATAAGCGGAATAGGTCAAGCCCAGGTCGGCGGCAATCTGCTTCTGTCCGACCACGGCCTGCAGATAGGTGTGCTCGAGTATCTGCCGCCAGCGACTACCCGATCTGCCCTCTTCTTCCAGTGCCGCGACCGCTGCGCGCAGGCAACTGCGCAGGGACACGAGCGCCGCCTGTCGCTCGACGCCGGCGGAAGGCCCCCATGCGGCGACCAGCGCACAGCCCAGCAATGCGCTGCTCTGTAATGCAGTATCGGAGTGGCAGTGCTTGAGCGCATCCTTGGCCGTGGTCTTGAAAGTCTGCTCGTCCAGCATGAGGATGCCGGCTTCGGTATCGGCGGCCGAGATGCCGGCGCAGGTCGATTCCAGGGCGATGCAGTGTTCCGCAAAACGCCGATAATAGCGGGTCGGATGCTCCAATGCCCAGTCGTTGTAATAAATCTGCCAGCTGCGTCCGTCGATGACGCAGGCACCGTCCATAAGCCGCTGCATGTCCAGCAGGCGTGCGCGGTTACCCCATTCCGGCGTATCCGGAAATACCTGTGCCGTCAGGCGCAGTCGATTGGCGGTCAGGTTGTAACTGCTGATCGCGACTGCCATGGCAGCCCATACTGGAGATCGCATATGCTTGCTATCCAGCGTATCAACGCGAAAACGGATGAACGGCACATGTTCCTGCGGCTTGATGTCGAACCCCGCACACAGATGACGCCAGAGACAGGCGACCAGCGGATCGGCGACACGATCCTCCGGCTGCAATTGCTCCATATCCAGCATCATGAAGAAGCCGCACACCTCACCAGCATGATTGCGCCACAGAAATACCGAATAAGGCTGGCGCCGGCACCAGAACTCGAACCAGACACGCGACTGTTCACCCTGCCGGGCGCCGACCAGGGCAGCCAAGGGGGGAAAATCCTGCGGCCTGGCGCGCTCGAAGTGCAGCGCTTGCATGCCTGCCGGCGCGAACAGCTGCCGCATGACACCGAAACCGCGCAGTGCATACAGACCATCGGCGACCAGCCGCATGGACTCGTGCCAAGTCAGGTTGTCGGCCGTTTCGATACGCTCGGCAATCCAGTCGAACGCCCGCTGTACGCAGGCTTCATGCCGACCGGGGAAATGCCACTTCATGTCATGCAACAATGCGCGGCGCACAGGTGCGCTCGGGGCGATGCCATAGTCCCCCTGTCGCATACAGGCCAGGCGTGCCAACCAGCGGTACAGTGTTGTGGCATCATCGACTGCCAACATGTTCGCCAGCAGATCCGCATTGAGTTCACGCACCACGGCGGCGGCACCCAGAGCATGGTGCTGCTCGTGGCTGTACGCAACCCGCGTGACGTATTCTGCCAGGCGGGCAAAGGCCGAATCGTTGTTCTCTGCCTGGCACGGATCACCCCCCTGGACGGCAAGATCGGCACTGTGTGCAAGCAGCAACGGGCTGCCGGCAGCAAATTCGAGCAATGCATCGTACCACGCGGGCTCGATATTCCGGCGCTGCAGATAAGTTCTCGATTCATCCGCAGACAAGCCGTCCAGCGACAGCACGCCCGCCGGCCGCGACCATAGCGGCTGTTGCCGCCATTCCGGCTTCGGTTCGAGCCGACTGGCGATGATGACACGCAGGTTTGCAGGCAGATTCGGCAGCACCTGTTGCATGAACCAGTCCTCGATCTCGTGCCAGCATTCGAAACTGTCGAGCAACAGCACGGGTGTATCGTGACCGGCACAAAAGCGGGCCAGTGGCCGCTGGCCCAGTGTCATGCCCAGTCTACGCTGTATGGCCGGGGGACTCGGCTCCACCCGGCAGGCGTCTATCCACATGACCGGAATGTCCTGTTGCGTGGCACGCCGGTGGAACACCCACAGCAGGTATGACTTGCCGATGCCGCTCGGTCCGGTCAGAAAGCGGAAACAGTCGCCACCATCGTCGCGCAGCATGCAGTTCAGGGTTTGCAGGTGGTTGTCGCGACCAACGAAAAGACGTTGCCGATGTGCGGCAACACGTTGCCCGAATGTCGACCGCGCGGCGCGAGCCGCCAGTGTGTCTTCGCTACTGACCACGACTCCCCCTAATCATGCCGTTTCTGCAGTCCCTGGCTGGAGTTATAACAGACAAACCACAGGGCGAGCAAAATTGAACACTTCTGCCGCTGTCGGAGCATGGCCTCGGAACCAGGATTGAAATACAGTCACTGGATCGAATGTTACCGCAACCTGCACGACGACATAGCTGGCATTACCGTTCACGCCAGACAGACATCATGAAACACAGATACATGCTACCCATTCTTGTCATCGCTGTGCTGCCGGTTGCTGCCCCTGCCGGCGGTACAGCCACGGCAACTACGACTGACGGGCAAATGCATATTGCCTGGTCGGATGCGGCCGTACGCATTGATGTGGACGATGGCACGCCGGACGATTATCTGGTTCTGCGAGACGGCAGTCTGTATCTGGTGACCCGCGAGCATGACCACCCCATGGTGCTGGACATGAGCGGCATGATCCGCACGTTCACCGGCATGGCCAATGGTGACGACAGCGCCTTCAGCCGGGCTGCCATCGACAGGATCGGCATCGAGTCCGTGCAGAACACGGGCGAGACCCGCGAGGTGGCCGGCATCAAGGGCATCATCCACACAATCAAGGCCACCGGACCCGATGGCAGGAAAGTGAGTGCGAAAGTCATACTCACCGACGATCCGCTGGTGGTGGAAATGACGCAGGCCGTGCTGAATGGCTTTTTCGATGCACTGGATGCCGGCGACAAGACAAGCCAGCTGCGCGCCGCCCTGCCACAGGGATACCACGGTGTGCTCGGCGTGCAGCGAGGTGCAGGCATGCAGACTCTGCAGAGCATTACGCATACCAGTCCCGATGCCGACCGATTCCAGCTGCCGGCCGAGCCGCGGAATCTGGCCGAACTGGTGCGGGAAATGATGCAAAAGCGGCCCCAGGACCCGTAACGACAATCGAGCACAATAGGGTACGCCATGCACTATTCATATCGAGCCGTCCTGATTGCAACCCTGCTGGTCGCACTGCTGATGGGCACTGGTTGCGCCACCCTGTCGGAGGCGGAATGCCACACTGCCAACTGGTACCGGCTGGGGCAGAAGGACGGCAACAAGGGATACGAGCGGGCCCGTCTGTACGACCACGCGGATGCCTGTGCGCCGTACGGCATCCGACCCGACCCGAATGCCTATTATGCCGGGCGCAAACTCGGTCTGGATCACTACTGCACACCGCAGGGCGGCTATCGTGCCGGGCTGGACGGCCATCCGTACCGTGATGTCTGCCCGCCGACAGCGGAGCCCGCATTTCTGGCCGAATACCGCCAGGGCAAGGCCATCCATGACGCGGAAAAGAACATTGAGCGCGCGGAGAGAAATATCAGTTCACTGGAACGGCAACTGGACAAGGACGACATTTCTTCGGATACGCGCTCCAAGCTGCACCGGCAACTGCGCAGTCGCCTGGATGACCTGCGCCGCTACAACCACGAACTGATTCAGTTGCATCGGCTGCATGGCAGATATTGATTTCCGGGCATTGGCATTCGGGACTCGGTTGCGCCCCGAACTGTCACAAACAGCAACTACCTGACGGAGGAGGAACGCATGAAGATGAAAATGATTACCACATTGAGCATTGCACTGTTTGCCGGCATGGCCCTGACCGGCTGTCCGCAGCAGATGATGCGGACCGATACGCAGGCTGACCGGACACCGGCCAATGATCAGCGGGCGCAAACGCGGGAGGACACGTACGTCGAAAAGAAGGCCGACCGCCAGGCGCGACGGCAGCAATCGCGCGTCGACAGTCGCATCGATCGTGAAGCGGACCGCGCCACGGATCGCGCCGTCGACCGCGTATTCGATTCCATTTTCGACTGATGCTGCAGGTCGCGCCCGGTTGCAGGCCGGGCACGGCCGGCCAGCGTCTCAACTGGCGGCGAATGTCGTTATCACGACTTCACGCCGGCGGCCGCGGTAGCGGTGTTCGTACAGGTAGATGCCCTGCCAGACACCGAGGTTGAGCGCGCCGTCGGTAATCGGCACGGTCAGATCCATGCCGGTGAAGATGCTGCGGATGTGGCCCGACATGTCGTCGTCGCCTTCCTTGTCGTGTTCGAACATGGGATCGCCGTCGCGCACGGCCTGCTGCAGCCAGCGCTCGACATCGCCGCGCACGTCCGGGTCGACATTTTCACAGATCATCAGCGACGTCGAAGTGTGCCGAATGAAGACATGGCACAGACCAGTGGTCACCGATGACCCGGACAGGGTGTCATTGATATCGGCCGTGATATCCAGTGTGCCACGGCCGGCAGTCTCGTAGACAAGGGTTTTCTGCATGATATGAACTTGCTTCCGATGTTCTGAAACGGGGTGGTCATTCGGCCAGCTTGGCGGCCAGCACGCGGTTGGCCTCGGCCGGATTGGCCTTGCCGCCGGAGGCCTTCATGACCTGGCCGACCAGATAGCCGATCACCTTGGTCCTGCCGTCCCGGTATTGTTGCACCTGCTCCGGATGCGCGGCGATGACCTCGTCGACGAACGCTGCGATGGCACTGCTGTCGGTGATCTGGCGCAGGCCGCGGGCCTCGATGACGGCATCGGCATCGTCGCCCTCACCGGCCCACAGCGCATCGAATACCTGTTTGGCGATCTTGCCGGAAATGGTGCCGTCCTCGATGCGCTTGACGAGACCGGCCAGTTGTCGTGCGCTGATGCGCGACTGGGCGACGGCCAGGTTGGCGCGATTGAGCGCGCCCGACAATGCACCCGTGACCCAGTTGGCGGCAACGCGCGCGCTGGCGTCCGACGCGGCCACCACCTGTTCGAAATAATCGGCCAGAGCGCGACTGGCGGTCAGGGTCTGTGCGGTCTCGTCGGTCAGCGCGTAGTCGGTGCGAAAACGCTCCAGCCGCGCCTGCGGCAGTTCCGGCAATTCGCTGCGCGCGTTGTCGATGAACGCTGCATCGATGATCACCGGCGGCAGATCCGGATCCGGGAAATAGCGGTAGTCCTGCGCCTCTTCCTTTGAGCGCATGCTGCGGGTTTCATCTGCATCCGGGTCGTACAGTCGCGTTTCCTGCACCACGCTGGCGCCGGACTCGATGACGTCGATCTGACGCTCGATTTCGAAAGCGATGGCCTTTTCCATGAAACGGAAGGAATTGAGATTCTTGGTTTCCGTGCGCGTGCCGAAGTCGCTGTCGGCGGACGGGCGCACGGAGACGTTGGCATCGACGCGGAACGAGCCTTCCTGCATGTTGCCATCGCAAATGCCGAGATATTGCACCAGCGTGTGCAGCTTGCGCGCATAGGCGACGGCTTCGGCCGGCGTGCGCATGTCGGCTTCGGAGACGCATTCGATCAGCGGCGTGCCGGCGCGATTGAGATCAATGCCAGTGTGATCGCCGAAATTCTCGTGCAGCGACTTGCCGGCATCCGCCTCCAGATGGGCGTGTTCAATGCGGATGCACTTGTCCGTGCCGCTGTCCGTGTCAATGTCCACATGACCGCCGACAATGACGGGCGCCTGCAGCTGGCTGATCTGGTAGCCGGGCGGCAGATCGGGGTAGAAGTAGTGCTTGCGCTCGAACACCGACTGCGACGGCATGTCGGCGCCCACGGCGAGGCCGAACAGCACGGCCATGTGGATGGCATTGGCGTTGACCACCGGCAGCGTGCCGGGCAGGGCCAGATCGCCGGCACAGGCCTGCGCATTGGGTGGTGCGCCATAGGCCGTGCTCGCCGGCGAGAACAGCTTGCTTGTGGTGGCCAGCTGAATGTGAATTTCCAGCCCGATCACTGCTTCCCAGTTCATGCTTGCAATACCCGCTTGCTGTCGATCATGCAAAGCCCTGCGGCTGTTGCAGGTGCCAGTCGGTGGCCTGCTGAAAGGCATGCGCGGCATTGAGCAAACGCGCTTCATCGAACCACGGTGCCAGCAGTTGCAGACCCACCGGCAGGCCATCAGCAAAGCCGGCCGGCACCGACAACGCCGGAATGCCGGCCAGATTGGCGGGAATGGTGCGGCTGTGATCCTGATGCAGCTCCGCGCTGGCGCCGACTTCATCGAGCCGGGATGCCGTGGCGGGCATGGTCGGTGCGGCCAGCAGATCCACCTGCTCAAAGGCATGTTCGAAATCCCGTGCAATCAGCCGCCGCACACGCTGCGCCTTGACGTAGCGCTGCTGATAACGCGTCCCGGACAACAGATAGGTGCCGGCCAGGATGCGGCGTTTCACCTCGTCACCAAAGCCCTCGGCACGCGAGCGCAGATACAGGTCATCCAAATCGCGCGGTGCGTCGCAGCGGTAGCCGTAACGCACGCCATCGTAGCGCGCCAGATTGGACGAGGCTTCGGCGCAGGCCAGCACATGATAGGCCGCCGCCGCGACGCCGGTATGCGGCAGATCGACATCGATTAGTGTTGCGCCCAGCTGTTCCAATTGATGCACGGCGGCATCGATCGCGGTACGCACGCCCTCCGTCATCGGCTCGGCAAGATACTGCAGCGGCAGGCCGATGCGCACACCGGCGATGTCACCATCGAGCAGGCGCGCGTAATCCGGCACCGGCCGTTCGGCGCTGGTGGTATCCTTCGTGTCCACACCCGCCATGATGCCGAGTATCTGTGCGCAGTCCGCGGCACTGCGCGCGAAGCAGCCGGCATGGTCAAGACTGGAGGCATGCGCGATCAAGCCGTGGCGCGATACACGACCATATGTGGGCTTGATGCCGGTAATGCCGCAGTAGGCAGCGGGCTGGCGGATGGAGCCGCCGGTATCGGAGCCGGTGGCAGCCAGAGCCAGGCCAGCGGCCACAGCCACCGCCGAGCCGCCGGAGGAGCCGCCCGGAACATGATCGGCGTGCCACGGATTGCGCGCCGGGCCGTGGAAACTGCCGACATTGGACGAGCCCATGGCGAACTCGTCCATATTGGCCTTGCCCAGCGTCACGGCACCGGCGGTATCCAGCCGTGCTACGGCTTCGGCATCGTAGGGGGCAATGAAATTGTCAAGCATGCGCGAGGCGGCGGTGGTGCGCACACCGCGCGTGCAGAAACTGTCCTTGTGCACGATCGGCAGCCCTGCCAGACCATCCGGCTTGCCGGTGGCATCCACGGCGCGCGCCTGTTGCAGAGCGCGTTCCGCGCAGACGGTGATGAGGCTATTGAGCAGGCGATCGTGGCGTTCGATGCGCTCGAGGAAATGGCGTGTCAGCTCTAGCGCGGAGGTATCACGCCGCGCGGCGAGCCACTGTGTCAGATTCCGTATCTGCATGGTCTATTCGACTACCCGGGGCACGAGATAGACACCATCCGCAGTGGCCGGCGCACCGGCCTGGAACAGTTCGCGCTGGTCGCCGGCAGTCACCTCATCCGGGCGCAGGCGGGCACCCCCTGTCACTGCATGCACCAGCGGCTCGACAGCCGCGGTGTCGACAGTGTCAAGCGCCTCGAGCATGGTCAGCGTGGCCTGCAGATCCCGCGCGTGAGCGTCGGCCTCCTCCGCATCGACGCCGACGCGGCTGAGCCGCGCCAGATGCTGTACCTCATCGGCAGTCGGATTCACGGTCGGTCCCTCGATTCGTGCGCCGGATCATGCCCCGGCGGAGTTGCATGATGCCGGGAAATTACCATATTTTGGTCGCTTTTCCGATCATGCATTGCCGTTTGACAGAGCCGTTGCTAGCATAGCGCGCCTGTTGCGCGGCTTCGTTGTGGCGGTACGCAGACGTACCTTCTCCGGAGCCGTGCCACGGCATCATCGCAAACGCCCTTTTTGTACCCGCAAGAGTCTGTGCCTCCATGTTCGATAGCTTCCGCGGCATGTTCGTCAACGATTTGTCCATTGATCTGGGCACCGCCAACACTCTGGTCTATGCACGCGATCAGGGCATCATGCTCAACGAATCCTCCGTGGTGGCGGTGGGCGTGGACGGCCGCGGCGGCCGGCGCATCGAGGCCGTGGGCCATGACGCCAAACGCATGCTGGGCCGCACCCCGGATCACATTTCCACCATCCGGCCGCTCAAGGATGGGGTGATCGCCGATTTCACTGTCACGGAGAAGATGCTGCAGCATTTCATCCGCAAGGTGCATGTCAAGCGCCTGCTGCGCCCCATGACACGCGTGCTGGTCTGCGTACCCTACGGCTCCACGCAGGTGGAACGGCGCGCCATCCGCGAATCGGCCACCAATGCCGGTGCACGCAAGGTCTACCTGGTCGAAGAGCCGGTGGCTGCGGCCATCGGTGCCGGCATCCCGGTGGGCGAGGCGCGCGGCTCCATGGTGCTGGACATCGGCGGCGGCACCTCGGAAGTCGCGGTCATTTCCCTCAATGGCATTGTCTATGCCGCTTCCGTGCGCACCGGCGGCGACACCTTCGACGAGGCCATCGTCAACTACGTCCGCCGGCAGTACAACATGCTCATCGGCGAAGCCACGGCGGAGTCCATCAAGCATCAGATCGGCACCGCCTTCCCCGGTCACGAAATCAAGGAAATCGAGGTTGTCGGCCGCCATCTGTCGGCCGGTGTGCCACGCAGCTTCACACTCAATTCCAATGAAGTGCTGGACGCCCTGCAGGAGCCACTGTCCAACATCACCGGCGCGGTCCTGACGGCGCTGGAAAGTACGCCGCCCGAACTCGGCTCCGACGTGGCCGAACGCGGCATCGTGCTCACCGGCGGTGGCGCCCTGCTGGCCGATCTGGACAAACTGCTAAGCGAGGAAAGCGGTCTGCCGGTGATCGTGGCCGACGACCCGCTGACCTGTGTTGCCCGCGGCGGCGGTATTCTGCTGGAGATGATCGACCGGCGCTCCGGTCAATTGCTGTCGCTGGAGTGAGCTGTGGCCGCCGGTTGCGCTTCCAGCGCAATGCGGCCTATGGTGCACTATTGACCTTTCTGCCTGGTTCGGAGGCCGTCCGTGCGCGGACTCACCGATGACGACAAGCTGCCGCTGCTGAGCCGCCGGTTCCCGGCCGGGCTGAAAGTCGTTTTGATCGTGATCATCTCCATCACGCTGATGTCGATCGACAACGGCTACAAGCTGATGGCGCCGGTACGCGGCAGCCTTGCAGTGGCACTGCAGCCACTGCAGACAATGGCCGAACTGCCGGCCGACATGCTCGATTATATCAGCCGCTATACCGATCGCGGCAAGTTGATCGAACGCAATGAGGCCCTGGCGGAAAAATTGTTGCTGCTGCAGGGACGGCTGCAGAAGTTCGCTGCACTGAAGGCGGAAAATGAGCGCATGCGCACCCTGCTCGACTCCGCTCACGCGCTGGAGCAGGATGTGCTCATTGCGGGAATTCTGTCGGTCAGCCCAAGCCCGTATCAGCACTACATGATGCTGGACAAAGGCTCACTCGACGGCGTCATCGAGGGCCAGGCGCTGATCGATGCCAATGGCATCATGGGGCAGGTGGTCAGCGTCACGCCCATGAGTTCGCGCGCCATCCTGATCACCGATGCCGGCCACGCCATACCGGTACAGAACAACCGCACCGGCCTGCGCACCATCGTCGAAGGCACGGGCAAGTCTGATCTGCTGCATCTGCCCTTCCTACCCAAGAATGCCAACATCGAGGTGGGCGATCTGCTGGTCACGTCCGGTCTGGGGGGCCGTTATCCGGCCAATTTCCCGGTGGCGACAGTGAGTAAAATCACCCACCCGCGCGGCAGTGAATTTCTGGATGTGATCGCATATCCCACGGCACGCCTGAAACACGGCGGCGAAGTGCTGCTGATTCGGGAAAACGATGACAAGCGTCGCGCACTGCAGGCCACCATCCCCGATCCGACACTGCCCCGGCCCGCCCGTACCGCAGCCGACACCACACATCAGGTCGCAGATCAAGACTCCGGTTCCGATCCATGATCGTCAACAAGCAGGTGAGCAGCCTGCTGATCGGCTCGTCCCTGTTGATCGCGATCCTGCTCGTGATTTTGCCGCTACCACCATGGGCATTGCTGTATTGGCCGAATTTCCTCGTCATTACAGTACTTTTCTGGGTGCTGATGCAGCCGTTGAGTTTCGGTCTCGGCATGGCCTGGTGCTGTGGTCTGCTGATCGATGTGCTGCACGGCACGCCGCTGGGCCAGCATGGTCTGGCCATGGCAGTCGCTGCCTATCTGGTACTCAAGCTGCGCGAGATATTGTGGTTTTCCGTCTATTGGCAGCAGGCGCTGTTCCTGCTGCCGGTATTCGGCATCCACGAATTCGTCCTGTTCTGGATTGACGGCGTTATCGGCCACGACATCGAACCGCTGCACCGCTGGCTGCCGGTGTGCACGAATACGGTAATCTGGCCGGCATGTGCGCTGTGTCTGGAACGCTTCGCGGAAAGGGATGTCAGATACTAGGGTCTATCCAAACAGCATAACACCGGATGGCGGTTTGGATCTTTTTATCGACAATATCACCATGAACGGGATGCGCTGGCATGCCTGACGAACAGGCAATCAAGAATCACCCGGCCGAACGGCATCTGTTTCTTTGGCGCGTACTGACGACCGCTGCCATCATGCTGGTGCTGCTGGGGATCCTCGTCGCGCGTCTGGGCTGGCTGCAGATCGCGCGACACGACTACAACTACAACCGCGCCAGAAACAACCGCATGCGCGTCGAAATCGTACCGCCGGTACGCGGTCTGATCTACGACCGCAACGGCCGCATCCTGGCGCAGAACCTGCCGGCCTATCGACTGGTCGTCATTCCGGAACAGGTCGACGACATGGACGCCGCGCTGGAACGCCTGTCGCACTACATCAACGTCGACGACCAGGCGCGCGAACGGGTGCGGCAACATCTGCGCGCCAGCGCCAATTTTCGCGCCGTGCCCATCCGGCTGGATCTGAGTGAACGCGAAGTGGCGCGTTTCGAGGTCAATCGTCACCGCTTTCCGGGCATGGAAATACGCGCCGGACTGTCACGGCACTATCCGCTCGGGCCGGTCACGGCGCACCTGATCGGCTACATCGGTGAAATCAGTAACCGCGAAACCATGCTGTTCAACGGCAAGCGTTACCGTGGCTCGACACGGGTCGGCAAAGTCGGCGTCGAGCGCAGCCATGAGTCGCTGCTGCATGGTTATCCCGGCTCGCGCATCGTCGAGACCAATGCCCTCGGCCGCACTATTCACGAGCTCGAATACAATCCGCCGGAATCCGGCAAGAACCTGTATCTGACCATCGATGCGGATCTGCAGACCGTCGCCTACCATGCGCTGGGCGACCGCTCGGGTGCGGTGGTGGCGATTGAACCCGGCACCGGCGAGGTGCTGGCCATGGTCAGCAAACCCAGTTTCGATCCGGGTCTGTTTACCGGCGGCATCAGCTCGGCCGCCTACAACAAGCTGCTCAACGCGCCCGGTAACCCGCTCTACAACCGCGCCACGCAGGGGCAGTACCCGCCGGGCTCGGTGATCAAACCGGTGATGGCGATTGCGGCACTGGAAAGTGGTGTCATCACAGCCGACGAGAAGGTCTGGTGCCCGGGCTATATCACGCTCAAGGGCAGCAGCCACCGTTACCGCGACTGGCTGCGCTCGGGCCACGGCTGGGTCAATATGCGCGAAGCGATCTATCGCTCCAGTGATGTCTACTTCTACAAGCAGGGCATGAAGATGGGCATCGACACCATCCACAAGTATAGCGAGCTGTTCGGCCTCGGCCGCAGGACCGGCATCGACCTGCCGCAGGAAAACAGCGGCATCGTGCCGTCCAGGGCCTGGAAACACGCTCATTACGGTACCTCGTGGTTTCCCGGTGAAACCCTGATCACCACCATCGGCCAGGGCTACATGACCGCAACGCCCCTGCAATTGGCACACATGACCAGCATTCTGGCTGAACATGGCCGAGGGCACATTCCGCATCTGCTCAAGGCGGTACACGACCCCATCAGCGATGAACTGGAGCAAATGGAGCCGCGGCCGACCAAACCCATCACGCTGGAAAATCCCGCCCACTGGGGAGTGGTGATGGACGGCATGTATTCCGTCATCAATGCACCGCGCGGCACGGCTCATTACTATGTCGGCCAGGATCTCGCCTATCCTATGGCCGGCAAGTCGGGCACCGCTCAGGTGGCGGAGATCAAGCAGAATGTGATCGCACCCGACATAGATGAAATGCCGTACAACAGGCGCCCGCATGCCCTGTTCATCGCCTTTGCCCCGGTGCAGGATCCACAGATTGCGGTGGCGGCCATCGTCGAGCACGGCGGTGGCGGCAGCAGCGTGGCCGGGCCGATCACGCGCGCGGTCATCGATGCCTACATGCTGGACACGCCCGCTGTGCAACAGGTCAGTTCGGAGCCCCGCTCATGACCGATGAGACCACCAACCGGAACCCAACACCGACAGAATGGTTTGCCCGCTGGCATATCGATCTGCCGCTGCTGATCGCTGCCCTGCTTTGCATCACGCTGGGGCTGTTCGTACTTTACAGTGCTTCCAATCGCTCCGTTTCCGTCGTCATCGAGCAGGGCATACGCTTCGGCATCGGCCTCGTCTGCATGATGATTGCGGCACAGCTGCCACCCGACTGGTATCGGCTGCTGGCACCGCCCGGCTACGTCATCGGCCTGGTGCTGTTGCTGCTGGTGCTGGTTGCCGGCGACTCGGCATTCGGCGCCCAGCGCTGGCTGCACATCGGGCCATTGCGTTTCCAGCCGTCGGAAGTCATGAAACTCGCGGTACCGCTCATGGTTGCCGTCTGGTTTCATGACCGGCCGGTGCCGCCGCGTCTGCTCGATGTGGCCATGACCGCAATCATCGTCATGATTCCCGTGGGCCTCGTTGCCTATCAACCCGACCTGGGCACGGCGCTGCTCATTTGCGGTGCCGGCGCCGCGGTGCTGTATCTGGCCGGGCTGCGTCTGCGCATGATCGGTCTGCTGGCGCTGCTCATCGCCGCGGTTGCACCGCTGGTATGGATCAACATGCATGGTTACCAGCAGCAGCGCGTCATGACCTTTCTCAACCCGGCGCTCGATCCGGCCGGGGCCGGCTATCACATCATTCAGAGCAAGATCGCCATCGGCTCCGGCGGCCTATTTGGCAAGGGCTGGTTCAACGGCACCCAGGGTCACCTCAATTTCCTGCCCGAATCCGATACCGATTTCATCTTCGCCGTGTTCGCCGAAGAAGCGGGCTTTCTCGGCGTGCTGGGGCTGCTGGCCATCTATACATTCCTGATCGGTCGCGGCCTGTACATCGCCACCAAGAGCCAGAATACCTTCCAGCGACTGGTGGCCGGCAGTCTGAGCCTGACGTTCTTCATCTACGTATTCATCAATATCGGCATGGTCGCCGGTCTGCTGCCGGTAGTTGGCGTGCCGTTGCCACTAATCAGCTATGGCGGCACATCCATGGTTGCCATGCTGTCCGCGTTCGGCGTATTGATGTCGATCCACACCCACCGGAAACTGCTTGCGACATGACTCGAACTCTTGCTCTCGTGCTGCTCCTGGCGGCCACCGCGGTCTGCACGGCTACGGCCAATGACGGAACCTACGCACATCATCCTTCGGCACAAGCACTGGTCGACCGGCTACAGCAGCGCGGCTTCGACCCGGCGCGGGTGCGGGCATTGCTGGCAGATGCCGCCAACAAGCCGGCCATCATCGATGCCATGCGCCGCCCGGCGGAATCAACTCTGACGTGGAAACAATATCGGCCGATCTTCCTGGACAACAAACGCATTGTCCGGGGTGCCGCCTTCATCGAGCGCTATCAGTCCATTTTCGACGATGTGGAGCGTCAGTACGGCGTTCCGGCCCATGTGATCGCCGCCATCATCGGCGTGGAAACCCGCTACGGCCGCATCACTGGCAAATATCGGGTCCTGGACGCGCTCGCCACGCTGGCCTTCGATTACATTCCCCGAGCCGAATTCTTCACCAGCGAATTGACCCATTTTGTCCGGCTCTGCCTGGAAGAGAATCTCGACTGCCGCACGGAACGCGGCTCCTATGCCGGCGCCATGGGATGGCCGCAGTTCATGCCGTCCAGCTACCGCAACTATGCAGTGGATTTCAATGACAACGGCAGCCGCGATCTGTGGAACGAGCCGGGCGACATCATCGCCAGTGTCGCCAACTACCTCGCCCGCAACGGCTGGCGCGACGGCGAACGTGTCGCCCTGCCCGCCACGGTCAGCGACGGCGCTGCACTGGCGGCTGTGCCGCGCAGCCGGATCTCGGCAAAGACGGACTGGGAGGCGTTGCGGGCGGCCGGCATTCATATCGACCATGCACCGTCCGCGGCAACCGCAGCCGGTCTGCTAGAGTACGCAGGCGCGGAAGGCACGGAGTACTGGGTCGGACTGCCGAACTTCTTCGTCATCACCACCTATAACCACAGCCCGCTGTATGCCATGGCGGTACATCAACTCAGCCAGGCCATCGCCGCACGGCATGGCGCGGCAGCCGGGCAATGATCGCCGTACTGCCATGGCAGCCACCCGCCACTCACGCTTGGCGGCATGCCGACACTCACAACGGGAACAACCACTCACACAACGAGACCTTGAGCCATGAACAAATGCTTTCGTCTACTCAGCCTGGGGTTATTGCTGCTGTCAGGGCCGCTCATGGCCGCATCCCTGCCGATACCGGATCCGCCGTCGCTCAATGTCGTCAGTTACATTCTGATGGATGCCGACAGCGGCCAGGTACTGGCCGCCTCCAGTCCCGACAAGCCCGTGGAGCCGGCCAGCATCACCAAGCTGATGACCACCTACATCGCCTTCGAGGCATTGTCGGAAGGGGATCTGGCGCTGGATGACAAAGTCACGGTGAGCGAAAAGGCATGGCGCATGGGCGGCTCTTCCATGTTCATCGAGGTCGGCAAGCAGGTATCCGTGGAAAATTTGCTGCACGGCATCATCACCGCGTCCGGCAACGACGCCACCGTGGCACTGGCCGAATACATTGCCGGCAGCGAGGATTCGTTTGCCGGCTACATGAACCAGTATGCGGACAAGCTCGGCCTGGAGAATAGCAACTTCGTCAATTCCACGGGCTGGCCGGCCGAGGCTCACTACATGAGCGCGCATGACATGGCACGCGTACTGGCGGCGACGAGTCGGGATTTTCCCGATCTGTATGACCAGTTCTTTCATCAGAAGGAATTCACCTACAACAACATCACCCAGTACAACCGCAACTCGCTGCTGTGGACCGAAGAAGGCGTCGATGGCGGCAAGACCGGTCATACCGAGACCGCCGGCTACTGCCTGGCATCATCCGCCATGCGCGACGACACGCGTCTGATTGCCGTGGTCACCGGTGCGTCCTCCGAAAACGCCCGTATTTCCGCCAGTAGTGCGCTGCTCAATTACGGCTTCCGCTTCTTCAACACCGGCCAACTGTTCGATGATGGCGAGGTGCTCACCGAGATCCGGGTCTGGAAAGGCGACACGAAAACCGTGCCCGTGGTCGCCGATGGCGCGGTGCAGGTGACCTACCCGCGCGGGCGCCGCGACGAACTCACCACTACTGCCAAACTGCCGGAAACGCTGATGGCGCCGGTGACGAAGGGGCAACGACTCGGCAGGCTGGAAATCAAGTACGGTGATCGCGTACTGCAAACCGTGCCGCTGTATGCCGGCGAGGCAATAGACAAGGGCGGCATTTTCCGCAGTCTGACCGACAACATCATCATGCTGTTCAAATGACCGACTCGATTGCCTATGTCAATGGCGCCTACGTGCCGCTGTCGCAGGCATGCGTGTCGGTTCTCGATCGCGGCTTCCTGTTTGCCGATTCCGTGTACGAGGTCATACCGCTGTACGACGGGCAGTGCTACCGCCTGCAGGCGCATATCCGGCGTCTGCAACGCAGCCTGCAACTGATCCGCCTGTCGGTCGAACGCACGACGGCGGACTGGGCGGAGCTGGTCGAGGAGCTGGTGCGGCGCAATGGCGGTGGTGACCTGTCGGTCTACCTGCAGGTCACGCGCGGCGTCGCGCCGCGGCGCGAACACGCCTTTCCGGCGCAGCCCGAGCCCGGCATTGTCGCCTTCTGCCAGCCCCGCAAGCCGGTGGATGTCAATCGGTTGCAGCAGGGCATTCGGGCAATTCTGCACAGCGACAGCCGCTGGCAGTACGGCACGATCAAGTCCACCGCGCTGCTGCCCAATGTCCTGCTCGCAAATGCAGCGCATGCAGCCGGCGCGGACGAGGCCCTGCTGGTGCGTGACGGCTGCGTGCTGGAGGGCAGTTCCAGCAATGTCTTCGCGGTGCTGGACGGGGGCATCGTCACGCCCGCCCTGCGCGACGAGATCCTGCCCGGCATCACACGCGGCGCCATGCTGGAACTGGCTGCAGCCAACAACCTACCCTGCACCGAAACCGACCATCTGACCGTCGAGCAGACGAAACAGGCGGAAGAAATCTGGATCACCTCCTCGACACGGGAAATCTTTCCAGTGACGCGCATCGACGGCCAAGCGGTCGGCAACGGCCAGCCCGGTACAATGTGGCGCACGATGTTCGATCTGTTGCAAGCCGATACGGGCGCATGAGCCCACGAGGTGATGACGTGGACGATACGAAGCTGCTGGAATTTCCCTGTCGCTTTCCCATCAAGGCCTTCGGCGAGAAGGGCACCGGCTTCGAGGAGCTGCTGCTCGGCCTGGTGGGCAAACACGTACCGGAACTGGGGCGCGACGACCTGACGCGTAACGTCAGCCGCAACGGCCGCTACGTGTCCATCACCGCCCACATCACGGCGCAGAGTCAGCAACAGCTGGACGCTATCTACCAGGACCTGAGCGATCACGACGCCGTGCTCATGGCACTGTAAGCGGCATGGCAGTCGCCCTGAACATTCCGCCGCCGGAAATCGTACGCGCGAGCCGGGCGCCCTGCCCCTACCGCCCTGCATGGGAAACCATGCGTCACTTCACCGAGCAGCGCGGCCCGGATACGCCGGATCGGCTGTGGTACCTGCAGCACTCACCGGTCTTCACGCAGGGTAAGAACGGGCGCGCGGAGCACTTGCTGGCACCGGGCGACATCAAGGTGATCGCCATCGATCGCGGCGGCCAGGTCACCTACCACGGCCCCGGCCAGCTTGTGGTCTATACCCTGCTGGATCTGCGTCGTCTCGGGCTGGGCATCCGCAGCCTCGTCTCGCTGCTCGAACAGGCCGTGATCGCCACGCTCGACGACTACGGCATCGAGGCCCATGCGCGGCGTGATGCGCCCGGGGTCTACGTCGGCCGCGCCAAGATCGGTTCGATCGGCCTGCGCGTGCGCCGCGGCTGTACCTATCACGGCTTTGCGCTCAATGTGGACATGGATCTGACGCCGTTCACACGCATCAATCCCTGTGGCTTCGAGAACCTTGCCATGACCCAGGTCAGCGACCTCGGCGGCCCGGGCAATCTCGATCGGGTGGCCAATGACCTCAACCGTCATCTGCTGCGCACACTGGGTCTGCCTGCGGTCTAATCTGATAGGCTTGCGGTTTCGGCAATCTTTCGTCACCCGCCATGCCCGATTCGGACAGCCCGCCCGACAACCTGGTCGAAATCCGCAACCTGCACTTCCGGCTGGCTCGCCGCCTCATCTGCGACAATGTCGACATCGACATTCCGCGCGGGCGCATCACTGCCATCATGGGTCCCAGCGGCACCGGCAAGACCACGCTGCTGCGCCTGATCAGCGGCCAGTGGCGCCCCGATGCAGGCACGGTCGCCTTCGATGGCCAGCACGTCGCCGCATTATCGCAGCGGCGTCTGTATGAACTGCGTAAGCGCATGGGTATGCTGTTTCAGTCCGGCGCCCTGCTGACCGATCTGAACGTGCGCGACAATATCGCCTTTCCGCTGCGCGAGCACACGCAGCTGCCAGAGCGCCTGATTCGCGATGTGGTGCTGATGAAGCTGGAAGCCGTGGGTCTGCGCGGTGCGCAGGATCTCTACCCGGCCCAGCTGTCGGGCGGCATGGCGCGGCGCGTGGCGCTGGCGCGCGCCATTGCGCTGGATCCCGACATGATCATGTACGATGAGCCGTTCGCCGGCCAGGATCCGATCTCTATGGGCGTGCTGCTGCGCCTGATCCGGCGGCTCAACGATGCCCTCGGGTTGACCTCGATCGTGGTATCTCATGACGTGGTGGAGACGCTGGAAATCGCCGACTACATCTATATCATTTCCGACGGCGCCGTCATTGATCACGGCACAGTTGACGCCATCCGCGCGTCGCAATCGGACTGGGTGCAGCAATTCATCCATGCCGAAGCCGACGGCCCGGTGCCATTCCACTATCCGGCGTCGGCCTACAGCGACGATCTGCTGGCACCCTGATGGCCGAGCAGCGTCGCAATCTGCACACCGCCACGGCCTGGATGGCGGAGGTCGGGCGCAGTGTCCTGTTCCTGCTGCGCGTGCTGGCGGGTCTGCCGTCGCTGGCGCGCAAGCCGCGCCTGCTGGTGGAACAGATCTATTCCGTCGGCGTATTGTCGCTGGTGATCATCGTCGTCGCCGGCATTTTCGTCGGCATGGTGCTGGCGCTGTCCGGCTATCGTCTGCTGGTTGATTTCGGTGCACAAACTGCACTTGGCACGTCCGTGGCTCTGATCGTGGTGCGCGAACTCGGCCCCGTGGTGACGGGCCTGCTGTTCGCCGGTCGCGCCGGCTCCGCGCTGGCGGCCGAAATCGGGCTCATGCAGGCCACCGAACAGATCGACGGCATGGAAATGATGGCCGTGGATCCGGTCAAGCGCATCATCGCACCCCGCTTTCTGGCCGGCGTCATCGCCATGCCGCTGCTCACCAGCATTTTCTGCATCATGGCCATCGGTGCCGCCGGCGGCCATTTCGTCGGCGTGCAACTGCTGGGTGTGGATGCCGCCGCCTACTGGTCGGGCATACAATCCCATGTCGACTTCTGGCAGGATCTGTTCAATGCCTTCATCAAGAGCGGCGTGTTCGGCGCTATCGTCACCTGGGTGGCGGTGTACCAGGGCTACCACGCCCTGCCCACATCCGAGGGCGTATCCCGCGCGACCACCAATACCGTGGTCATTTCGTCGCTGGCCATCCTCGGCGCCAATCTCATGCTCACCGCCGTCATGTTCAGCGGCTGAAGGGAGCGAATCATGCAATCTCGTGGACTCGAACTACTGGTCGGATTCTTCGTCTGCCTCGGCATCGCCGCCATCTTCATCCTAACACTGCGCGTCAGTGACGTTTCGAGCATGGGCCGCGTCGAAGGCTATGAGCTCAACGCCAGCTTTGCTAACATCGGCGACCTGCAGGTCGGCGCCCCGGTCAACATGGCCGGCGTGCGCATCGGCCGCGTCACCGATATCCACCTCGATCAGCAGACCTTCGAGGCCGTGGTGGTCATGCGCATCGAGCATCAGTACGATCTGCCGGGCGGCTCCGGCGCATCCATCCTAACTATGGGGCTGCTGGGCAATCAGTATGTCGGCGTCACGCCCGGCGGCGCGGACGAAAACATGCAAGACGGCGATTCCTTCAAATTGACCCAGGGCGCGGTCATACTGGAGCAGGTCATCAGCCAGTTCATGTACAACATGGCCAGTGGCGGTAATGATGACGATGACGCGGGCGGAAATGACCTGTTCGGCCCGGATACCCCGTGAAGCACGGAATTCAGGCACAATTCACAGGCAGATGCCCATAATCGACGACAATACACTCATCAGCAGCGTCAACAGGTAGCACCATGCAACGATTCATCGGCCGCACATCGACTCTTCTCGCCTCGCTGGCATTGCTGCTCGCTGTGGCAGTACCGGCCGTGGCGGACAATGGCGACGCCACGCCGCCGCGCGAGATCGCGAAGGAAACCGTGCAAACCCTCATGGAGGGCATGGAAGGCCGTCGCGACGAGCTGCGCAACGACCCACAACAGCTGTACGAACTGGTGGACGAAGTGCTGGTGCCGCTGGTCGACATGGACACGATGTCGCAGCTGGTGCTCGGCCGCCACTGGCGCGATGCCGACGAAAATCAGCGCCAGCGCTTCCAGAAGGCGTTCAAGGTCATGCTGGTGCGCACCTATGGCAACGCCCTGCTCGACTTCGACAAGGACCAGATCGAATACAAGCCGATCCGGGAACCGGACGATGCCGACGACATTACCTTCCGCGCCACGGTGACCACCGACTCCGGCGACAAGGTGCCGGTCAACCTGAAGATGCACCTGGTCGACAATGAATGGAAAGTCTATGACGGACGTGTCGGCAACATGTCATTCGTGACCAACTACCGCAGCCAGTTCAACAACTATATCCGCAAGAACGGGCTGGAAGACTTTCTCGACCGCATGGAAGCGCGCTACGACGTGAACGGCTGAGCATGGAAACCGTCGCACTCAGCGGCGAACTGGATGCCGCCCACGTCCGGCAGCGCCTGCATCAGTCGACCGACTGGTTCGCCGGCGATAGCGATGACATAGACATCGACCTGTCTGCCATCACACGCACGGACAGCGCCGGTCTCGCCCTGCTGCTCGACTGGCTGCGCCGTGCGCGTGCGGCGCAGATCGAACTGACCTTTCGCGACGCGCCACCGCAGATGCGGGCACTGATCGATTTCTGCGCCCTGCACGACATCTTGCCGCTGAGCTGAATCCGACAAACGGGCCGCTGCCCGGATTCGGGCGCAAGTTCCGGAGTGCATGCCGTCCTGTCCGGGTCTACGCTGGACTCGGAAACGATAGCGGCAGAGGTCACCATGACACAATCCACGCTCGAACAACCCGGACAATGGAGCGATGACGCTGCCCGCTGGGCGGCAGTGATGGAGCGCGATCCTGCAGCCGACGGCGCTTTCTGCTATGCCGTGCGCACCACCGGAATCTATTGCCGCCCGAGCTGCCCCGCCCGGCGTGCCCGGCGACGCAATGTCATCTTCTTCGACCATGCCGAACAGGCGGAACGAGCCGGTTTTCGCGCCTGCCGGCGCTGCCGGCCGGACACCGCGGCTGCGCGCTCGCGCCATGCGGCCATCGTCGCCGCGGCCTGCCGCCGCATGGAAACCGCCGAGACCATGCCCGACCTCGATGCGCTGGCGCGTGATGCCGGGCTGAGCCGCTACCATTTCCACCGCGTGTTCAAAGCCGCCACGGGCATTACGCCGAAGGCCTACGCACAAGCCCTGCGCACCCGGCGCATGCGCCGCGAACTGGCCGGCCACGGCCGCGTCACCGATGCCGTCTACGCCGCCGGTTACAGCTCCGGCGCACGCTTCTATGCCGATGCCGCGCAACATCTGGGCATGACGCCCACCGAATTCCGCAGCGGCGGCAAGGGCCGGAGCATACGTTTCGCCGTCGCCGAATGCTGGCTCGGGCCGCTGCTGGTGGCGGCAACGGACAAGGGCATTTGCGCCATCCGCTTCGGCGACGATCCGCAGGCACTGGTGCATGAGTTGCAGGATGACTTCAGCGCCGCCCGGTTGATCGCCGGTGACCGCGATTTCGAGCAACTGGTGGCGCGGGTCGTGGGCCTGGTCGAGGCACCGGAACAGACCGCCGATCTGCCGCTCGACATTCGCGGCAGCGCCTTCCAGCAGCGTGTCTGGCAGGCCCTGCGCCAGATACCGCCGGGCACCACGGCAAGCTATGCCGACATCGCGCGGCGCATCGGCCAGCCGCGTGCGGCCCGCGCCGTGGCCCGCGCCTGTGCCGGCAACGGCATCGCCGTGGCCGTGCCCTGCCACCGCGTGGTACGCAGCGACGGCGCTCTGTCCGGCTACCGCTGGGGCGTGGACCGCAAGCGCGCCCTGCTCGATCGCGAACGCGGCGCGTAGCGCTCAGCCGACGAAACGTCGCGCGTTGGCGAACACGCGCGCCCAGGGGCTGGCATCGCCCCAGTCGCGCGGGTGCCATGACAACATGGCGCTGCGGATGACGCGCTCGGGATGCGACATGGCGATCAGCACGCGCCCGTCCGTGCTGCACACGGCATTAATGCCGTCGGCGGAGCCGTCCGGATTGGCCGGATAGGCCTGCGTGGCGCTGCCGTGATTGTCGATATAGCGCAGGGCGACGCCGCCGGCCTGCGCCAGCTGCTGCCGGTCCCGTTCCTGTGCGAACACCGCCCGCCCCTGGCCGTGGCCGATGACGACCGGCAGGCGGCTGCCGGCCATGCCGTCCAGCAGCACGGCGTGGCTGGCCGGTATTTCCACCGCCACGGTGCGTCCCTCGAAACGGCCCGAGGCATTGGCGGCGAATGCGGGCCAATGCGCACTGCCGGGCACGATGTCGCGCAGCGCCGCCAGCATCTGGCCACCGTTGCCGGCGCCGAGCGTGAATGTGTCCTCGCGTGCGAAGAAGGCGGCGAACTGATCACGCACGCGGGGGTGTTGCAATATGGTCTGCGCCCAGCCATGTCCGGCGCTCGGCACATCGCCGTACGTGCAGCCGCTGCCGACGGCCAGGCCGGCAAACGTTGCCAGATCCACCTGCCCGGCGTGAAGCTCGCTCATGTGCACGTCGACGGCCTCGAAGCCGGCGGCGATGAAGGCCCAGGCCATTTCGTCGTGGCCGTTGCTGCCCGGCGCACGCACGACCGCCACGGCCGGGCGGCGCGTGTGGATCTGCGGTGCCGCGACGTCCGCCTGCATGTCGAATGAAACCTGCGCGGGCAGCCCCGGATCGTCGGCATCCAGCAGGCGGTCGTATTCTTGCCGCGCGCAGTCCGGTTCATCGCGCAGTGCCTGCAGCCGGTAGCTGGTGCGCGCCCAGATGCGCTGCATGGCGACACGGTCGGAGACGTACAGCGGCTGGCCGTTGTGGTGGACGACGAAATCCTGCGCCGCGGTCACGGTACCGATGTCATGCGCCGCCAGGCCGGCAGCACCAAGCTCTGCCACAATGGCGCCGGCCGCGCCGGCATCCACCTGCACCACGGCGCCGAGTTCCTCGGCGAACAGTGCGGCCACGGCATCGTCGCCCAGCGCATCCAGCGTGATCTGCATGCCGACATGCCCGGCGAACGCCATTTCCGCGAGACAGGCCAGCAGGCCGCCGTCACTGCGGTCGTGATAGGCCAGCAGACGGCCGGCTGCCGACAGGCGCTGCACGGCGTCGAAGAACCGTGCCAGCAGCTGCGCATCATCCAGATCCGGCGGCGCGTCACCGAGCGCCGCATGGGCCTGCGCCAGCGCCGAGCCGCCGAGGCGGTTGCGCCCGCCGCCGAGGTCGATCAGCAGCAGGCGCGTGGCCTGCTCGGCCGGCGGTACCGGACAGGGGGTCAGCGTCGCCGGTGCGTCGACGACAGGTGCGAAGGCCGACACGATCAGCGACAGGGGCGCGCGCATCTGCTGCTCCTCGCCTCGTGTGCGCCACTCGGTGTGCATGGACAGCGAGTCCTTGCCGACCGGGATGGCCAGGCCGAGTTCGGCGCACAGCTGTTCGCCGACGGCCTGGACGGTGGCATACAGTGCCGCGTCTTCGCCGGCGTCGCCGCTGGCCGCCATCCAGTTGGCCGACAGGCGCACATCCTGCAACCGCGCAATGCGGGCGGCGGCGATGTTGGTGACCGCCTCGGCCACCGCCATGCGCCCGGATGCCGGTGCATCCAGCAGCGCCAGCGGGGTGCGCTCGCCCATGGTCATGGCCTCGCCCGTAACGGTGTCGAAGCCCGTGGCCGTGACTGCCACGTCGGCGACCGGCGTCTGCCACGGGCCGACCATCGGTTCACGCACCGTCATGGCGCCGACGCTGCGATCCGCGGCCGTGATCAGAAATGCCTTGCTGCCGACGGCCGGAATGCGCAGCACGCGCGCCACCGCATCCGCCACGTCGACGGCGTGGTGATCCCAGCCGTCGCCCGGCCAGGCTTGCGTGACCGCCTCGCGCTGCAATTGTGGTGCGCGGCCGAACAGCACTTCCATGGGCATGTCCACGGCCAGCGCGGCGTCGTCCTCGGCATGTGCGTCGGTCACGGTCAGACGCGGCTCGGCGACAGCCTCGCCGACCACGGCGTAGGGGCACTGTTCGCGCGTGCACAGCCTCTCGAAGGTGGCCAGGTCGTCATCGGCGACGGCCAGCACGTAGCGCTCCTGGGCTTCGTTGCACCAGATTTCCATGGGCGACAGGGCGGCATCGGCGCTGTCGATGTCGCGCAGCCGGAAACGGCCGCCACGGTCATCGGCCTCGATCAGCTCCGGCAGCGCATTCGACAAGCCGCCGGCGCCGACATCGTGAATTGACAGAATCGGGTTGTCCGCGCCGCGCGCCGTACAGGCGTCGATCACCTCCTGGCAGCGGCGCTGCAGCTCCGGATCGGCGCGCTGCACGGAGGCAAAATCCGGCTCCGCGGCCGCGCCGCTGCTGGCCATGGACGATGCGGCACCGCCGCCCAGGCCGATCAGCATGGCCGCGCCGCCGAGCACGATGAGCCGGGCATCCACGTCGACGGCCCGCTTCGCCACGTGCTCGTCGCGGATGTTGCCCATGCCGCCGGCAATCAGGATCGGTTTGTGGTAGCCGCGCAGACCGTGGGCCGCGGACTGATGCTGGAAACTGCGCAGATAACCGGCCAGCGTCGGCCGCCCGAAGGCGTTGCCGTAGTGCGCCGCGCCGGCCGCGCCGGCGAGCACGATGTCCAGCGCCGACGCCATGTGCGGCGGGTGCCCGGCGCCTGCATCCTCCCACGGCTGCGGATCGTCCGGCAGGCACAGGTCGGACACCGACAAGCCGCACAGACCGGCCTTGGAGCGGCCGCCGCGGCCGGTTGCCGCCTCATCGCGGATCTCGCCGCCGGTGCCGGTGGCGGCACCCGCGAAAGGGGCGATGGCGCTGGGGTGATTGTGCGTTTCCACCTTCATGAGCAGATGCACCGGTTCTGCACGGGCGCGGTAGCGCCGGTCGGCATCGACCAGCAGGCGCGTCGCCTGCGGCCCCTGCGCCACGGCGGCATTGTCCCGGTAGGCCGACAGCACGCCCTCGGGCGCGGCACGGTGCGAGGCGCGGATCATGTCGAACAGGCTCTTGTCACGATGCTCGCCATCGACGGTGAAGGCCGCGTTGAAGATCTTGTGACGGCAGTGCTCGGAGTTGATCTGGCCGAACATCATCAGCTCGGTGTCGGTGGGATCCCGCCCGAGCTGTTCATAAGCCGCGGCCAGATAGTCGATTTCCGTGTTGGCCAGGGCCAGCCCCCAGTCGGCATTGGCATGCAGCAGCGCTGCCACGCCCTCGGCCGCCAGTGGCACGCGGCGCAGCGGGCGCGGCGCTGACTGCCGGAACAATTGCGTCAACCGCGCCGGGCCGTCCAGCACCGATTCGGTCAACGGATCGTGCAAAACCATGGCGGCGCGTTGCGCCTGCGCCCCGGCCAGCTCCTCGAAGCGGTACGCTACGGCGCGCTCCAGGCGCACCAGCGTGTCCAGCCCGCAACTGCGAGCGACATCCGTGGCCCTGCTCGACCACGGCGATATGGTGCCGTGACGCGGTGCCACATATGGGCCCGGTGGCGCGGTTGCATGCGCCTGCAGCAATTCACGCAGAATCCGCCGCTGCGCCGGCGAGGGCGTGGCTGAAAACAGGGCGATATAAACGGAACGGGCATCCTGCAGCCCGGCATCAATGCCGGCTGCGCGCAGGCGTGTCTGCGCGCGCTGGCGTTCGAAGCCCGCCAGCGCGTCGGCGCCGGCGACAATGACTAGTTGTTCAGACTGCGCCATGACAGGCCCTCTGTTTGATCGGCTACATCAATCCAGTGCGGCTGGCATCCCAGTGCCTCGGCAAGTGCCGCACGCGCCAGCTCGGGACGGTTGTTTTTGGCGCTGAGGTGCGCCGCCACGACATGCTGCAAGCGGCTGCAATCCAGCGCACCGAGCAGCGCCGCCGCCTGGGTGTTGTTCAGGTGGCCGAGGCGCCCGCTCACGCGGCGCCGGAGCTTGGGCGGATACGGCCCGTTGGCGAGCATGTCGCTGTCGTGATTGGTTTCCAGCACCAGCGCATCGCAGTTTTCCAGAACCGAGCGCACATGCGGCGTGACATGACCCAAATCAGTCATGAAGGCGAGGCGCCTGTCGCCGTTGCCGATGACCAGCTGCGCCGGCTCGCGCGCATCATGCGGCACCGGGCACGGCACAAGCTCGAAATCCCCCACCGTGAAGGGCTCGTGCGGCGAGAACGGTTCCACCGCGGCGCAGACATCGTCCGGACAGGCCGCCTGCGTGCCCGGGGTCAGCCACACCGGCACATTCCATTGCCGGGAGAAGCGCGCCACGCCGCGCCAGTGATCCACATGTTCATGGGTGACGATCAGCGCATCGATGTCGGCGCCGGACAGGCCGATGCGCTGCAGGCGCTGTTCGCAATCCCGGGCGGAGAAGCCGCAATCGATCAGCAGGCGGGTCGTGCCGTGCTCGACGACATGCGCATTGCCGCGGCTGCCGCTACCCAGGCTGGCAAAACGCATGCAGTTCAACCTGCTTGAAATCGTCCGTCACTCCATTGCCGGCTGGCGTCATGAGCCGCCATCACCGCGCGTATAGACCGGGAACTGGCGCACCTTGCTGCTGCCCTCGGCCGGCGTCACGCGCGCCTTGCCACGCCGGGTGACTTCGTCAATGCGAATGACCGCGTGCATGGGAATATAGCTGCGTTTGACGTCGGCAAACTCAGCGGCAAGCTTTTCCTCGCCCGGATCGACCACCAGCTGCGTTCTTTCGCCGAACACCAGTTCTTCGATCTCGACGAAGCCGTACAGACCGCCCTGCGACACGGAACGGGCATAGACTTCGTAGACTTCGCCCCGGTTATGGAAGGCGACGCGATACAAGGGTTGGCTCATGTTTGCAGAGAAGGAAAATGGCGGAGAGGGTGGGATTCGAACCCACGTGGAGCGCAAGCCCCCAACCGATTTCGAGTCGGTGCCGTTATGACCGCTTCGGTACCTCTCCGTGAACAGTTGACCGGAGTGCCTGGGACACTGCCGGCATGACGTCGGTAGCCGGAATCGCGTATCTTAATGGATTCGTGCCTGTCCGCTCAATCATAGCACCAATGGAGGCGCCGGGAGCCGGTTCCCGCCAACCACCACCGGCAAACCGATAACACGATCATGACGATGCGGTTGCTGCGTAGCATATCAAGTCTGTCGGCTGTTGCCGCAGTGGCCCTGACCCTGGCCACATGCGCCCCCGAACTTGGCCAGCTTGCCCAGATCCGCAAACTGGGCACGCTGCGGGTCGCCATGACCAATTCGGTCACGACCTACTATTCACGCGGTGACCGCGCAGCAGGATTCGAATACGACCTGGCCGGCCGGTTTGCACAGGATCTGGGGCTGCATCTGACAGTAGTTCCCGTACGCACCAACCGGGACGCCATCGAGGCAGTGCGCTCCGGTCGAGCCGACATGGCCGCGGGTCTCGCCGTCAGTCGCAGCCGCCACCAGCAGGTGCGCTTCACACCCATCTATGTTCGCATCGATCTGGAAGCGGTCTACCATGTCGATACCGCACAACCCCAGGACATGCGGGATCTGAGTGGTGCACTGGCAATTCCATCCCACAGTGCACTGAGTCACGCGTTGGCACAGCAGTATCCACATCTGCAGTTCACATTGCCCGACAACAGCAATGCGGAAGCCATCATGGCCCGAATCGCCCGCCAGGAACTGCACAGCACCATTGCCAGCGCGGATCTGGTGGCCATGTATCAACGCTATCACCCCGAACTGCGCAAGGCTTTCACCGTGCCCGACATCGAGCGTCGTCTGGCATGGGCTTTTCGCAAAACCGACAGTGATGGCATCTACAACAAGGCCATTGCCTGGCTTGAACAGGCGCGCGCAGCGGGCCTGATTCGCAATCTGCGGCAGCGCTACTTCGCCCATGCCCAGCGGCTGGGATTCGTCGGTGGGCAGATCTTCGCGCGGCAGGTTGAGGAACGTCTGCCGCAGTGGCGCGCCATCTTCAAGCAGGTCGGTACCGAATATGGCCTCGATTGGCGCCTGCTGGCGGCGGTCAGTTACCAGGAGTCGCACTGGGATCCGGCCGCCACCAGCCCGACCGGTGTTCGTGGCCTCATGATGCTGACCGAGGATACCGCCGCCGAACTCGACGTCGACAATCGACTGGATCCGCAACAGAGCATCAGCGGTGGTGCGCAGTATCTGGTGAATCTGCGCGCGCGTCTGCCGGCCAGCATCGAGGAGCCGGATCGCACGTGGCTCACTCTGGCAGCCTACAACATCGGCTTCGGTCATCTCATGGACGCCCGCCGACTGCTCGAGATGCGGGATCGCGACCCGGATCAGTGGATCAACGTCCGTGAAGCACTGACCTGGCTAACCCGCAAGAGTTTTCTGGATGATACTGCGTATGGTTACGCTCCGGGGTACCAGGCGGTCGAGTACGTCGGCAACATCCGCGCCTACCAGGATATCCTCGATTGGATGAGCGGCGACCGGGAAGGCGAAAAACCCGCAGCCCTTGCAGATGATAATGACGATCGCGATGGCGAGACTGCATCCGACTCCGAAGGAGACAATGCAGACGGCGAAGATGAACCCATCACCATCGATTCTCCCGCCCTGTAGGCCGGGACCGACGCAGCCGGGGACGGCAAGCGCCGCGTGGCAATCAATTCATCGCTCGACCTGACGTAGCCGGGAGGCCGCTGCGTGACACCGGGCCGTCTTGTGGCCGATAATGGCGGGTCACGCTTCAACCGTTCCGGATTCCATGGCCCAATACATCTACACCATGAACGGCGTGGGCAAGGTCGTCCCGCCGAAAAAGCATATCCTGCATGACATTTCGCTGTCGTTCTTCCCCGGCGCCAAGATCGGCGTGCTGGGTTACAACGGCGCGGGCAAGTCCACGCTGCTGCGCATCATGGCCGGTATTGATACAGAGATCGAGGGCGAGGCGCGCCCCATGCCGGGCATCCATATCGGCTATCTGCCGCAAGAGCCGCAGCTCGATGAATCCAGAGATGTGCGCGGCAATGTCATGGAAGGTCTGGGCGAAGTGGCCGATAATCTGGCACGCTTTAACGCCATCAGCGAAGCCTTTGCCGAGCCGGATGCCGACTTCGAGGCACTGCTGGCCGAGCAGGCCGAATTGCAGGAAAAGATCGACGCCGCCGATGGCTGGGACATCAACAACACACTGGACCGCGCTGCCGAAGCACTGAATCTGCCAGCCTGGGAGGCCGATGTCAGCAAGCTGTCCGGTGGCGAACGCCGCCGCGTGGCCCTGTGCCGGCTGCTGCTGTCCAAGCCCGACATGCTGCTGCTCGACGAGCCCACCAACCACCTCGACGCCGAATCCGTGGCCTGGCTGGAGCGCTTCCTGCACGACTTCCCCGGCACCGTGGTGGCCGTCACTCACGACCGCTACTTCCTCGACAACGTCGCCGGCTGGATTCTGGAGCTCGACCGTGGCCACGGCATCCCGTGGGAGGGCAACTATTCCTCCTGGCTGGAGCAGAAGGACAAGCGACTGGAGCAGGAGGCCAGGGCCGAGGCCGCCCACAAGAAGGCCATCAAGGCCGAACTGGAGTGGGTCAATTCCAATGCCAAGGGACGCCAGACCAAATCCAGGGCACGCCTCAAGCAGTTCGAGGAACTGCAATCGCAGGAGTACCAGAAACGCAACGAGACCAACGAAATCTATATCCCGCCGGGGCCACGTCTGGGCGAACTGGTGTTCGAACTCGACGGCGTGAAGAAGGGCTATGGCGAACGCACGCTGTATGACGACCTGAGCTTCAAGGTGCCGCAGGGCGCCATTGTCGGCATCATCGGCCCCAACGGCACCGGCAAGACGACCCTGTTCCGCATGCTGGCCGGCGAGGAGCAGCCCGATGAAGGCCGGCTTCGCATCGGTGACAGCGTCGATCTCGCCTATGTCAGCCAGAGCCGCGACAGTCTCGACGGCGACAAGACCGTCTGGGAAGAGATTTCCGGCGGCCAGGACATCATCAAGGTCGGCAACTACGAGGTGCAGTCGCGCGCCTATGTGGGCCGTTTCAACTTCAAGGGCTCCGACCAGCAGAAGCGCATCAGCGAACTGTCCGGCGGCGAACGCAACCGCGTGCATCTGGCCAAACTGCTGCAGTCCGGCGGCAACGTGCTGCTGCTGGACGAGCCCACCAACGATCTCGACGTGGAAACCCTGCGCGCGCTGGAAAATGCCCTGCTGGAATTCCCCGGCTGCGTCATGGTCATCTCCCACGATCGCTGGTTCCTGGACCGCATCGCCACGCATATTCTCGCGTTCGAGGACAACGAAACCGTCTGGCTGGAAGGCAATTACCAGGACTTCGAGGCCGATCGCAAGCGCCGTCTCGGCAGCGCCGCCGATGCGCCCAGCAAGGCCAGGCACCGCAAGCTGGCATAAGCATGTGAACACGACATGTGGGAGCGGTTCTTTCGCGCGGGTCAGCCACGCTCCCACGGCCCGTGTCATTGGCGCCGCAGCCCCGGCCCTTCGTGCGGCAGGGCTGCGTTCCTGCCCCGGTCTGCCACACTGCCGTACAATACTGCGCCTGTCCCGCCCATTGCCCTGACACGCCTCATGTCCGATACCGATTCCGCCACTGCCCAATTGAGCCGTATTGCCGCTGCGATCGAGGCGCTGCTCGAGGAACAACGCCGTGACCGTCCCAGGCCTGTCGACTGGCGGGCGACAGCCTTTCGCTGGCGCGACGGCGGCTATCTGGAGGCCATCAACCGCCCGCAGACACTGGCACTGGAACTGCTGCACGGCATTGATGACCAGAAACGGCGTTTGGTGGCCAACACGCGCCAGTTCCTCGACGGATTGCCGGCCAACAACGCCCTGCTCTGGGGTTCACGCGGCACCGGCAAGTCCTCGCTGATTCGCGCTCTTCTGGGAGCGTTTGCGGAGCGCGGGCTGCGCATTGTCGAGGTCGAGGCGCAGCACCTGGTCGATCTGCCCGACATCGTCGCGCAGCTGGAAAATCGCGGCGAGCGCTTCGTCCTGTTTGCCGACGATCTGTCCTTCGAGGCCGGCGACGCCCGTTACAAGGCATTGAAGGCGGCGCTGGACGGCTCGCTGGCCGCGGCACCAGACAACGTGCTGATCTACGCCACTTCCAACCGCCGCCATCTGTTGCCCGAGTACCAGTCCGACAACCAGCAGGCCGAGCTGGTCGACACCGAGATCCATCACGGCGAAGCCGTGGAGGAAAAGATCTCGCTGTCGGAGCGCTTCGGCCTGTGGCTGTCATTCTATCCGTTCGACCAGGCCAACTATCTGGCCATTGCCGCCCGGCACTTGCATGCGCTCGGAGTGGCCGCCAGCGTGGGTGAGGAACAGCCCTGGGAGCGCGCTGCTTTGCAATGGGCCCTGGCGCGCGGCAATCGCAGCGGCCGCACGGCCGAACAGTTTGCCCGCGACTGGGTGGGGCGACTGCAGCTGCAGTCCTGAAACTTCGAGGCTCAGTTGGTGGCGACCAGCACCAGCGACAGGATCGGGAACAGCACCAACAGAGTGATGCGAAACAAATCCGCCACCAGGAAGGGGACGATGCCCCGCCCGACCTGGGCCAGGGAAATGCCGCTGAACTTCTGCACAATGAACAGATTCATGCCGATGGGCGGCGTGATCAGGCCGATCTCTACCACCATCAGGGCGATAATGCCGAACCAGAGGGTGATCTCTTCATGGGACAGCCCGGCAAAAGGCAGGCCGACGACGATCGGGTAGAAGATCGGAATGGTCAGGAAGATCATGGACAGCGAGTCCATGACGCAACCGAGCACCAGGTAGATCAACAGGATCGTCACCAGCACGGTCATGGGCGCAAAGCCGCTGGCCTGCACCCAGGTCGCCAGCTCGACCGGCATGCGTGTCAGCGCCAGGCCGCTGTTGAGCAGGTCGGCACCGATGACGATCAAATAGATCATGGCAGTGGTTTCCGCGGTGCCACGCAGACTCTTGTACAGCCCCTCACCGCGCATGCCGCCGCGAAACACGGCATACAGGCCGCAGGCAGCCGCGCCGATGGAGGCGGCTTCGGTCAGGTTGGCCCAGCCACCGTAAATGCCGTAGATGACGATGACGAACACCACCACCACGGGTGAGACTTCCAGCAGCGAGGCGAATCGAGTGCCCCAGTCTGCCTTTGCCGCCTTGGGCAGATGGCGCATGCTGCGCCCGGCCATGATGCGGATGACGATGCAGTATCCCAGTGTGGCGATGATGCCGGGGATGACCGCCGCGACGAACAGTTTGCCGATCGAGGCCTGTACCAGTACGGCATAGACGATCAGAGGCACCGACGGTGGGATGAGAATGCCAAGCGTGCCGCTGGCGGCAATGGTGCCGGCGGCGAGCCGCTTCGGATAGTCGTACTTTTCCAGTTCCGGCAGCGCCACCTGACTCATGGTGGCCGCGGTCGCGAGAGAAGATCCACAGATGGCACCAAAACCCGCACAGGCGCCCGTGGCCGCCATCGTCAGGCCGCCGCGCCAATGACCAATGAAGGCAGAAGCTGCGCGAAACAGTGCTCGTGACAATCCACCATGAATAGCGAACTGCCCCATGAGCAGAAACAGTGGTATCACCGCCAGGTCGTAATCAGAGAAACGAGCGTACGTGAGCTTGTTGAGGGTGAACAGCAGGGCATTGGTGTCGCCATTGTAAATGATCAGGTAGCACAGAATGCCGCCGATGAACATGCCGACACCGATATGCACTCGCAGTGCCAGCAGGCCCAGTACTACGACAAAGGCCAGTATGCCGACCGCGATGCCACTCATATGCCCACGTCTCCGTCGGTTTCGTCACTGACCTCCGTTTCGTCAGACAGTGCACAGCTGGCACGATACAGGGCACACACCACCAGCAGCGCCAGGCTCGGCACCATCAAACTCTGCGGTATCCACAGCGGTACGGCCAGCATGGTGGAGGTGGAGTGGTAGACTAGGCTGTTCTCGACCAGCAGCACCGAGCGCCAGCAGATCAGCGCCGCCACCAGCGCCAGCAGGCAGTGGCAACAGCACAGCAGAACGCGGTTGACGGGCCGCGGCAGAACATGTCCCAGCAACTCCACACGAATGTGGTTATCGGTGATTTCGCACAGGGGCAGAAAGGCAGTCACGGCAACCGCGATCGCCATTTTCAGCATTTCGATGTCGCCGGGAATCGGCGCAGAGAAGAGTTTGCGCCCGATTAGTGACACCACTGACATCGCGACCACCAGCAATGTGATGCCGCCACCGATCAGTGCAAGGCCGATCGCGATACGCCGCAAAGCCACTCCTGCCATCGCCATTATCCCCGCGGACTGCCGGCGCACACGCCCCGAGCGTAGGGGCGTGTGCGCCGATCAGCGGTTGTCACCGGATTCAGCGTACCAGTGCAGGTGTGTACTCGTCGACGATCTCTTGCAGTCCGTCAAACACGGCCTGATGATCAAAGCCGCCTTCATCAGAAGCGACCCACTCGTCGATCAGTCCCTGTGACGCCTCGACCATGGCCTCATAGGTTGCATCATCCACGAGGATGACATCCTGATCGGGATCATTGGCCATGTCTTCCTTGACTGTATGGATGGCCCGATCCCAGGACTTGCCGAAGCGCACAGACAGGGTCTTGCCACTGTATTCGTCGATGATGTCCTGCAGATCCTCCGGCATGTTGTTGTAGGTCTGCTGATTCATCAGTACAGCCAGCGTGGTCACCGTGGTGGTGGCCCGCTGCGGCTCGCCTTCCGGCTCATAGTCGGACACTTCCGTGTGGTGGAAGGTCGTTTCATCCAGCTTGGTCGGCGGCACAACTTCCCATACCGCCAGAGCGCCGTCAATGACGCCCTTGGACAGGGTGTCGGCGATCTGCGACGGCGGCATGCTCACCGGTGTCGCATTCAGTGACTGCAACAACTTAGATGCCATGCGCGTGGACGCGCGTATGCGCAGTCCCTTCATGTCATCCAGGTCGTGCACGGCCTTATCGGTGGTGTGAATAGTGCCGCCACCATCACTGTACACGGCCAGCACCTTGTAATCCTTGAAATCCTCCTTGGCGTAACTCTGCGCGAAATCCCACACGATTCTGCTGGCGGTTTCGCCACCTGCAGGCAGCATGAACGGCAGTTCCAGCGCTTCACTGCGCGGGAAACGACCGGGCGAATAGCCGAGCGCAGTCCACACCACATCCACTACGCCGCTGCGTACCAGGTCGGCCAGCTGGCTGGGCTCGCCGCCCAGCTGCATCGACGGATAGATTTCGCATTCGATGCGGCCATCAGATGCCTCATTGATATCCTCGCACCAGGGCTCGATGACATCCTTGTGCGCATTGGAGTTGGCGGGCAGAAAATGCTCGAAACGCAGCGTCACCGTATCCTGCGCCTGCACACTGCTCATCCCCAGTGCCAGACCCAGAGCCGCACCAGTCGCCCATATTCCCATCTTGCAGAAACCCTTTGTCATGTTGTCCTCCTCGATTTCTTCCATTCGCTGCCGCAATGACTACCACCGTGTCATGCAGATCTGCCGCGAGACTCGGCCAAGTTGTCGGCGGCCGCACCCAAACCCCGATCCGGGTAGCAATCCATGTTCCCTGACCAGGCATTTGCTTAGCATGTTAAATAACTACATAGCTGTCAATAGAGCATTACTCATACCAAAGTCGGATGCGTCAATCGTCTTTGCCTCTAACCCGCGCATGACTGCGGTCGTGTCATGCCCCAGTCTTTGCCATGTGGCGCTTATCGATGCATTTGCCGACGATGGGCGCATTGCCCGCTCCCACGGATGCACTGGCACAATGCTATCCTACAGATCGGCGAGTTCATTGAGCATGCCCAGCAGTTCGGCCACGCGGGCACCACCGCCGAAATCCCGCTCCAGATCGGCATAAATGGCCAGGCTCTCGGGCGCAATCTCGCTGATCGTGCTATAGCCGCTGTCGGTGAGCTGTATTTGCGCCCGTCGGGCATCATTCGTGCTCTGGCGACGGATGATGATGCCTTTCCTTTCCAGCGTTTTCAGGATGCGCGACAGGCTGGACGCCAGAATATTGGCCTTCTCGGCGATGGCTGTCGCATCCAGCGTCTGTTCTTCGGCGAGCACGCGCATGACGCGCCACTGCTGCTCGGTGAGGCCATGCGCCTGCAGCATGGGACGAAAACGTGCCATGACGGACTCGCGGGCCTGCAACAGAGCCATCGGCAGGGCACGTCGTGTGGTCGGCGGAAAGTATTCCGCCCGGTGCAGTTCGTCTATTTCCTCCGCTTCGCTCATGCTGGCAATCCCGTTATCGTCCATTGTTGTCACTCACGGTTACAGGTGCATGCACATCAGCACGCCTCGCACCGCCTGCAGTCGCAGCTGCACGCTGGCGGGGTGCCGATCATGCGCATATTATAGCGGTACCGGCAGGCAGCGGTGGTGCAGATTCAGGCCAGCACCATGGCATTGCCATCGGCCCACACGACCCACATCTGCGGATGCGCATGAAAGCACTTTGCCTGCTATAACTGGTGCCCCATCTTGTACTCGCCCTGTTTCCACTCCGGCATGGGTTCGTCATCTGCGGCACGCGTATAGGAAAAGCCGTCGGCACCGATGGTTTCGGTCAGTTCGGAACTGTCGGTGCGCTCGATGATCGGCTGTGGATTGCCGTCCAGATCGAGCACGGTCGAAGCATCAGTGTACCATGACGGCACCACCGGATTGCCCCACCAGTCACGCCGCTGATTGTCATGCACATCCCAGGTGACCAGCGGGTTGTCCGGATCACCGGTGTAGTAGTCCTGCGTGTAAATTTCCACGCGGTGGCCATCCGGATCGCGGATGTACAGATAGAAGGCGTTGGACACGCCGTGACGGCCGGGGCCGCGCTCGATGCAATCGGACATGCGCAGCGCGCCCAGTGTGTCGCACAACGACAGGATATTGCCGCGCTCGGCGCCGGCAAAGGCGATATGATGCATGCGCGGGCCGTCGCCGCCAGTCATGGCCGTGTCGTGCACTGTTGGCTTGCGCCGCATCCAGGCGGCATAGACCGTACCCTGCTCGTCCTGGATGTCTTCCGTGACCTTGAAGCCCAGATCCTGCTGGAAGCGCGTCGCGCGCGGCACATCCGGAGTCACTTGATTGAAATGATCCAGGCGCAGCAGTGCACCGGCAGGGTGCAGGTCATAACGCCAGCTCAGGCGCTCGACATGCTCGACTTCGTGGAAGTATTCCACCGGGAAGCCCAGCGGATCCTCGACGCGCACGGCATCGCCGATGCCCTTGACGAAACCGTCCCCTCGGCGCTCGACGCGGCAGCCCAGCTCCTTGTAGAAGGCTTCCGCCTTGTCCACGTCCTCGGGGCTGCATACGCGATAACTGAACGCCGCCACGGCGGGTGCATTGCCCTGACGCAACACGATGTTGTGATGCATGAACTCTTCCAGCGCGCGCAGGTAGACCGTGTTGTCGTCCTCGGCAGTCACCACCAGCTTGAGGACGTCGGCGTAGAACCGACGTGATTCCGCCAGATCCGTGACGACGATCTCCATGTAGGCACAGCGCAGGATGTCCGGCGGCGGCACACTGGGAGTGGCAATGGCATTGCCGGGTGTCAGGAGCGTTTCCTGGGAAACGTAGAACCCGGCGGAGGTGAGTGTCTTGTCCTTCATGTCGTTTCTCCGTGTCACTTGCTGAGGGCAGACTCAGCCTGATCCTTCTCCAGCAGGCAGTTGCCGAAGAACGATGCCAGTTGCTGCGGCTCGTCCAGTGGCAGCACCTGCGCCACGTACTGGTCGGGACGCACCACCACCACGGCACCGGTGTCCCGGTTGATACCGCGCTGGTCAAAGATGTCCGTATGCCGATCGACCGCGAATATCTCCTCCAGATCAACCAGCTCGAATGGCCCCACGAGCGGCTTGAATACCGCCGGCACGTCGGTGACTTCGATCTGATCGTGCGTGTGCTGATAGATCACCTTGATGTCGAACAGACTGTTGAAGTCGGCACCCGCCGGGGTGTGAATATGTATCGGCGATGCCGGCGACAGCATCCACTGTGCCCAGTCGTTGAGGGCCGTCTTGTCGCGATCGGCGAATACATAAATGCGCCAGCGGCCATCGGCACGCGCCAGATGGCCGATCTCCAGCGGATTGGCATCGCATACACGCACGGCCACGGAGGAATGGAACCGTTTGCCGATGGGAAAGCCGGTAGCCAGTTCCTGATGGGTGGCGTCACCGGTGATCATCGACGGCTTGTATTCGGTCATGAAGCCGGCGGGAAACTCCCATGTCTTGACGTAGAATTTCTCCAGCTCGGCCGGATCATCGAATTCCTCTTCCGGCGTGGCCATGAGACTGGACCATTCGCGATCGAAATCGATCAGCGCCTGGGCCACTTCATGGCGCTCCCGTGCATAGGTGGCCAGCAGCGAAGCCGGACTGCAGCCGTTGACGACATGACCCAGCTTCCAACCCAGGTTGAAACCGTCCTGCAGTGAAACGTTCATGCCCTGTCCGGCCTTGGCGCTGTGATTGTGGCAGGCATCGCCCAGCAAGAAGATGCGCGGATCCTGCTCCGGATCATCCACATCGTCGAGCTTGTCGGCAACGCGATGACCCACCTCATAGACGGTGAACCGTGACACATCCTTCACATCCAGCGAGTACGGCTGGAGGATCTTGTTGGCCTGGTCCAGCACCTGTTCGAATGTTGTCTTGCGCACCTCCCGACTGGCATCGTCCGTCGGCACTTCGCCCAGGTCGACATACATCCGAAACAGGTGGCCGCCTTCGCGCGGAATATGCAGGATGTTGCCGCCCGACTTGGACTGAATGACACACTTGGTGCGGATATCGGGAAAATCCGTTACGGCCAGCACATCCATGACACCCCAGGCATGCGCTGCCTGCTGGCCATGCATGGTGCGACCGATGTTCTTGCGCACCAGGCTGTGGGCGCCGTCGCAGCCGGCCACATAGCGCGCATGGACCGTGCGCTCCTCGCCTTCACGTGCGCCGGCAGTGTAGCGGATGCGTACCGCGATCGGATACTCTCCCGCACCCGTGTTGCTGACATCCAGGCATTCGATGCCGTATTCGGGCTGCATGCGAGCCGGGGAGTTGCGCATGAATTCAACCAGCCGATCCTGCACCCGCACCTGATTGAGAATCAGATGGGGGAATTCACTGATGTTGGTCGGATCGTCCTCGGGCACCGAGGCGCGCGTGATATGCGATGGATTGTCATGATCGGGCCGCCAGACCGCCATTTCGGTAATGCGATAGGCCTCGTCGATGACCTCGTTAGCGAAGCCGAAGGCCTGAAAAGTTTCCACGCTGCGCGCCTGGATGCCGTCGGCATTGGCCACGGCCAGACGCTCTGGACGTTGGTCGATCAGGCGCGTCTCCACCGTCGGGAACTGTGCCAGCTGCGCTGCAGTGATCATGCCCGCCGGACCTGCGCCGACAATCAGGACATCGATTCTGTCCGGCAGTTCTTGCGAGCGATCGATGCCGACACCGGCCGCCGGTTCACGCTTCGGGTCACCGGTGACATAGCCATGGTGGTGAAATTGCATGACGGTACCTCCTTCCAGCAGGCACGCGGCCTGTCTTTATCGTGCCGCCGAAATGCATGTTGTGGTTTCGGCCAGGCATTCTGATTCGATTGTCAATCCGTGAATGATGCACGCAACTGTCGCGCCGAGTTGATGAGCAGACCGACATCACTGCCCACGGCGACGAAAGTGGCGCCCAGCTCCAGGCAGCGGCGCGCCAGCTCCTGATTGGAGGTCAGGATGCCGGCGGGCTTGTCCGCTGCAACAATGCTGCCGATGGTCTGTTCGACAGCTTCCAGTACATCCGGATGGTTCGGGTTGCCGCGGTGTCCCATGTCGGCGGCCAGATCAGCCGGGCCGACGAACACGCCGCCCACGCCTTCGACGGCAAGAATATCGTCCAGCGCCTGTACACCGGCCACCGTCTCGACCTGCAGCAGCAGGCAGATCTGCTGGTCCGCCGTGCCCAAGTAATCCGCGTATGTGTTGTAGCCCGACGCCCGCGCCAGTGCTGCGCCGATGCCGCGCTTGCCGGCCGGCGGATACTGCACCGCGCGCACGGCCTCATGCGCCTGTTCGCCGGATTCGATCATGGGCACCAGAACAGTCTGCGCGCCGATGTCGAGCACCTGCTTGATGTCGGCGCGGCGATGATCCTTGACGCGCACCACCGGATGCGACCCGGCGCCCACGGCGCGCAACTGCGCCAGCAGGTCGCGCAGACCATTGGGGCCGTGTTCGCCGTCGATCACCAGCCAGTCGAAACCGGCATGGGCACAGATCTCGGCCACGGTCGGGTCACCGCAGGCGACCCACAGACCGATCTGGGTCCGGCCGTCCTGCAGGCGCGCCAGGAATTGATTGATGGGTGCAGGCATTGCGTACCTCTTATTCGAAATCGACTGCAAGCTGTCCGAAATCGCCGAAGTCGGCGCGGATCCGCGTGCCGGACGGGCACTCCACGGGCGTGACGAACGAACCCGACAACACGACCTGTCCGGCCTCCATGCGCTGGCCGTAGGTGTGCATGCGCCGCGCCAGCCAGACCAGTCCGATCACCGGATCGTCGAGCACACCGGCGCCCAGGCCGGTGGCGACGGTTTCGTCGTTCTTGCCGACGATGGCGCCGACCCAGCGCAAGTCGAGATCGTCCGGTGCATGGCGTTGCGCGCCGACCACGATGCCGGCATTGGCGGCATTGTCGGCGACAGTGTCGGTGATGATGCGCCGACGTCCGGTGGCTTCATCGGTCCGCACGATGCGGGTGTCCAGAATCTCGATGGCGGGCACCACGTAATCAGTGGCCGCCAGCACGTCCTCACGGGTGACCTCGCCTGCCAGCGGCGCCTTCAGCACGAAGGCGATCTCCACCTCGATGCGCGGCTGGATGAAGTGGCCCGCGGGCACGGTGGCGCCATGGTCGAACCACATGTCGTCATACAACACGCCGCTGTCGGGCGTGTCGATGGCCAGTGCCTGCTGCATGACCTTCGATGTCAGGCCGATCTTCCAGCCGATGATGCGGCGCCCGGTAGCCAGTTTGCGCTCCATCAGGGCGGCCTGGATGGCATAGGCATCATCCAGCGTCATGTCGGGATGGCGGGCAGACAGCAGACCGATCTGCCTGCGTTCCTGCTCGGCCGTCAGCAGATCCGCGGTGGCTGCATCGATCTGTGCCGCGGTGAGCGTCATGTCTCGTCCTCCACGGTATTGGCCAGCGTGCCGATGCCCTCGGCTGCCACTTCCACGCGATCGCCGGGCTTGAGCCAGACGGGCGGATCGAAGCGCGCGCCGGCGCCGGTGGGTGTGCCCGTGACGATGATGTCGCCGGGCTGCAGCGTGGTGAAGGTGGACACGTAATTGAGCAGGTAGCGAAAATCGAACATCATGTTGATGGTGCGATCGTCCTGCCGCGTTTCGCCGTTGACGCGCGTGGTCAGGCGAATATCGGCGATCTGGCTTTCGTCCTCGAACGGTACCAGCCACGGCCCCATGGCGCCGGTGCGATCGAAGTTCTTGCCCTGCGTGACGTTGAACTTGGCGTGACGCACCCAGTCGCGGATGGTGCCCTCGTTGCACAGTGTCACGGCGGCCACGTGCTCCAGCGTCTGCGCCTTCGGAATGCGCCGGCCGGCCTTGCCGACCACCAGCACCACCTCGCCCTCATAGTCCAGCCGCTCGGATTCCGGCGGTCGCATGATCGGCTGTTCGTGGCCGACAAAACTTTCCGGAAAGCGCACGAAGATGGACGGATACTCCGGCAGCGCCTGGCCGTCCTTGTATTCGGCATTGCGATTGGGGTAGTTCACGCCCACGCAGATGATCTTGCCGGGCCGCTCGATGGGCAGCTGGTAGTCGATCTCCGCCAGTGCGATGTCGGGCGTGGCGCCCTGGCCGGCCGCGACCAGTTGCTCCAGCGCGCCGGCCGCCACGGCATCGCCCAGTGTCGGCCAGCGATCGGCGCATTGCGGTCCGAGATCGACGACGCCGTCGTCGTTGATCAGGCCGTAGCTGCGACGGCCCTGATGCGTGAAGCTCGCCAGACGCGGGCGGGTTGGCTTGGTCATGTGAAAAGTCCTCGTCGAAAAGTGATGCGCCGTGCCGCTGCGGGACGGTGGTCAGCCATCCAGCTTCGGAATGGCGTGCGCGTCGGTGGCGATAGCGACGTTCTTGGTCTCCATGTAGAAATCAAACGACCAGTCACCGCCGTCACGGCCCACGCCGGAATACTTGATGCCGCCGAACGGTGCCGGCAGGTGGCGCACGTTCTGCGAATTCACCCAGATCATGCCGGCCTCCATGCGGTCGCTGAAACGCAGCGCACGCGTTACATCCGAGGTCCAGATATAGCCGGCCAGGCCGTATTGCACGGCGTTGGCCAGCTCCAGCGCCTGCGCCTCATCCTTGAACGGAATGGCCGTGAGCACCGGACCGAAGATTTCCTCGTTGGCGATACGCATCGACTGGTCGGCATCAGTGAACAGCGTCGGGCGCACGAAACAGCCCTTGCCGAACTCGCCTTCGCTGTATTTCTCGCCGCCCGTGGCAATGGTGGCGCCTTCTTCGCGCGCGATGTCGAAGTAGGACAGCACCTTTTCCTCGTGCGACGGGTGAATCAGTGGGCCGATCACCGTGTCCGGATCCAGCGGATGGCCGATGCGGATGTTGGCGGCGCGTTCGGCGACCTTCTGCGTGAACTCGTCGTAGACCGACTCGGCCACCAGCAGACGGCTGGAGGACGTGCAGCGCTCGCCGTTGAGCGAATAGATCATGAAGATGGCGGCATCGGCGGCGCGCTCCAGATCGGCGTCCTCGAACACCACCACGGCGTTCTTGCCACCCAGCTCGAAGTGAAAGCGCTTCAGCGTGTCGGCGCCCTGCTTCTGGATCAGCTGGCCGGTGCGGCTTTCGCCGACGAAACCGATGGCCTTGATGTCCGGATGCTGCGTGAGCGCCTGGCCGGCGCCTTCGCCGAAACCGTTGACGCTGTTCCAGACGCCCTTCGGCAGCCCGGCTTCCTCGGCGATCCGTACCAGCAGACGCGCCGTCAGCGGCGAGAACTCGGCCGGCTTGTGCACCACCGTGCAGCCCGCCGCCAGCGCTGGCGCGATCTTCCAGGTGGACAGCATGAACGGCGTGTTCCAGGGCGTGATGATGCCCACCGGGCCGATCGGCGAGCGCGACGTGACATTGAGCTGGTTGGGCGCCTGCAGAGCCTGGCCGTCACGCGCCTGCGGCGCGCGGTCGGCGAAGAAACGGAAATTGCCGGCCCCGCGCAGCGCTGCCTTTTCCATGAAGCGCAGCGACTGGCCGGTGTCCATGCACTCGGTGAAGGCAATCTGCTCGGCATGCTCTTCAATGGCGTCGGCCACCTTGTGCAGAATGGCCTTGCGCTGCTTGCCGTCCATGTCACGCCACTCGGCAAAGGCATCCCGGGCGGCCTGCGCGGCACGATCGATGTCCTCGGCGTCACCATGCGCAACATCGGCCAGCGGTGTCATGTCGATCGGCGAGACGGTTTCGAACGTCTTGCCGCTGGCGGCGGGCGTGTCCTCGCCGTTGATGTGGTTGGGCACGCCTTCGCGCTTGAAGCGTTCCAGATAGGCATTTGCCTTGTCGATGTTCTGTTGCAATTGAGACATGGCTACTCCGTTTTTGGCTGTCGCAGACGAGGGTGGATGGCATTTCTCTTCCAGCTGAAATCGCGTGCGATTTCCCGCACTTCCAGCGACAGGGCGAAATGAGGTGTATCAAACAGCGCGGTCAGTTCCTGCTGCAGGCACTCGAACAACGCATCACCGATCTGCTGGCGAATGGCTTCACTGCGTCCCATGCCGATGCGCAGCACGGCATCGATGAATGCATTTTCGGGCAGCAGATCCGCTACGCTGTAACTGGCACAGCGCAGGGCGCGCACACGCACGGCACCGATTTCGAAATGACCGGTGTCCAGCAGCGTTGCATGCAGACTGTCGCACAGTCTGTGCATATCGATGCGATCGTCGAGGTTGGCCGAATATTCCAGGGTCAGGTGGGGCATCGGGCTGCGCTCCGGATTCAGTTTCATTTAGCATGTTAAATAAAATATGCCCTGTCAAACGTTTTCTCTTATATAAAAGTCGTAAATGCCAGTACTACCCGCCTGCCGGTGACGGCGCTCGCATGCGCCAGACAACCAGAAAAAAACGTCGCCGCATGGCAGGTCTACGCCATGCTTTCCCGTTGATATATCAGCGCTTGCCCGCAGCGCCTGCACCGATAGATCGTGCCGCGCAAGGCACGCCGATGACGGATGCTGGTCAGCCATACCGGCTCGTCACAGTCACAGTGATAACGGAAGCGCCGCAGACGGCGCGCGGGCGTGGTCGGCAACTGGTGACAGGCTTGCGCCGGTACGCCGAAGGCATGCATCAGAGCCTGCCACTCCCGGCCATGCGGCTTAACCCGCCGGCTGCTGCCATGCCAGGCACGATGAATGGCGACATGGGCGACTTCGTGCGGCACCGTCTGTTCCAGCATGGTGCGTGGATGCGACGCCAGCAACTGACGATTGATGCGAATGGCATCCGGCTGGCCACGCCGGCGTGACAGCACCGCCTGTCCGGCGGCGTGGCCACACAGATCAAAACGCAGTTGCGGCAACGGCAGTCGGCACTGATCCAGTTCGAGCAGATTGCGCGCCTGCCCGATCCAGTGGCGCACTGCCGCTTCCACCTGTGCCGCATGTTGTGCCGAGGGAACGGCATCGGCCGGCTGCGAGGACGGCATGTGATCAGACTGCGATTTCACTGTCCGATTGCGTGTCGGCACTGCTCGATGACACCACATGCAGTGGCGTGGCGGTTGCGAATCTGTCGGTGGCCAGCGCCACACGCTTGTCATGCGCCTCGGACGGTGCCTGCGCACCGCGCTCGGCCATATGCTGCTCGATGATGCGACAACGCCGCAGCAGACCGTCATCGTTGGCGATCTGAATATTCAGCCCCGGCCGTGCATTCAATTCGAGCATCATGGGGCCATGGAACTTGTCCATGACGATATCCACGCCCAAGTAGCCCAGACCGCTCAGATCGTAGCAACGGGCGGCCAGTTCCAGGCAGTCCCACCACTGCGGGATGGTCACGCCAGCCACCGCATGCAGGGTGTCCGGGTGGCGATCGATCTTGCGGTTGTACCAGCTGCCGGACAGTGTTTTTCCCGTGGCGATGTCAATACCGACACCGATGGCGCCCTGGTGCAAGTTGGCCTTACCATCGGATTCGCGCGTCGGCAGCCGCGACATAGCCAGTACGGGATAACCCATGTACACGATGATGCGAATGTCGGGCACACCGCCAAAGCTGATGCGATCGAACAGATCCGATGGGTGCACGCGATATTCCAGCAGTGCCTGATCACGCTGCCCGCCGAGCGAGTAGAGTCCCGAGATGATCCCGGAAACATGGTAGAACAGTTCATCGGCGGAAACCATGCGCCCCGAGGCACTGCGATAGAAATCCTCGAAGCGATCGGCAATCACCAGAATGCCGTCGCCGCCGGCACCCTGGGCCGGTTTGATGACGAAATCTCCGCGCTGCGCGGCGATGTCCTCGATGCGGGCGATCTCCCGCTCCGTGCGAATGACGGCATATTTGTCGGGCACCCGGATATTGGCGTCCAGCGCCAGATTCTTGGTGCGGATCTTGTCGTCCACCAGCGGATACAGGCGGCGTGCATTGTGGCGCAGAACATAATCGCTGTTGCGCTGATTGATGCCCATGATGCCGCGCCGACGCAGGGCTTGCCAGGTTCTGATGCCGAACATCATCCGCCCTCTTCAGCCAGTTCCCGGAAACGTAGCAGTTCAAGCAGTCGATAACCGCGGTAATGCCCGGCCAGAACCATCAGCGAGGCCAACATCAGCAGAATGCCGGGGAAAGTGAAAACCAAGTAGATCAGGAATTCCCAGGCCATCAGGGCATGACAGACGATCGCCGTCAGCAGTGTGGCCACAGCCAACTTGATCGAATGTCCCGCGCCCCGCTCTTCCCAGGCAATGGAAACCCGCTCAATGACCATGGTCAGAATCACCATCGGAAACAAGCCCACCGACAGGCCCGTGGTCACACCCGCCTTGTAGCTCATCAGACTGATGCCGGCCATCAGCATGACCACGAACGTCAGCATGACCGACAGCCGCGCCAGGAACTGCAAGCGCAAATGTTCCAAATAGGAGCGTACCAGCAGACCGAGGCTGGTGATGCCAACAAACAGCAGTACGCCCCAGACGACCTCGGTGGCGCGAAATGCCAACGCAATCAGCACCGGCGTGAAGGTGCCGAGTGTTTCCACGCCGATGACCGAACGGATCAGCAACACCAGCATAACGCCCACCGGAATCATGAGAATGACCATGAGCAACTGCTGTGTCGGTATGGGCACACTGTAAAAAGATGTATCGATGAAGGAACGCTGATCCTGATCATGCAACGTGTGCGCCAGCTCCATTGCGCCAACATTGCTGTGGCGCACACTGAAGCTGATGGCCGCATCCCGACCGCCGTCGAGCGTCAGCAACGGCTGCTTGCCGAACCACCACACCAGGCGATCCTCGGGCAACCCCTCTCGCCCGTCATCGGGATTGAAATAGAGCCATTGCTCGCCGTTGTAGCTGCGCAGCCACAGCTCCAGTTGCTGGTTCGAAGTATTGGCCAGGCGCAGGGTATGCACGGGCTGCACCGGAATGTTCGCCTCTGCCAGCAACAGCGTCGCAACACGAGCCCGATTCTCCGGGCTCGCATCCCCGTCCAGCAATAGACGCACGTTGTGATCGCCAGTCTCGTTGACTTTCTTTATGGTCTCACTGATGAAGGTTTCCACATCCGCGGAATGTTGGCGGATGGGCTTGAGCAGGGCCTCGGCCGCGATCTGCTCTGGCCCTTCCAGTGCCGGGCTGATACGGAACTGGGGCCCCTCCTCCTGTTCGGAGGTATTGTCCGTGTATCGCGGTGTGATGGTTAGCCGGTAATACAGGGTTTCAGCACCTTTCCCGCGCCGGGAAGACCAGGTCACTCGCCGGTTTTCCCCGTCACGATTGACCTTGATGCCGTAATCGTTAGAGATGAAATTCTCATTGAGCCGCGTGAAGTTGCCATCCAGCGGCGGCACGAACATGCGCAACTTGACCGGTACGTCGTCCGAAGCCTCGAGATCAACCTGCGCGTCGATGGTCCAGACCGGCGCGGTTTCGTCCTGATACAGTGGCACTTTCTGCACCAGAATCTGGTACAACATGCTGCCACCGCCGAGGATGAACAGTAACGCAGCGAGCAGTCTGGCATGCAGCCTCGTCGATCCCATTACGGATCAGCCCTCTGTCTGCTGGTCAGACTCATCAGCGCAATCCGGTGTTCCCAGGCCCATGGAGACGGAAGGGTCTATGACGGCCTTGAGCGCACGTAGCGCCTCTGCGCCAACCAGCAGCGGCTGCTCGAAACGGCTGCGGTCGGTCAGATTGACGGTGACTTCCTCCTGCCGATCGCCGACACACAGTGTCAGCTTGACTTCCGGGCGTCGACTGTAGGTCTTTTCATCACCGTCGTGGTTCTCCGCCCGCTTCTTGATGCGGACATAGCCGCTGACGGGCAGCGTGATCTCTTCCAGATCATCATCGTCAATATCCCATTCGTCGCGGATATCCTCGTTCAACGCCAACTTGAAGGTGACCGTACTGTCGTCCTCGTCGTCCTCGTCGTCCTCGTCGTCCTCGTCGTCCTCGCCTTCATGCACCTCGATGTCCTTTGCACTCAGCGATGCTGAAACCGCTCCCGTATCCAGTTTCGCCGGTAAGGTTATTCCCAACTCCTTGATGTGCACTTCTTCGTGCAGGCCGTAAATCACCTTGTTGGTGGTCAGATCATCAGCCATGGCAGGTGCAGCCGAAAAAAATGGAACCAACAGTATCAGCAGGATCAGACGTCTCCATATATTCAGCATCGGAAACTCTCGCAATTTTTCTCCAATCCGGGACAGCGGGGCAAAAACAAGTGTGGTATGTCGACATGTGACACAAGCGTGCGATTATACGTGATGTTGATCAACGGTTACCTGAACAGCGATTCTGCCGATTTCAAGCGCGTCGATTGCTTACCTTCAGGACCGGATCCGCAAGTCGAGTAGTGCGGGCAAGGATATCAGCAGACCCTCGGACGGTGGACGCCGGAGAAGCCGTGGCCTTGCTGCAGGCACCAGGCCAACCACTTGTTGAGCAACAGATTGCGCGGCCACTGCGTGGCGAGCACCTGGTCATCGATGTGCGGCACACCGGCGAGAGCCGCATAGCGCGAGGCGGCATCACAGTAGATGGCCTCGGCCAGGCGCGCATCGCGATAGATGCGCAAGGTCAGATCCGGATCCGGGTGGGCCTTGTCCGCTTCGCCGAACCAGTGCGTCATGTGAATGGTGAGCGTATAGCGGCATCGCTGTGTCACGCGCAGGTATAGATCCCGGTCGCTGCCGCTGGAAACGGCGTGATCGAACGGCACATCGGTCTCCGGCACCAGGCGAATGAACCGGTGGTAGTTGCTTTCATACAGGGCCATGAGGCCGCGGAAGCTGCGCGGCGCCGTCACCAGGCGGAACCAGTCCTGTCTTGTTTCGGTAACTACTGACATGCCGCGACTATAAGACAGCCAGGCCGCATTGCCAAAGATCGGCACCCGCACAGCCCCGCGAATTTGCTCACAAACACGTAAAACAGACGGAGGTATGCGGGTAGGCAGGGCGCTGTCAAAATGAATAACGGCGTAGTTCCTTGTCCTGCATCACCAGCGTGGCAATCTCCTCGATCGACTTGTGTGTCGTATTGGCATGCGGCAGCTTGTGGCGCTTATACAGGCTGGCAGCCTGGCGCAATTCGTAACTGACCTGCTGCATGGAGGCATAACGACTGCCGCGACGACGTTCAGTGCGTATGTCATGCAACCGCCAGGGATCGATTAGCAGCCCGTAGAGGCGCTGCCTGTGTGGTGCCAGTGCCGCCGGCAATGTGCGCTGTTCCAGCTCCTCCTCGAGCAACGGATAATTGGCCGCGAACACGCCATGCTGCATGGCCAGATAGACACATACCGGCGTCTTGCCGCAACGTGACGGCGCCACCAGGATCACGTCCGCCTTGTCGTAGCCCGACAGGCCGATGCCGTCATCATGTGTCAGTGCATAATTCATGGCATCGATGCGGGTCTGGTACAGGTCCTCGTCGGCAATGCCGTGCGCGCGCCCCTCGCGGTACACGGACTTGACTTGCAGTTCCGCCTCCAGCATCGGCAGCACGAGATCGAACAGATCCAGAAACAGCACCTTGCCGTTGCGCAGTACGTCGCGCACTTCGTTGTTGACCGTGGTGGAGAACACGATCGGACGCTGGCCGTTTTCACTGCCAGCACGCTCGATGTACTCCAGCGCCGTGCGGGCCTTGTCCACCGAATTGATGAACGGCAGCGTCGACTGCCGGAACGACTCTTCATCGAATTGCGTCAGCAGCGTCGCGCCCAGCGTTTCCGCCGTAATGCCCGTACCGTCCGAGACAAAGAATATCGTGCGTCGTGGTGTAGCCTGTTCCTGCATGCGTCATCAAACACCGATCACGGAGCTGCATGATATAGGCAAACATGCATGCACATCCATGCCATGCAGCTTTCAGTACCGCAGCCGTGTAAAATGCTGCCATCCAAATTGCAACGAGGACGGTTCGGGTGCACAACGAACACGTAGTCTGGTTCAGCCGCCTGGGTATGGACGATGTCGAGCGCGTCGGTGGCAAGAATGCTTCACTCGGCGAAATGATCAGTCAGCTCGCGGATGCGGGCGTGCGCGTACCGGATGGTTTCGCCACCACGGCCGCCGCCTACCGCGAGTTTCTGGCGCACGACGGTCTGGCCGATCGCATCAACGCCGAGCTTGATGCGCTGGACAGCGACGATGTCGATGCGCTGGCGAGAACAGGAGCTCGCATCCGCGGCTGGATCATGGACCATCCGCTGCCGCCGGCACTGGAAGCGGCCATCGAGGAGGCCTTTGCCGAACTCGCCGCCAGCAACGAAGACATTGCCGTTGCGGTGCGCTCGTCGGCCACTGCCGAGGATCTGCCGGATGCGTCCTTTGCCGGCCAGCAGGAGACCTTCCTCAACGTGCGCGGCCTCAACAATGTCAAATACGCCATGCGCGACGTGTTTGCCTCGTTGTTCAACGACCGCGCCATTTCGTATCGCGTGCATCGCGGCTTCGCCCACAGCCAGGTGGCCCTGTCGGCCGGCATTCAACGCATGGTGCGATCGGACACCGGCGCTTCCGGCGTCATGTTCACCATCGATACCGAGTCCGGCTTCGACCAGGTGGTGTTCATCACCAGCTCCTGGGGGCTGGGCGAGGCGGTCGTGCAGGGGGCGGTGAACCCGGACGAGTTCTACGTCTACAAACCCAACATCGATGCCGGGCGGCCGGCCATTCTGCGACGCGTGAACGGCGGCAAGGCGACGAAAATGGTCTATACCGAGGACCGCAGCCACGGCAAGACGACCGAATTCGTCGATGTGGAACCGTCGGATGCGGCCCGCTTCTCCATCACTGATGCCGAGGCCGAGGCGCTGGCCGCGCAGGCACTGATCATCGAGCGCCACTACGGCCGCCCCATGGACATCGAGTGGGGCAAGGACGGCGAAACGGGCGAGCTCTACATCCTGCAGGCACGCCCGGAAACGGTGCAGAGCAATCGCGGCAGCAGCTACGAACGCTACCGCATCGACACCAACGGCCAACGCGTGCTGGTCGAAGGCCGCGCCATCGGCCAGCGCATCGGCGCCGGCGCGGTGCGCAACGTCGATTCCATTGCCGACATGAACCGCGTCCAGCCCGGCGACGTGCTGGTCACGGACATGACCGACCCGGACTGGGAGCCGGTCATGAAGCGCGCCGCCGCCATCGTCACCAACCGCGGTGGACGCACCTGTCATGCCGCCATCATCGCACGCGAGCTGGGTATTCCGGCGGTGGTCGGCACCGGCGATGCCACCGGCATCCTCACCGATGGCACTGGCGTCACGGTGTCCTGCGCGGAAGGCGACAGCGGTTACGTCTATGCCGGCGAAATCGATTTCAACATCGACGAAATTGCGCTCGAGACAATGCCGGACATCGGCACGAAGATCATGATGAATGTCGGCAATCCCGACCGGGCGTTCGATTTCGCCGCCATTCCCAACGCCGGCGTGGGCCTGGCGCGGCTGGAGTTCATCATCAACCGCCAGATCGGCGTGCATCCACGTGCCCTGCTCGAATACGCCAGCCAGCCCCGTGATCTGCAGCGCATCATCGACGCCCACATCGCCGGCTACGACGATCCGGTGGCGTTCTATGTCGACCGACTGGCCGAGGGCATTGCCACCATTGCCGCGGCCTTTGCGCCCAAGCCGGTGATCGTGCGTCTGTCGGATTTCAAGTCGAATGAATACGCCAATCTCATCGGCGGTGAGCAATACGAGCCGGATGAAGAGAATCCGATGCTCGGTTGGCGCGGTGCCTCCCGTTACCTGGCGGATGACTTTCGCGCCTGCTTCGAGCTGGAGCTGGAAGCCGTCAAACGTGTACGCAACGACATGGGGCTGACCAACGTGCAGATCATGGTGCCGTTCGTGCGTACGCTGGGCGAGGCGCAGGGCGTCACCGAGCTGCTGGCCACGCACGGTCTGCAGCGCGGCCGCGACGACCTCAAGCTGATCATGATGTGCGAACTGCCGTCCAACGCTATACTGGCCGATCATTTCCTGCAGTATTACGACGGCTTTTCCATCGGCTCCAACGACATGACGCAGCTGTCGCTGGGGCTGGATCGCGACTCGGGGCTAATTTCGCATCTGTTCGACGAACGCGATCCGACCGTCAAGGCTCTGCTGGAAAAAGCCATTGGCGCCTGTCGCGAACAGGGCAAGTACATCGGCATCTGCGGCCAGGGACCGTCGGATTATCCCGATCTGGCCCATTGGCTGCTGCAGCAGGGCATCGAGAGCATGTCCCTGAACCCGGACACCGTCGTCGGCACCTGGTTGTACCTGGCAGGGGAGGAAGTCCGCTAGCGGAGCGCCTGCAATGATCAAGCAACCGCCCTTGTGCGCGGCTCCGGCACAGCTCGAGGTCGTGCTGCACCGCCGGCGCCACATGCATTCGCCGCTGTTCCATGTCGGGCAAGGATATCCTGGCTGCAAGCGGATCCGCAGTGCGTTTGCCTGGCCGAGCCCGGACGATGACAGCCAGACGACTGCCGGCACCCGCTGATGCAAACCGATCTGCGTCGCGGCGCCATGCTGGCCGTGGCCGGCGCTCTCGCCTTCGCCTGTTCGAGCGCCCTGATCAAGGTGGCAGCGAGCGATCTACCCAATGTCATGGTGGTTTTTCTGCGCACCCTGTTTGGGCTGCTGGCACTGCTGCCGTGGCTGGCCCGCCGCCATCGCCACATCAGTCTGCGCACGCGGCGCATCGGCAGCCATCTGCTGCGCATCGGCGCCGGGCTGTCGGCCATGTACTGCTTCTTCTACGCCATCGCCCAACTCGACCTGGCCAGCGCGGTATTGCTCAATTACAGCCAGCCGCTGTTCATCCCGTTCATTGCCTGGGCCTGGCTCGACGAGCGTCCCGCTGCGCGTATTTTTCCCGCCGTAGCGGTGGGTTTTGTCGGCGTGGCACTGATCCTCAGACCGGGGCTGGACTGGTTTGAGTCCGCCGGCTTCATCGGCCTGGCCGCGGGCCTGCTGGCCGCCACCGCCATGACCTCCATCCGCCGCATGGCCGATACCGAACCGGCTTTGCGCATTGTGTTCCATTTCTGCGTGTTCGGCGTTTTGATCACATCCGTTCCCGCACTGCTGATGTGGCAGACTCCAACTGCGTCCGGATGGCTCGCCATGGCCGGCGCCGGCACCTTCTCCACGCTGGGGCAGCTGACCCTGACACGTGCCTACACGCTGGCACCCGCCGGCCACATCGGCTCGCTGGTTTATACCACGGTATTGTTCGCGGCACTGCTGGGCTGGCTGTTCTGGGGCGAGACACCGGATCTGCTCAGCGCCGCCGGTGCGCTCATGGTCATCTGTGCGGCCATTCTTGTCGTGTTCGTGCGCCGCCCGGGGTGACACTTGTCTAATCAACCGAAAGTCCTATGCATCTCTCTGGTTCATGCCTCGTTAAATCAGTAGAATATTGCCGTTCCCAGGGAGTCGAGCCGCGCCGGGAGGAACCCGCTTGATCGAGATCGAGAACATATCGAAGGCATTCGGTGGCATTCAGGCCGTGGACGGCTGTTCCTTCACCATCCGCAAGGGCGGCATCACCGGCCTGATCGGCCCCAATGGCGCCGGCAAGTCGACGCTGTTCAGCATCATCGCCGGTTTCCAGCAACCCAACGCTGGTGCCATCAGTCTGGAAGGCCGCAATATCGTCGGCGTGCCACCGCATCGACTATTTCATGAGGGACTGGTACGCACTTTTCAGATCCCGCATGAATTCACGCGCATGACCGTGCGTGAAAACCTGATGGTGGTGCCGCCGCACCAGTACGGCGAAAACCTGCTGGCCAGCTGGTTTCGCTGGAGCAGGGTGAAACAGCAGGATCGCGAGATTCTGGATCGGGTCGACGACGTGCTGGAATTTCTCAAGCTCGCACCACTGGCCGACGAGCAGGCCGGCAATTTGTCCGGCGGCCAGAAAAAGCTGCTGGAACTAGGCCGCACCATGATGACCGACGCCCGCATCGTGCTGTTGGACGAGCCCGGCGCCGGCGTCAACCCGACTCTCATGACGGCGCTGTCCAGCGCCATCAAGCGCCTGAATACCGAACGCGGCTACACCTTCTGTCTGATTGAGCACGACATGGATCTGGTCACCGAATTATGCGACCCCATCGTGTGTATGGCCGACGGCCGCGTCATTGCCGAAGGTTCCATGACAGACATCCGCGCCAACGAACTGGTTCGTAGCGCCTATCTGGGCGACAGCGAAGCCGGCAAGGCTGACCTCGAAAATACTACAACAACATGAACCTGCTTGAAATAAATGAAGTCCACGGGGGCTACGGTGGGGGCGACATTCTCAAGGGCGTCAGCATGCGCATGGGTTCGCGCGATATCATCGCCATTGTCGGCCCCAACGGAGCGGGCAAGTCCACCCTGATGAAATCGGCCTTCGGGCTGGTCGAGATCAGCTCCGGCAACATCCATTTTGATGGCGACGACATCACGCATCTGCGTCCGGACAAGGTCGTGCGGCGCGGCATTTCGTATGTGCCGCAGGAAGACAACGTCTTTCCGACGCTGACGGTGGAGGAGAACCTGGAAATCGGCGGCTATATCCTGAAGGAGGATCTCAAGCCGCAGATGGAGGCCATCTACGAGCTGTTTCCGCGCCTGGCCGAACGCCGCAAGCAGGCCGCCGGTTCCATGTCCGGCGGCGAACGGCAGATGGTGGCCATGGGGCGCGCGCTCATGCTGGACCCGAAATTGCTGCTGCTGGATGAGCCCACGGCCGGCCTGTCGCCCTCCTATATCGACCAGACCTTTGACAATGTCATGCGTATCAACGCCAGCGGCGTCGGTATTCTCATGGTCGAACAGAACGCCAAGCAGGCCCTGGCCATCGCCAGTCGCGGCTATGTACTGACCAACGGCCGCAACCGGTATGAGGATACCGGCGCGGGGCTGCTGGCCAATCGCGAAGTTGCCGAAATGTTTCTTGGGGGTTGAGACGACCATGGCGGCAACACTGATGCAGCTGTTTTATCACGGCCTGGTGTACGGCTCGATCATGGCGCTGGGTGCCATCGGCGTATCGCTGATCTTCGGCATCCTGCGCTTCGCCAACTTCTCGCACGGCGACCTGATGACCACGGGTGGTTACCTCACCCTTGCCCTAGTCGGCCTGGGGCTGCCGTGGTGGCTTGCGGCAGTGCCGGCGGCGATCGCCACCGGCATTATTGCCATACTTCTGGATCGCATCTTCTACCGGCGCTTGCGGCGTACCGCTCCGGTCATCCTGCTGATTTCCTCATTCGGCTCCGGCCTGATTCTGCGTTCGATGGCACAGTTGCTGTTCGGTCCCGACAATCAAGTCTATGTATCCGGCATCAGCATACCGTTTCGCCTCGGCAATATCGTCGTCACACCCAGCAGCCTGTGGGTGCTGGCCAGCGCCCTGATCATGGTTGTGCTGGTGCATCTGTTTCTGTCCCGCACGCGCATGGGCAAGTCCATGCGTGCTATGAGCGACAACGTTGACCTGGCACGCGTGTCCGGCATTCCGACGGAGCGTGTCATCATGTGGACCTGGCTGGTGGGCGGCATTCTGGCTGCCATCGGCGGCATCCTGCTGGGGCATGACACGCAGCTGCACCCAACCATGGGCTATAAAATGCTGCTGCCCATTTTTTCGGCGGCCATTGTTGGCGGCATCGGCCGGCCATACGGCGCCATCGCCGGTGCCTTCATCATCAGCATGGCCATGCAGTACTCGACGCTGATATTGTCGCCAGCATACGAACCCGCAGTGGCCTTCGCCATCATGTTGGTTGTTCTGATCGTCCGGCCCTCCGGCCTGTTCAAGGGGACGCTGTAATGGATATCGGCGGCTTGCTAAACTACGGTACCTGGTTCCTGATCATGGCCAGCATCTACACCATTCTGACGCTGGCTCTGAATATTCAGTGGGGCCTGACCGGACTGTTCAACCTGGGTATTGCTGGTTTCTTTGCCGTCGGTGCCTATACCAGCGCCATTCTGTGCGCACCGCCCCACCACGCCTTCATCGGCGGTTTCGGCATGCCCATCGTGGTCGGCGTGATTGCCGCCATGGTGGCTTCCAGCATTGTTGCCTTCATCATCGGCATCATTACAGTGCGATTACGCACCGACTACCTGGCCATTGCCAGTATCGGCGTGGCCGAAATCATTCGTCTGGCGCTCAAGAACGAGGAATGGCTGACCAATGGCGTGCGCGGCATTCCGGGCATACCCGGCCTGTTCCATGGCAACGCCACGCTGACCGCCATAACGCTGGTGGTATTCGTCGCCATCACCTACTTCCTGGTCGAGCGCTCGCGCATCTCGCCCTGGGGCCGGATCCTGCGTGCTCAGCGTGAAAACGAACAGGGCACCATCGCCGCCGGCAAGGACACGAACCGCTTTCGGCTGGAATCATTCGTCGTCGGCTCGGCGCTGATGGGGCTGGCCGGAGCCTTTTACGCGCACTATATCGGCTTCATCACGCCGAAGGCATTCATGCCGCTGTTCGGCACCTTTCTGGTCTGGGTCATGCTGATTGTCGGCGGCAGCGGCAATACCCTCGGCGCGCTCATCGGCGGCTTCGCCATCTGGCTGCTGTGGTCCGGCACGCAACTGCTGACCGGCATCCTGCCTGCCGGCATGGCAACCCAGGTCGGCGCTGTCAGAATCCTGCTGGTCGGCGTTCTGCTGCAGGTGGTTCTGCTACTGCGCCCGCAGGGCCTGCTGCCGGAAAAACAGGTGGCACTGATCCCGAAACGCAGCAAGCCGAATCGCGACTGACGCGGCGAGCCTGCCTGCAGGCAGCGCCGAACCAGCCGGCGCATTGCACAACCGCGACTGCTGCTCGATAGCTTGCCTGCCCGGCAAAATCGTCCCGATCAACGTTCGGGAACAGCCCTTCAAACCACACGACAGAAAAAAGCCCGGACTGAAGCGTCCGGGCCGTAGGCTGTGCCGGCATCGATACCGGCGATTGCATCAGGCGTTGTTTGCTTATTCCTTGGCCGGATCGAATACGCGCAGGGTCTCGATGGTGCCTTCCTCGGTGTATTGCCAGACTGCGAAGGGGCTGGAAATATCGCCGTTTTCGTCGAAGTCCTCATCGCCGCCGGCACCGGTCCAGTTGACCTCCTCGCCCGCTTCGAGCAGCTCCAGTGCCTTGGCCCACTCACCCGGAATGATTTCCTCACCGGGCGGGTTACTGACTTCACGCAGGGCGTCGCGGATGGCTTCACCGTCCGTGGAGCCGGCTTTCTGCGCTGCCAGGGCAAACAGATACACTGCGTCATAGGAGTTGTCGATGTAGGGCTCCGGCGGATTCTCACCATATTTGTCGGCGTAGGCCTGCTTCATGCGCTCGGCGGCTTCGGAGCCTTCCGGCGGCTGCGCATCGGTGCCGATATTGCCGGCCATGACATCGGCGCCGAGATCCTCGATGAGCTTCTTGGACTTCATGCCATCGGACAGAATGAAGTTATCGAACATCGCGCCTTCGAGCGACTGGCGGAGCACGGTCTCGCCGTCATCAACATAGGCCACCACAACCAGGTTCTGCGTGCTGCCGTCGCCCCAGAGTTTCTGCAGAGCAGAGCGGTAGGACGCCTGCTTTTCCTCGTAAGCCACGGTATTGGTGACTTCACCGCCCATGGCCTCGAACTCCTCGGTGAAGGAATCAGCCAGACCCTTGCCGTAATCGTTGTTCACATAGATGACGGCAGTCTTGTCGACACCATGTTCCATGGCGGCTTGCGCCATGGCAACGCCCTGGAAGGCATCCGAGGCGGTGGTGCGGAACATGAAGCCGTCATCGTCCAGTGTGGTCACTTCCGGCGAGGTTGCGGAGGGCGATATCTGCGGTACCTTGCTGGGTTTGGCCACACTCAGGGCAATGGGGATGGCCACGCCACTGCCCATGGCGCCGATGATGGCGTGGACGCCATCAATGTTGACCAACTTGTTGGCGGCCTCGACGCCGGCCTGTGGCTTGGTCTGGGCATCCGCCACCTCCAACTCGATCGGCTCGCCCAGCACACCACCGGCCTCGTTGATCTCCTCGACGGCCAGCTTGATGCCTTTGACGCTGGTTTCCCCGTACGCCTGCAACGCTCCGGTCAGCGGCATGACAGCACCGATTCTGAGTTGCTGCGATTCATCGGCCGCCTGCGCGGTCATGACGAATGCAACCAGGGCCACAGCCAGAGCATAAAGTAACGTTTTTCTGAACATGAACTGATCTCCCGTGGTATGGATCATTGTGATCGGGATATTGCTTCCCTGGCGCAAGTATGGACAAGGCGGGCCATATCGGGCAACCAAACTATTGTCGAATACCGCAGGGCGTCAGGCGAGTGCATTTGAACGGCCACAGCCGGACATGCATCCACGGCGGATGCCATTCAGTCTCGATCCGCGTTCAGGCGAACTATCGAAATTCCCTGTTGCTGCAGACGCTCGCACAGATCGCGGCTGGCGGCCTCGACCTGCTGCCTGGCGCCCCGGATACCGAACTCCAGCAATCGGCGGCCATCGGCACTGGGCAGACAGGCGACGCGCACGCCGGGGTGAGCATCCGTCACCGCCTGCATATCGTCGACGATGGCGCTTTCCGAGATGTCCCGCGCCTCCAGCAGATACTCCACCACTGGTTCCCGCTCGCCCGCATGCGCATAGTATGTATTCAGCACCCATTCAACCATAGGCCAGGCCATACTGGGGAAGCCCGGCACGAAGTGATGTCTGCCCAGCGAAAACCCAGGCACCTGATTGACTGGATTGGGAATCATCTCGGCGCCGACAGGCCATTCCACCATCACCAGCCGATTACGGGTCAGCCCCTTTGCGCCGTAATGCGCCAGCAGTGCTGCACGGCCTTCGGCATTGATCTCCAATGCCCGACCGGCGGCAGCGGCGGCGCATTGTCGCGTGCGATCGTCGGGGGTCGGCCCGATGCCGCCAAAACAGAACACGATGTCCTCACCGGCCAGGCTATCGGCAAGTGTCGCCTGCAGCCGTTCACCATCGTCGCCGACGATGCGCACCCAGTCCAGTTCCAGACCGCGTTGCGCGAGTCGGTCGATCACGGCAGGCATGTGCTGATCACGGCGTTTGCCCGTCAACAGCTCATCGCCGATGAGGATCATGCCGATGCCCGCCGCGTGCGCGCCGTGCTCGGAAGCGTCCCGGCTACGGCCCGGCTTATGGCTCGTTGCGGGCATGGGGTGTCTGCCCCCGGCAGACAGCGCCGGGCCAAGCGCCGGGCCAGCTGCGCATCAGTATACGATCAGCCGGCAACGTGTTTTGCAACCGCCGCCTCCAGCATGGGCTTGAGCTCGCCGGCCTGGAACAGATCGATGATGATGTCCGAACCACCGACCAGTTCACCATTGACATAAAGTTGCGGGATGGTCGGCCAGTTGGAGTAGTCCTTGATGCCCTGGCGGTAGACTTCCTGGTCTTCGAACACATTGATGGACTTGAACTCGACGCCGCAGGCCTTGAGTGCTTCCGCGCCGCGTGCCGAAAAACCGCATTGCGGGAAGTCGGGAGTGCCCTTCATGAACAGGAGAATCGGATTGGATTCCACTGCCTGGCGGATGATGTCCATTGCATCTTTGCTCATCTTGTCTTCCTGACTGCTGCTGAATTGAATGACGGATCATTATAACGCGCACAGCACTCGCATGTGCCGACATGCGCCAATGCGGGTCTGCCATCCCGCTTCACACCGGCGCAGGCACGGTGTAGGCTGGATGCATATCTTTGAAAATGGATTGCAGCGTCCATATATAGGAAACTGCTGTCGGTTCATTCATCACAAGAGAAGGAAACGTCATGGCATTTGAATTACCCGATCTCCCCTACGACTACGATGCGCTCGAGCCATACATCGACGCGCGTACCATGGAGCTGCACCACGACAAGCACCATCAGGCGTATCTGACCAAGTTCCTGAACGCCATCGACGGCACCGAACTGGCCGATCAGCCGCTGGAAACGATTCTGGCAAAAGCCGGACAACATGGCGCCGGCGTTCGCAACCAGGGTGGCGGCTACTACAATCACAACATCTTCTGGGAATGCATGACCCCCTCCGGCGGCGGCAAGCCGGATGGCGGCCTGGCACAGGCCATCGATCGTGACTTCGGCTCGTTCGATGAATTCAAGAACCAGTTCACCTCCGCCGCAACCACGCTGTTCGGTTCCGGCTTCGTCTGGCTGATCGATCAGAACGGCGCACTCAAGGTCACGCAGACCCCCAATCAGGACAACCCGCTGATGGATGTCGCCAGCGAACAGGGCACGCCGCTGCTGTGCCTGGACGTCTGGGAGCATGCGTTCTACCTCAAGTATCAGAATCGCAAGCCCGAGTATATCGAGGCCTGGTGGAACGTCGTCGACTGGGCCAAGGCCGGCAGTCGGTTCGACGCTGCCAGCTGATTCCTTCGGTACAGATGTACCACGCAACCAGCCCCGCCGTGACAGGCGGGGCTGTTTCTTTCCCCGGACTACTGTTCAGCCCATAACAACCACTGCCGCAAGCAAGGCCGCATCAGCCCTGCTGCAGCAAGCCGACACTTTGCATGGCCATGGCAACACAACATCTGCTGAGCCTGGATGATCTAGGCGCCGACGGCATTCGCGCCGTCATCGACAAAGCTGCACAACTGAAAGCTGATCGGCAGGGCGCAAACAAGCCCCCGCTGGCCGGGCGCACATTGGGCATGCTGTTTGAAAAGGCTTCCACGCGCACACGCGTCTCGTTCGAGGCCGGCATGACGCAGCTTGGTGGCCATGCCATCTTCCTGTCCCCGGAACATACCCAGATCGGTCGCGGCGAAACCACGGAAGACACGGCACGCGTACTGTCACGCATGGTCGATGCGGTCATGATCCGCAACCATTCGCAGGAGATACTGGAGCGTTTTGCCGCATATGCCGGCGTGCCGGTGATCAACGGCCTGACGGACCGCCTGCATCCATGCCAGCTGCTGGCCGACATCCTGACTTATACCGAGCATCGCGGCGCCATCACCGACGCCGATATCGCCTGGGTGGGCGACGGCAACAACATGTGCCATTCGTACCTCAATGCCGCCCGCCTGCTCGGCTTCAACCTGCATCTCGCCGTGCCGCAGGGCTACATGCCGGACAAGGACATACTGCAGGCAGCCGCAGACCGGGTCACGGTGCATGACGATGCCCGGCAGGCCGTGAGCGGCGCCGACCTGGTCGTCACCGACACCTGGACCAGCATGGGCGACGAAGCGGCTCGCAGCACCCGTCTGCGTGTATTCGAGGCTTACCGGGTGGACGCCGAGCTGATGGCGCTGGCGGCCGACGACGCACTGTTCATGCACTGTCTGCCGGCGCATCGCGGCGAGGAAGTCACCGCCGAGGTGATTGACGGCCCTGCCAGCGTCGTCTGGGACGAGGCCGAAAACCGTCTGCATGCCCAGAATGCCTTGCTGCTGCATCTGCTGCAGCCCGTCGCTGACCGCGACGCCGCAAAATCGGCAACCGGCTAGAATGCACTGATGTTCAGCCGCACATTCGCCATCAGGAGAAACCCGCCATGAATGCACCACAACGCCTGCGCGCCGCACTGGCCGATGAACAGCCCCTGCAGATCGTCGGTACCATCAATGCCTACACCGCACTGCTCGCCGAGCACAGCGGCTTCAATGCCATTTATCTGTCCGGCGGCGGCGTGGCGAACTGGTCGTACGGTCTGCCCGATCTCGGCATGACCACCATGAACGACGTACTCGAGGATGTACGCCGCATCACCCATGTCACCGACACACCGCTGCTGGTCGACGTCGATACCGGCTGGGGCAGCGCCTTCAACATCGCCCGCACCATCCGCCTGATGGAACAGGCCGGCGCCGCTTGCGTGCACATCGAGGACCAGGTCGCTGCCAAACGCTGCGGTCACCGGCCGGGCAAGGCCATCGTCTCGCAGGCTGAAATGGTCGATCGCATCACGGCCGCGGTGGACGCCCGGGACGACATGCTGATCATGGCGCGCACCGACGCGCTGGCCGTGGAAGGACTGGATGCGGCAGTGGAACGCGCTGCCGCCTGTGTCGAAGCCGGCGCCGATTTCGTCTTCGCCGAGGCCATGACCGATCTGTCCATGTACCGGCGCTTTGCGGATCTGGGCGTGCCGGTACTGGCCAACATTACCGAATTCGGCGCCACCGAGCTGTATACCACCGAGCAGCTCGCCGGACAGGGTGTGGCCATGGTGCTGTATCCGCTGTCGGCATCACGCGCCATGGCCAATGCGGCGCTAGATGTGTACGGCGCCATCCGCCGGGACGGCACACAACGCCATGTCGTCGACCGCATGCAGACGCGCGACGAGCTGTATCAGCACCTCGGCTATCACGCCTACGAGGACAAGCTCGATCAGCTGTTCGGCGATCGGGAAGACTGAATTGCCGGCCGGTTCTGCGGGCGCGCCGGATCAGTGCCCGGTCAGACGCGTCTGCGCCTCACGGTACTTGGCTGCGGAACTGTCGATGACCTCGCGCGGCAACTCGGGGCCGGGCGGCGTCTTGTCCCAGTCCAGCGTTTCCAGATAGTCGCGCACGTACTGCTTGTCGAAACTGGGCGGGCTCATGCCGGTGTCGTATTCCGCCTCGGGCCAAAAGCGCGAGGAGTCCGGCGTCACCACTTCGTCGATCAACACCAGACGGCCACCGGCATCGGTGCCGAATTCCAGCTTGGTGTCGGCCACGATGATGCCGCGCTCGCGGGCATATGCCGCTGCTTGACGATAGATCGACAACGACACCTCCCGCACCTGTTCGGCGAGATCGCGGCCGATCAACTCGACGGTCGCATCGAAGTCGATGTTTTCGTCGTGTTCGCCCTGCTCCGCCTTGGTCGACGGCGTATAGAGCGATTCGGGCAACTGCTGTGCCTGCTCCAGGCCGGGCGGCAGATCGATGCCGCAGACCTGTCCGGTGCTCTGATAATCCTTCCAACCGGAGCCGATGATGTAACCGCGCACGATGGCCTCGATCGGCAGCGGGCGCAGCTTCTGCACTAGCATGGCGCGCCCCCTGACCTGGGCCACTTCGTCCGTGGTGAGAAAATCGGACAACTGCTGATCGGACAGATGGTTGGGCACTATGTCGCCGAAGTGGTCGAACCAGAATTCCGACAGTGCAGTCAGCACCGCGCCCTTGCCGGGAATCGCATCCGGCAGAATGACATCAAACGCCGAGATGCGATCCGTGGCGACGATGATCAAGTGCTCGTCACCGGCGGCATAGATGTCGCGTACCTTGCCGCGATTGAGCAGCGGCACGCTGGTGAGTTGCGATTGGTACAGCGTTTCCTGCATGGGCTCTCACGTCGAAATGGAAAACTTGGCAATATTACCAGATCAGAACCAACCGTAACGGCCGCCGGCAGCGATCACCACCACCAGCAGGCCCAGCACGAGAACGATGCCGGCTAGCATGCGGATGCGGGCCAGTTCGCGGCCGGCATCCTTGAGCGCGCCGGCTGCCAGAGCCGTGCGCAAGCGCCGCCAGGGCGAAAAGAACAGATGACCGAACAGCAGGAACATGACCCAGCCCAGCCCCTGCATGATGTGCACATGCACGGGTACCGCTGCCATGCCGCCGAGCAGGAAGATCATGATGTAGCCGCTGATCAGCAACACGATGACAGCCAGCCAGACCCACAGCAGGAAACGTCCCAGCACGGCCGCAAACAACGGCAGGCGCTCGCCGGCCGGCATGGCTCCGGCCGTGGGCTGCACGATCAGCAGCAGAAAGAACAGGCCGCCGACCCAGACCAGGGCCGCGAGGACATGCAATGCGATCAGAATACTCAGAGGTTCCATAGGGCTGACAGTGGATTGCCGTACGACGTAAACTAATGCACCGCTTGCCACATGACAAACGCCGTGCCCGCACAATCACCTCTGATCGCGCCGTCCATCCTGGCCGCCGACCTGACACGCCTGGGCGCCGAAATCGAGACCGTGCTCGATGCCGGCGCCGACATGATCCATTTCGATGTCATGGACAATCACTACGTGCCCAATCTGACCTTCGGACCGCCGGTCTGCAAGGCCCTGCGCGCGCGCCTCGATGCGCATCGCCCGGGCACCGTGCTCGACGTGCACCTGATGGTGAAACCGGTGGATGCGCTGATCACGGCATTCGCCGACGCCGGCGCCGATATCATCACCTTCCACCCGGAGGCCAGCGAGCACATCGACCGCAGTCTACAGCTGGCGCGCAACAGCGGCTGCAGGACCGGGCTGGTGTTCAATCCGGCCACGCCGTTGAGCGGGCTGAAACACGTCATGGAACGCATCGACATGGTGCTGATCATGTCGGTCAACCCCGGTTTCGGCGGCCAGTCCTTCATTGATGAGGCGCTGCGCAAGATCACCGAGGCGCGTGCGCTGATCGATGCCAGCGGACGCGACATCCGGCTGCAGGTCGACGGCGGCATCAATCCGGACAACATCGCTGCTGCTGCGGCAGCCGGAGCCGACACCTTCGTCGCCGGTTCCGCCATTTTCGGCCAGTCGGACTACGCCCGGGTCATCCGCAGCATGCGGCACGCGCTTGTCGGTGCTTGAGTTCGGCGCTTCGAATAAGGTATAAAGGTGTGATGAACGAAGCTCGATATAGGACAACACGCCAGCGGGCGTGGCGATGGTGCTGGCGTCTGCAGGCCTAGGACTGCACTGCAACGGCGTGTCCACACGCCGCCCCGCCATCGTTTTTCTCATCGTATCGAGCCATCATGACTGAATCCCGAACTCATCCCGTGCAACGTGTGCCGCTGGTACGCGAAACACTGGCCGACCTGGACACACCGCTGTCCACCTACCTCAAGCTGGCCGACGCGCCCAACTCCTTTCTGCTCGAGTCGGTACAGGGCGGGGAACGCTGGGGCCGCTATTCCATCATCGGCCTGCCGTGCCGTGAGCGCATTCGAGTGCACGGCACAACGCTGAAACACGAACGCGACGGAGTTGCGTTGCAGACCGTGACAACCGATGATCCGCTGGACTGGATCCAGCAGTTCATCGACGCCCGACCGCTGCCGCAGTTGCCCGGCCTGCCGCCGTTGACCGGGGGCCTGGTGGGCTATTTCGGCTACGACACGGTGCGTTACATCGAGCCGCGTTTGGCCGGTGCCGACAAGCCCGACCCGCTGGATCTGCCCGACATCCTGCTGCTGGTCGCTGAAATCGTGATCGTGTTCGACAATCTGTCGGGCAAATTGCGCTGCATCGGCCATCATGTCGAAGGCGACCACGCCGATCGGGCGCGCGTGTCACAGCGTCTGGACGATCTGCTGGCGCGCCTATCGGAGAATACCGCCCGCCGCACCAGTCCCAGCACGGCCCTGGTCGAAGTCGATGACAGTGAATTCGTCTCCGGCCTGAGCCGCGAGGACTACAAGCAGGCGGTCGAATACATCAAGTCATACGCGCACAATGGCGAAGTCATGCAGGTGGTGCCGAGTCAGCGGCTGTCGGCACCGTATGACGCCGCGCCCATGTCGCTGTACCGCGCCCTGCGCTGTCTCAATCCGTCGCCGTACATGTACTACTTCAATTTCGGCGATCACCATGTGGTCGGCAGTTCGCCGGAAATCCTGGTGCGCGCCATGGGCGGCGAAATCACGGTGCGACCGATAGCCGGCACGCGTCCGCGCGGCGCCACGGCCGCCGAGGACGACAAGCTGGCCGCGGAACTGCTCGACGATCCCAAGGAATGCGCCGAACACCGCATGCTCATCGATCTCGGCCGCGATGACATCGGCCGGGTGGCGGAACCCGGCAGTCTCGAACTGACCGAGGCAATGACCATCGAACGCTACTCGCACGTCATGCACATCGTCTCCAACCTCACGGGGCGCATGCGCGGCGACTGCACCCTAATGGACGCCCTGCGTGCCACCCTGCCCGCCGGCACCTTGTCGGGCGCGCCGAAGCTGCAGGCCATGCAGATCATCGACGAACTGGAACCGGTCAAGCGCGGTGTCTACGGCGGCGCGGTCGGCTATCTGTCCGGTAACGGCAGCATGGACCTGGCCATCGCCATCCGCACCGCCGTGCTCAAGGCCGGCGCAATCCATGTGCAGGCGGGCGCCGGCATCGTCGCCGATTCCGATCCGGAAACCGAGTGGGCCGAAACCATGAACAAGGCGCGCGCGCTCATGCGCGCGGCGGCCATGGCGCAGGCCGGCGCCGGCAACGGACGACGGCCATGACGGCGGCTGCACCTGGCACCCCGCACGGCGCAGACCATTGCACAGCCGCATCGCCATGCCGCGGCAACCACTTTTCCGAACACGACGTACATCACGGTGACCCATGACACTTGATCCCGAACTGATGAATCACGTGGTTTCCGGGCGCGACCTGGACAACGACACCATGCAGGCGGCCATGCACGAAATCATGACCGGCCAGGCCACCGACGCGCAGATCGGCGGCTTCCTCGCCGCCATGCGGATGAAGGGCGAAACCGTCGCCGAAATCGCCGCCGCCGCACAGGTCATGCGCGACCTGGCAACAGACGTTCCGGTTGCAGAGCGGCTGGTCGACGGTCTCGTCGACACCTGCGGCACCGGCGGAGATTCTTCCGGCCTGTTCAACGTATCCACGGCTACCGCTTTTGTTGTTGCCGCTGCTGGCGGCCATGTCGCCAAGCACGGCAACCGCTCCGTATCCAGCAAGTCCGGCAGCGCCGATCTGCTCAGTGCCGCCGGTATCCGCATCGACACCACCCCGGAACAGACCGCGGCCTGCATCGAGCAGCTCGGTGTCGGCTTCATGTTCGCACCCGCGCACCACAGCGCCATGAAATTCGCCATCGGCGCCCGCAAGGAACTGGGCATACGCACGCTGTTCAACATCATCGGCCCGCTGACCAACCCGGCCGGCGCCCGCAACCAGGTGATGGGCGTGTTCAACGGCCACCTGTGCGAGCCGCTGGCCCACGTACTGCACACCTTGGGCAGCCGCCACGTCATGATCGTGCACGGCGAGGACGGCCTGGACGAAATTTCCATCAACGCACCTACTTTCGTCGCCGAGCTCAAGAATGGCCGGGTCGAGACCTACAAGATTGCGCCCGAGGATGTGGGCCTGCAGCGCGGCTCGCTCGATGCCCTGCGCGTGACCAGCGCCGAAGAAAGCCTGGCACTGATCCGGGACGTGCTCGACGGCAAGCCGGGTATCGCCAGTGATATGGTGGCATTCAATGCCGGCGCCGCACTGTATGTTTCCGGTCTCACCGCGGATCTGGCCGCCGGCGTCACCCGGGCCGATGAAGTTCTCACCTCAGGCGCAGCCGCATCACGCATGAAGGAACTGGCCGCATACACACAGGCACTGCCGCAATGAACACCATTCTGGACCGTATTCTGGCCGTCAAACGTGCTGAAGTCGCCACACTCGAGGCACGCCGCGCCGAACTGGAAAGCGCCGCAGCCGCGGCCAGCCCCACACGCGACTTCGCCGGTGCCCTGCGCAACAAGCAGCCGCGTGCGGTGATCGCCGAAATCAAGCGCGCCTCCCCCAGCAAAGGGCTGATCCGGGAGGATTTCGACGTCGGCTGGCTGGCCGCTCGTTATGCCGAGGGCGGCGCTGCCTGTTTGTCGGTGCTGACTGATCGCGAATTCTTTCAGGGCGACGGACGTTTTCTAGGCGAGGCCCGCACCGCCTGCCACCTGCCGGTGCTGCGCAAGGATTTCACCATCGATCCGCTGCAGGTGCTCGAGGCGCGGGCACTGGGCGCCGACTGCATCCTGCTGATCGCCGCCGCGCTGGATGACACCACCATGCACACACTGGCCGGCACGGCATTCGACCTGGGCATGGACGTGCTGGCGGAAGTGCACGACGCCGCCGAACTCGAACGCGTGCTGGAGTTGCCCGAACAAACCATCCTGGGCATCAACAATCGCGATCTCAACACTTTCCACACCACGCTGGACACGTCCATCCACCTGCGCCGGCAGGTTCCCGGAGACCGCCTGCTGGTGGGCGAAAGCGGCATCCACACGCCGGAGCACATACGGCAGCTGGCCGATCATGACATCGGCATCTTCCTGGTCGGTGAATCCTGCATGCGCCAGCCCGATCCCGGCGCGGCCCTGACCGACTTGATTGCCGCCTGACAACGCACCATATTCGGTTTAATCTCCGCAACGAGGAATGACATGCAGGCACGCATCGACTGGCAGGGCAAACTGCAATTCACCGGCAGGGCGGACAGCGGCCACGCCATCACCATCGACGGCCCGCCCGCGCTGGGCGGCGAGAATGCCGGCCTGCGGCCGATGGAAATGATCCTGCTCGGCGTCGGCGGCTGCAGCGCCATGGATGTCATGCACATTCTCGCCAAGGCTCGCCAGCAGGTCACCGACTGCCACATCGAACTCAGCGGCGAACGCGCCGACACCGACCCGAAAGTATTCACCGACATTCATCTGCGTTTCGTCGTCCGCGGTCACGATCTCAGCGAGAAACACGTCGCGCGCGCCGTGCACCTGTCGGCGGAGAAATACTGCTCGGCCTCCATCATGCTGTCGGCCAGCGTGCGCATCACACACGACTACCGCATCGAACAGGCGTGAAGGAACTGCGTCCGGAACAATTGCGACAACAGCTGGCGCGATCTGCACTGGCGCCGGTCTACCTGCTGGCGGGCATGGAACCGCTGCCGGTGCTCGAGGCAGCGGATGCCGTGCGCGCCCGGGCGCGCGAAGAAGGCTTCACCGAGCGCGAGGTGCTGCATGTCGAAGCCGGCTTCGATTGGCTGCGGCTCACGGAGATCAGTGCCAGCCGGTCTCTGTTCGCCGAACGCCGCATCATCGAACTGCATCTGCCGGAAAAAGGCCCCGGCCGCGAGGGCGGCAAGGCATTGACGGAACAGGTGCAGAGGCCGGATCCGGATACCCTGTTGCTAGTCATCGCCGCACCGGTGGAGTCGAAGGTACGCAAGAACGCCTGGTACAAAAAGCTCGGTACCGCGGGCGTAGCTTCGTTCGCCTGGCCCATCGAGCGCCGCCAGCTGCCGGACTGGATCCGGCGCCGCGCCGCCCGACACGAACTGCAGCCCGACGCGCAGGCCTGCGAACTGCTGGCGGATCTGACGGAAGGCAACCTGCTGGCTTGCGCGCAGGAAATCGAGCGCCTCGCCATGCTGCACGGCAGCGGTCCAATCAGTGCCGAGGCAGTCCGGCAAAGCGCCGACGATCAGGCCCGCTTCGGTCTGTTCGACCTGCCCGCCAAGGCACTGGACGGCGATGCCGAGGGCGCCCTGCGCAGCCTGGCGCGGCTGCGCGAAGCGGGCGTGGACGACGTCCCCATTCTGTGGATGCTGGTGCGCGAAACGCGCCTGTTGTACCGGGCAGCCCGGGCGACGAAGGCCGGACGCATCGATGCCCTACTCAAGCAGGTCTTTCTGCCGCCGCAACGCAAGCGGCAACTGGCGCGCGCCGCGCGCCGGGCCAGTACGGACACGCTGGCGCAACTGCTGCAGCGGGCGGCACGCGCCGATCGCATTCTCAAAGGCGCGCAGGCAGGCCGTGGCCACGACGAATTGGTAACATTGACCCTGGGACTGGCCGGCATCGCGCCGCGCCAGCCATCAATCAACCCCGACGACAAGCGCCCATGAGTGCCAGAGCAAGCGATACCGAAGGCCGGGCACCTGCCCGCAGCGCCACCAGCGGCGGCAAATCCGTGCAGCAGCAAATCCGCACCCTGGGCATCCGTGCCCGCAGTGCCGCACGCACCATGAGCATTGCCGAGCCGGGCGCCAAGAACGCGGCCCTGTTCGCCATCGCCGAGGCGCTGGACAACAACCACGAAACCATTCTGGCCGCCAACGAACGCGATCTGGGCAATGGTCATGACCATCTGGATACGGCCATGCTCGAGCGTCTCGAACTCAACGCCACCCGCATCAACCGCATGGCTGAGGGTCTGGCACAGGTCGCCGCCCTGTCCGATCCGATCGGCGCTATCAGCGATCTGTCCTATCGCCCCTCCGGCATCCAGGTCGGCCACATGCGCGTGCCGCTGGGCGTGGCCGGTATCATTTACGAGTCACGCCCCAACGTCACTGTTGACGCCGCCTCGCTGTGCCTGAAATCCGGCAATGCGGCGATTCTGCGCGGCGGCTCGGAAAGCATGCACTCCAATCAGGCCATTGCCGCCTGCATCGCGCGTGGTCTGACCGCGGCCGATCTGCCGGAAGATGCCGTGCAGATCGTGTCCACCACCGACCGCGCTGCCGTCAGCACCCTGCTGGCCCTGCCCGAATATGTCGATGTCATCATCCCGCGCGGCGGCCACGGCCTGATCGATTTCGTCACCGAACACTCGCAGATTCCGGTCATCAAGCACCTCGACGGCATCTGCCACATCTACATCGACGACGACGCCGATACCGATAAGGCCATCGCCCTGGCCGTCAACGCCAAGACCCAGCGGTTTGGCACCTGCAACACCATGGAAACCCTGCTGGTGGCAGCCACCGCAGCAAAGCGTATCCTGCCGACCCTGGCGTACAAGCTGAAGCAGTCCGACATCGAACTGCGGGGCTGCGAGCGCACCTGCGAACTGCTGCCCGGCGATGCGATAGCGGCCACCGCCGCCGACTGGGAAACGGAATATCTAGGCCCCGTTCTGGCCATACGCATCGTCGACGGCATGACCGAGGCCATAGACCACATCGAAACCCACGGCTCACACCATACCGATACCATCGTCACCGAAAACGTCACTCGCGCACGCGCATTCCTGCGTGCGGTGGATTCATCCTCGGTCATGGTCAATGCCTCGACCCGTTTTGCCGACGGTTTCGAATACGGCCTGGGGGCGGAAATCGGCATCTCCACCGACAAACTGCACGCGCGCGGCCCGGTCGGCCTGGAAGGCCTGACTTCCCGCAAATACGTCGTCTTCGGCGACGGTCACATACGCTGATGACGACCACCGATGCCCCCGTCGGGATACTCGGCGGCACATTCGATCCCATCCACAATGGTCATCTGCGCCTGGCCATGGAGCTGGTGGACGCACTGACGCTCGACCATGTCCGTCTTGTACCCAACGGCCAGCCACCGCATCGCGAACAGCCCGTGGCAGCCGCCGGCCAACGCGCCAAGTGGATTCGCGTCGCGGTGGCAAACGAACCTCGTCTGCGACTGGACAATCGCGAGCTGTTGCGCAGCGGCCCATCCTATACGGTCGACACATTGGCCTCGATGCAGGAAGACCTCCCCGGTCAGCCGCTGTGCCTGGTCATGGGACGGGACGTGTTCGCACACCTGCCCAGCTGGCACGACTGGCAGCGCCTGTTCGAGCTGGCACACATCATCCTGATCAGCCGCGATGGTGCGCACGATGACCTGCATCCAGACGCAGCAAACGAGCTGACCGCACGCTCCACCAGCGACAGCCGTGCGCTGCGCGCACAAGCATCCGGGCTGATCTACAGCCATGCGCCACCGCAACTGGCCATTTCCGCCAGTCGCATACGCCACATGCTGGCCACCGGCCGCAGCCCGCGCTTCCTCTTGCCCGAAAGCACACTCGACGACATCATGGATGCAGGCATCTACCAGAACCCGCAAGACACCAGAACCCGATCATGACGCAGACCGACACCGAAACCGGACAGACGCTGGCGCTGGCGCTCGACGCCATCGACCAGCTCAAGGGTGAATCCATCATCACACTCGACGTGAGCCAGCTGACGACCATCGCCGAACACATGGTCATCTGCAGTGGCCGTTCCGCACGCCATGTCAAGAGCATCTCCGACAGTGTCGCCGAACAGGCTCGCACGGCCGGCCTGCAGCCACGCATCGAAGGGCTGGAACAGGCGGAGTGGGTGTTGATCGATCTCAACGGCGTCATCATCCACATCCTGCAGCCCATGGCACGTGCCCACTACCAGATCGAGAAACTCTGGGATATCGACGTGACCGCAGCGGAGCAGAGACAGAACAACTGATGCGCATCCGCCTGCTAGCCGTGGGGCAACGCATGCCCGGCTGGATTCGTACCGGCTACGAAAACTATGCGCGCCGCCTGTCCGGTGCCTGCCGGCTGGAACTGGTCGAAATTGCGCCCGGCAAGCGCCAGCGCGGCGCCAAACGCGCCATGCAGGAAGAGGAAAAACGCTTGCTCGGGTGCATCGGTCGCGATGATGCCGTCATCGCACTGGACGACAAGGGCAAGCCCTGGTCGACCGAACAGCTGGCCGATCAACTGCATCACTGGCTTGCCGATGGCCGTGACCGCGCCCTGCTGATCGGCGGCCCCGACGGCCTGACTTCGGGCTGTCTGCGACGTGCGAAACAGACATGGTCACTATCGCCGCTGACTCTGCCTCATCCACTGGTGCGCATCATCGTTGCCGAGCAGCTGTATCGCGCTATGAGCCTGCTCGACAACCACCCCTATCACCGGGGCAGCTGAACAACAGACCACAGAAATAATAAGGGCCCGGCAGCAAGGGAGAAGAACTGCCGGGCCCATGACCAGTCGGGTACTGGATTTCATTGCCGCTCAGGGAGAAAAGCGGGTAGGTCTGGTGGCCTACACTAGATCAGACTGTGGTAGATATAAAAGGTTCCAATGAAGAGGAAATCAGATTCGAACACAACAGCACCCGGCACGGCATGCCTTCAATACACCCGCCGTGATTCTTGCATTGGGATGGCTGACCGGCGGCATTGTCAGTGATCTGCAGTTATTGCCGAACAACTCCGTGCCAGATATACCGTTGAGTTCATCGAAATGGAATACAACAGCGACCGGTCACATTCGAACCTTGAGTACCGTACAACAAGGGAAAAGGAATTGGCCGCTGCCGCGAAAGTAAGTGTCCGTTTATACTTGACCAGAACAAGACCAGCTTTCAGGTAATCATCATGCTGCTCGGCATACTGCAATGCGATACGGTTGATACGGATCTGCAAGCCAGCTTCGGTGACTACCCCGACATGCTCAAGCGCCTGCTGACCGGCGGTAACGAGCCCTCGCCCTGGACCTTTCACACCTACGACTTGCCCCGCGGCCAGATGCCGCCATCAACCGTGGCTTGTGATGCATGGCTCATGACCGGCAGCAGGTGGAGTGCATACGATCCGGATGAATGGATTGCCCGGGCGCACCGCTTCGTTCGCAAGCTGCATGACGAGCGCCGCCCGCTCGTCGCCATCTGCTTCGGTCATCAGCTCGTGTGCCGGGCATTGGGTGGTTGCGTGGACAAGGC
>Ga0079226_10000036_pt1 | contig 77516 bp, 69 predicted proteins | sample Poulit2014_FD_76345 | JGI IMG/M metagenome (GOLD analysis project Ga0079226, IMG submission 76345) | Agricultural soil microbial communities from Georgia to study Nitrogen management - Poultry litter 2014 | ecosystem: Environmental > Terrestrial > Soil > Agricultural land | place: USA: Georgia...
ATCATAACACTAAACGCTTTAGCAGTTCTTCTGATATTCCCCATAAAAAAAAGCGTTTAGCAGATTTCTACTAAACGCTTTTTTCCTTCAGTGCTTCTTCTGAAGATGGATGATTTATTTAAAATTTTATTTTGCAATTGTCTTTGCATGAATTCGCCCAATCGCATCTAATGATGATGTAACCGCACCTTCTAACCAACCATTCATATAAGATGCATGTTCACCAGCTAGCGTAATTCGCCCATCAATCTCACAAAGATCACGATAATATTTCTCCCGCAATTCTGGCGTCCATTGTGAATATCCCCCTAAAATCCACGGCACTTTATCCCAAGCCACACTATAACCATTATCGAATTCTTCTGTAACTTGTGGATGAATCTCAAAGGCATAATGAAGACCTTCCTCTAAACGCTTCTGAAGTGACATTGCCGCAAATTGTCGACCATGATCACCAAATATATAACCATTCAAAACTACACCTTTACCATTACTTAAGAACTGATTGGGCGCTGATGGATAAGCGAAATGCGTGATCGGAGAATCCGTTAAGGACATTCCGCCAAAGATCGCATCATCTTCTTCCCAGAAGCGGCGCTTATATTGCACGCCTAATTTCACAACAGATTCATAAGGAACTGCATCAATCGCAGCTTTAAGTTTTTCACCAACATTCATCTTAATCTGACTTAAAACTTTTGTCGGAATTGTACATAAGCACCAATCGCCAGTGATCGTCTCCGTTTCCCCAGTTGCTCTATTCAAATACGTTACGGTAACTTTATCAGCGGTTTGCTCAATTACCGTCACTTCCGAGTTATAACGAATAACATTCGGCAATGCATTCTCAAAGGCTTTACCAATCATCGACATCCCGCCGCGCGGTTCAAATAAAGTTTGTTGGAATTGTTGCGTAAAGAAATAGGAGAAATGTCCCCAAAGACGAGAATCTAAAATATCAGAAAATTCTATTGGCTTTGTTGGGAAATATCCTGCGGATAAACCGCCGCCAGGAAGCTTCTCAAATCCACGGCGCATACTTACTGCGACACTTTCTGTATAGTTATAATCATCATCTAATGCCCCAAAGGATTTCAGTGCTTCTAACAAAATCTTCTGATCGGCTTCTGTCACTAAATCATTGAGCGCATTTTGATTCGTCGCTTTTGCTAATAGCGAAGCAATTCCGCCATTGAAATCTATAAAAATATCACGGAAACGCTGAGGTTCACCATTAAAGGCATCTTTCGATTGAAGATATGCATTAAAGTTCATCTGCACAAATGGATCTAACTTAATATCTAATTCTCGGCAATAATGTAAAATATTTTTATGGTAATAAGGAATTCGCCAAGCGCCTAAGTTAAAGAATTGCCCTTTCTCAAACTCACAAACTTGTTCAATACCATCAGTATCGGTATAACGATCACCGCCATAAACGGACCAAGCTCTACCACCGGGACGATTTTGTACTTCAAGTATTACCGCCTCATATCCAGCGCGTTTAAATTCATATGCAGCCACCAGTCCGGCAACTCCGCCTCCTAGAAGGAATAAGATAGATAGCAATTCTCTACAAATATATTGTAACGATCACTACAACCACAATATCGTAATGATCATTAAAATAATAGCTAAAAGAGAATATTTTAAATATCGCTATACCTTCAATATCGAAAATACAGTCGTTTATGTTTAAGAATAACGGCTACAACTACTGCAACACGCTGGATAAAAAAGGCAAGCTTTCATTTCCGCCAGACATCGATTTTAAAAGAAAATTTTAAGCATAATAATAAAAAAATGATTGCACTATAATCTTGCCGGCAACCCTTTTTTATTCACAATAAAAAACCTCTAAAGGGAATACCTTAGAGGTTTTTGAAATTTTCTGTAGTCAATTCCCGCAAGAACTTTCTACCATTACCATCACTTACATTGGGACGATATCAAACTGCTCAACAGGATAGAGCTCTTCTGGTTGCAAGCGGATATTGGCATCAATCTGAATCTGAAGATCTGCCACACTATGCGCTTCTTCATCTAACAAACGCTCAATTACTTCCGGTGCTGCAAGTACTAAGAATTCCTTTAATGTTGGGAAACGTTTTCCATCACGAATGAGCTCACGCAAAATCTCAAAACAGACTGTTGCACTTGTTTTAACATATCCTGTTCCCTGACACTTTGGACAAGGCTCACACAACAATTGCACAAGACTTTCTCTCGTACGTTTGCGGGTCATCTGCACTAAGCCTAATGTCGTCACTTCACTAATCGAGGTTCTCGCATAATCATGAGATAGGTGTTCTTGCAGCTCTTCTAGCACGCCTTGACGATGCTCTTCGCTCTGCATATCGATAAAGTCGATAATAATAATGCCGCCCAAATTACGTAGACGAACTTGACGCGCCAATGCTTGTGCCGCTTCAAGATTCGTTTTATAAATGGTCTCTTCAAGATTACGAAAGCCCACAAAACCGCCGGTATTAATATCGATCGTCGTCATTGCTTCCGTCTGTTCGATCATTAAATATCCCCCAGATTTGAGGTCAACACGCTTCTCAAGCGCCAAGTTTACTTCTCTTTCCGTATTAAAGAGATCAAAAATCGCACGAGGTCCGACATAATATTCAATACGTTCTGTCATTTCTGGCAAGAAGCGCGTGGTAAAATCCATCATGCTCTTGTAACCATCCATCGAATCAATGCGAACACGCTGAATATCTTTCGAGATATAATCCCGCAAAATTCGAAGCTCTAATGGAAAATTCCCATAAATTACTTCGCCAACTTTTGCTTTTGCAATACGCTCTTTCAGATCGCCCCAAAGACGATTTAAAAACTGCATATCAGAACGTAACACCCAAGGATCAACACCTTCTGCTGCTGTTCTCGCGATATAAGCACCGGGGATTTCAGCCTGATAACCTTGTAGGGTATTTTTTAAACGTTCACGTTCTTCCTCATCTTCAATTCGAATCGATACGCCGATCACATCAGAATCTGCTAAATAAACTAAGTAGCAAGAAGGAATTGAAATTTGGGTCGTAATTCGTGCGCCTTTTGTACCTAAAGGATCACGAATCACTTGAACGATGAGCTCCTGACCTTGCATTAAAAGCTTCGTGATATCGATCGCTTCAGGGTTGCGTTTCGTGGGTGCGCGTTCTGCTTCCCCACTCTCCTCGCAACCACATTCATCCGGCGTATATTCAGTACAAGCTGTCTGAATATCACTAACATGAAGGAATGCTGCTCGATCGAGACCAATATCCACAAATGCTGCTTCAAGGCCAGGTAAAACACGAATAACGACACCTTTATAAATATTGCCGACTAGCCCGCGCTTCTCATCTCGCTCAATAAGCACCTCTTGAACGATCGCATTGCTGATTACCGCAGCTCTCGTCTCATTCGGCGTAATATTAATTAAGATTTCGTTATTATTCATTTTTATTTAGCTCGCTTTTCTAACATCTCTACTGCGGGTAACACTTTGCCTTCTAATAATTCAAGGAAAGCGCCGCCGCCAGTTGAGATATAAGAGATATCATCTTTTAAACCAAATTCTTCAACCGCAGCAACCGTATCACCGCCACCTGCAATTGAGAATGCATCACTTTTTGCAATTGCTTCACCGAGTTTTTTAGTACCATCTGCGAAGTTTGCAAATTCAAAAACACCTACCGGACCATTCCACACAACCGTTTTCGCGTTTGCCATGATCTTGCTGTAGAGTTCACTTGTTTGTGGACCAATATCCATAATCATATCGTCCGCTTCAATGTCATCGATGGACTTAATCACTACTTCTGTATCTGCAGAGAAAGCTTTACCAACCACCACATCAATTGGAAGAGGAATCTCTTTACCTTCCGCTTGTGCACGTTGAAGAAGTTTTTTCGCTTCCGCTACTAAATCTATTTCCACCAAGCTATTACCAACGTTATAGCCTTTGGCAAGCAGTAAGGTATTGGTAATCCCACCGCCAGTAATAAGCTGATCAACTTTATCCATTAATGCATTTAAGACCGTTAATTTAGTAGAGACTTTTGCACCACCGACAATAGCCACCATTGGGCTTGCAGGACTTTGAATTACTTTTGTTAATGCATTGAGTTCTTTTTCAAGCAATGTTCCTGCCGCAACTTCTTTGGCAACCATTCCAACGCCATACGTTGATGCCGCTTTACGATGTGCCGTGGCAAAAGCATCCATCACATAAACATCACAAAGATTTGCCATCTTTTGCGATAATGCTTCATCATTACCTTTTTCACCACTTAAAAAACGGACGTTCTCTAATAACTTTACTTCACCGGGCTGAATCTCAACACCATTAATCCAGTTCTTTACAAGTGACACTGGTTTTCCTAAACGATTAGATAACCACACTGCTGCCGGTGCTAAAGTGAATTCCTCACTCTCTTCGCCTTCCGTAGGACGTCCTAAATGCGACATTAACATGACCGCACCGCCTTTCTCAAGGATTTTCTCAATCGTTGGTAAAGCAGCTTCTAAACGTGCATCTGATGTAATTTCTCCATCATGAATCGGCACATTCAAATCTTCACGAACTAAAACACGTTTCCCTTCTAAATTAAGGTCGTCTAAAGTATTAAATTTCATTTGCAATCCTCGCAACTAAGCTACTTTCAGTATCAATAAAATGTTCATAAAACGACGCAATTTTGCTATTCGTCATTATTAAATTCTGTTTCTTAAAAACTGTTTCTTGTTTCATATCGATGATGTCGTTTATTAAGCGCTTAATATTACCTACAACAACGATCATCGATTGCTATTTTGTGATCGATCTTATTTCAATCCATCTAAATAACGTTCAGCATCTAAAGCAGCCATACAACCTGATCCTGCAGAAGTGATCGCTTGTCGATAGTGTGAATCCATCACATCACCTGCCGCAAAAACCCCGGGAATGGAGGTTGCTGTTGCATTACCATCAATACCAGATTTCACCACAATATAACCGTGACGCATTTCTAATTGCTCATTGAAGATCTCCGTATTTGGCGCATGACCAATCGCAATAAAAACACCCGGCACTTCAATCTCTTTAATCGCATCATCTTTCGTGGATGAAAGTACAACGCCCGTTACACCAGCGGCATCACCTTTGACTTCGTCTAACACACGATCTAAATGTAATTCGATTTTACCAGCTTCAACATTACGATAAAGTCGATCAATCAGGATTTTCTCGGCACGGAACGTATCACGGCGATGAACTAAATGCACTTTTGAAGCAATCTGACTTAAATAAAGCGCTTCTTCAACCGCCGTATTACCACCGCCGACAACCACAACTTCTTTCTCACGATAGAAGAAACCATCACATGTTGCACATGCTGAAACACCACGACCTAAATAAGCTTCTTCAGAAGGCAGTCCTAAATATTTCGCAGAAGCGCCCGTTGCAATAATCAACGCATCACAAGTGTAAGTCGCATTATCACCCACTAAAGTAAATGGCTTTTTCGACAGATCAACACTATTAATATGATCAAATAAAATTTCTGTGCCAAAACGCTCACAATGTTCACGCATCTGATCCATTAATACAGGACCTGTTAAACCTTCCATTCCACCCGGCCAGTTATCAATATCCGTTGTTGTTGTGAGCTGTCCGCCCATCTGCATCCCCGTAATCACGACAGGTTTAAGATTCGCTCTCGCCGCATAAAGCGCCGATGTATAACCTGCTGGACCTGAACCCAATACGATTAGAGAATGATGATTTTCACTCATAATATCAATCCTTTTTATTCGCTATCATTCTCAATGCTCTGAATTACAATAGTAAAAGTTGCAACTACCTATTGATAATAGATTCACTTTCCTTGTCATTCTGCGAGAGAAATAGATCATTTAATTTTAAAATTCTCAACCGCTCATTATACATGAAAAATTCTCATTCGCTCCCTCGTAAGCGATAACATTCCCGCTTATTTTCATAAAAAAAGAGCCTACTCAATAGGTAGGCTCTTGTTCTTATTTATGATTATCAACTGCCTGTTATTTCATAGTTTTAAGAAATTTCAGAAATTTTTCACGTAAACGTTTCTAATAATGCGACTATCTTTGTGCCTTAATCTTCAACCAATGACGCATGAGCTTTTTCTGCTCTGCTTGCGTATACGGCTGCTTCACATTCAACAAGGAGAGTTCCTCTTGTGAAGGATAAAGGGTTGGATCATTGAGAAGATCTTGATCCACAAATTCAAATGCCGCTTCGTTTGACGTTGCATACTCCACATAATCGGCAGCACGCGCATTCACTTTCGCATCTAGTAAGAAATCAATGAAAGCATAGGCTTCATCAACGTTCTTCGCATTTTTCACAATCGCTAATTGATCAAACCAGAGTAATCCTCCCTCTTTAGGAATGAAATACTCAATCTCAACGCCGGCATTCGCTTCTTCTGCTCGTGATTTTGCTAAATAGAGATCTCCCGACCAACCGAGTGTTAAACAAGCATCGCCATTCGCCATGGCATTAATATATTCAGAAGAGTGGAATTTCGTAATATAAGGACGAATTGACTCTAATACTTCATTCGCTTTTGCCAGATCTTCATTCGACGTGCTTTCGGCAGATAATCCTAAGTAACGCATCACCATCGGATAAAACTCACTTGGCGTATCAACCACATAGATACCACAACTTGCCAGTTTTGAGGCATATTCTGGATTAAAGAGTAATTCCATAGAATCAAGCGGTGCATCAGGAACAAGTTCTTTGACCTTATTCACGTTATACGCGATACCGGTTGTTCCCCACATATAAGGGACCGAATAATCTGTTGCTCCAGGAAGTTCCGATAAACGTTCTTCTACAAAGGGCCAAATATTCTCAATATTCGATAATCGACTTCGATCAATCTTCTGCACTGCATCTGCTTGCACCATATAGATTAAAGTATAATCAGATGGCACAACGATATCGTAACCTGAATTTCCCGTTAAGGTTTTTGCCAATAATACTTCATTACTATCAAACGTATCATAAACAACTTTGATACCCGTTTTTTCTGTAAACTCCGTAATTAATTCAGGATCAATATAGTCCGTCCAGTTATAAACGCGTACTTCCTGTGCGCTTACTGTATGACTACCAATTAAGAACCCTAGGGATAAGAGAGCTGTTAACTTTAGTTTTTTCATCACTTTATTTTTCTCCTATAAAGTGGGTAGACATAAAATAAGCGGTTGATTCACATCAACCGCTCTCATCTTATATCACACTTTAGTTAAAGATCTAACTGAAAGGTATTTATTCAAATATTTTTCGTTAATCTTATCCTAAATGGTATCGCATTTAATTAGTCTAATTTAAATGCGTCGTGGCATGATTTACATGTACCACCTAATTTACCCATTTGCGCAGCCATTGTTTTTTTATCGCCAGAAGCTTCAACCATTGCACCACTTTGCTCGATAAATGCCGCTAAATCTGCATCAAACTCTGCTCTGTTATCTGTAATTTTAGGATTTACCTTCGTACCTTCATAAGTCCCATCAATAAATGTTGCGCCAACAGCTTTTGCAATTTCATTAATGCGTTTTGCTGCTGCAACCGCTTCTTCAGGACTATATTCGATTTCGCCTTTAAGCATTCCACCAAGTGTTCCCATATTCCAACCCGCAACAGTAAATGCTGCTTTACGGTATTTGATCACTGCATCAGCATCAACTTCCGCCATTGAAACACCTGTTACGCCGACAGCTAACATTGCTGCAAGTGCTAATTTTTTCATTGACTTCTCCTTTTTAAATAAAAATCATGCATCACAACAGATACTTACTCAAAAATATCGGAAGGATGCAACTGCCTATTATAAATGAAATCATTTAAATATATTGCTATTAATTAACTTTTTTGTATAAAACAAAATATTAATGATCTAAGTTAATTGACAAGATGGATAACCTTGTCTTTATTTACGCTTACGAAGCGAGAGATAGAAGAAAAAGAGTGATGCAATCCCCATCATTCCAGGAACTAATAATGTGCTTTCATCAAACCCTTCAAACTTTAAAAGCAATGCCAGCAGGAACACAGCGCCGATAGTTCCAAACACTTTTCGGCGACTCTCTTCACGATGAATCGCGGCTAAACGCTCCCACTCTTTACTATTTAAATCAACTTTTAACCGCCCTTTCACAGCTTGACGCAATGTTAAATTCGCATTTTGCATCACATCTGGCAGTTGCTCAAACCATACTGGAATTTCTCGGCGATAACGTTTTACAAGCGCTTTTGGTCCACGTTTCTCTTTTACAAACTCCACCAAGTAAGGCTTTGCTGTTGCCCAAAGATCTAACTCCGGATAGAGCTCTCGCCCTAAACCTTCAATCGCAAATAATGTCTTTTGCAACAACATCAACTGCGGCTGCATCTCCATTTTGAATCGTCGCGCCGTTTGAAATAAAGATAAAAGAAATGCGCCAAAGGAGATATCTTTTAAAGGCTTATTGAAAATTGGCTCGCATAGAGAGCGAATCACCGCTTCAAAATCGCCCACAGAAGTATCTGGCGGTACCCAACCTGATTCCACATGAAGCTCTGCAACTTTAAGATAATCACGATTAAAAAAAGCTAAAAAGTTACTAGCTAAGTAATGCTGATCATCTTCATTTAACGTACCAATAATACCAAAATCAAGCGCAATATAAGTAGGATCTGCAGGATCTGTTACATCCACGAAAATATTACCAGGATGCATATCCGCATGGAAAAAACTATGCTCAAATACTTGCTTAAAGAAGATATCAACACTCCGTTTCGCAAGTAATGGGATATTCACGCCCAATGCTTTAAGTGTTTCAATATCTCCCACTGGAACGCCGGAAATACGCTCCATTACTAAGACATTTTTGCGCACATAATCTAAATAGATCTCCGGCACATAGAGCTCTTTTGAACCCTTAAAATTTTCTCTAAGTTGCGCACCATTTGCCGCTTCAATGGTGAGATCTAATTCATTAAGAATTGTTCTAGCATATTCTTCAACGATCTCCACTGGACGAAGACGTTTTCCATCAGGATAGTAGCATTCCACCATCTGCGCTAAAATCTGCATTAAACCGATATCGCGCTTAATGACTTTATGGATATTAGGACGAACAACTTTAACCACAACCTCTTGCCCATTTGGCAATTTGGCACCATGGACTTGTGCAATAGAAGCAGCAGCAATCGGTACTTCATCAAATTCTATAAAGAGCTCAGAAATTGGCTTTTCAAAAGAATGCTCGATAATATCCATCGCAATATTCGAAGGAAATGCCGGCACTTGATCTTGTAGCTTAATCAGCTCATCGACAATCTCTTTATCAAGCAAGTCGTAACGCGTTGATAGTGCTTGCCCTAACTTAATAAAAGTAGGACCAAGATTTTCTAAAGCCAAACGAATTCGAACCGGCAAAGGGGTATTTTTATGTCCGTTAAACAGCGCTAAAATAGGCTGTAAAAAACGTAAATGTCGCAGTCCCGGAATCATAAATGCGAGATCGTAAAGACCATAACGCAATAAAACCCACCATATTTTAATCATTCTCAAGCTACGAGAAACCATCGATAACCCTTTGCATCATATTGAAACGTATAGATCTGATACGGCAACTCTTTATCTTAAAAATAGAAAGAGCGCCCCATAATATCACTTCACTTAGTAGACAAAACCACGATGAATCGCCACGATTCCGCCCGTTAAATTTTTATAACCCACTTCATCAAATCCCGCTTCTAACATCATATCGCGGAGTTCTTCTTGCGGCGGATGCATACGAATAGATTCTGAAAGATAACGATAACTATCACCATCACTCGCAATTAATTCGCCCATACGAGGAATCACCTGAAAGGAGTAAAAATCATAAACCGTTCCTAATAATGGCACTACTGGTTTAGAGAACTCTAACACCAATAAACGCCCACCAGGTTTGAGAACACGTTTCATCTCTTTAAGCGCTTTGAGCTTATCCGTCACATTACGCAATCCAAAACCAATCGTCACGAGATCAAATGTCGCATCCTCAAACGGAATATGTTCGGCATTGATCTGTTTAAACTCAACATTACCAACAATCCCTTCATTGATAAGACGTTTACGACCTTCTTCTAACATCGATTCGTTAATATCAGAAAGAACAACCAATCCTTCAGAACCCACACGTTTGCTCAAACGTTTTGTTAAATCTCCGGTACCGCCGGCAAGGTCGAGCACCTTCTGGCCTTTTCTAGCACCAGACAATATCATTGCCGTATTTTTCCATAAACGATGAATTCCAAAACTCATCACATCGTTCATTACATCATAACGGCTTGCAACAGAGTGAAAAACCTCAGCAACACGCGCTTCTTTCTCATCACGATCAACCGTTTGATAACCAAAATGGGTTTTTTCTTCAGACATATCTCTTATCCTTATCTAATCATCATGGAATGATAACAAAATCTACCTAGCAATGCCTGATTAAAGGCAGACTTTTATTCCATTTCCCGATATTAAAACGAGCATCAATTATAGTGATTCGCGCCCAAAAATTTCTAATACGCCATCCAGTGAGGGTTTTATACCAAACCAAAATTCAAAAGCATAAACACCTTGCTCGATTAACATCCCTAATCCATCAGAAACCTCACGTCCACCTGCTTCTAAAAAGTAAGTCATGAACGACGTCGGTTCATTGCCATACACCAAATCGTATCCCACACTATTTTGAGAAAGAATCCCTTTCGGCAATGCCGGAAAGGTAGATTGCAATGATGCACTTGTGGCATTAATAATCAGATCAAATTCTCCTGACAACTGATCCCAGTTAGAAGCTTTGATGTTCCCAAAACTAGAGAACTCAGCCGCCAAACCTTCGGCGCGAGATAAAGTGCGATTCGTAATCACCACTTCTTGCGGTTGAAAATCCAACAACGGTTTTAAAATCCCTCGAACCGCACCGCCGGCACCTAACACTAAAACACGTTTATGGGCTAATTCATATTTTTTGACGACCGTAATATCGCGCAGTAAACCAATCCCATCCGTATTATGCCCATGGATTTTCCCATTTTCATCAATGCGAATAGTATTTACGGCCTTTGCTAATCGCGCTTCCGGCGTAAGCTCATCGCAGAGTTGCATCACATCTTCTTTAAACGGAATTGTAATATTAGCGCCCAGAATACCTTTCGCTTTCCACGTTTCTAATGACTCTGAGAAACCATCTAGCGGCGCTAAAACTTTTAAATACTCTAACGAAATTCCGGCATTTTGTGCAAATCGCATCTGCATCTCTGGCGATTTCGATTGTGCAACGGGATTGCCAAAAATCACACATCGATTATTCTTATTCTGACTCATTATTCTTTCCTCCTCTTTTAAAATGAAAACACTACTCACCACGCAAAAAGAGCTTGTCTAAATCGGTTAACGCTAAAGATCGCCAAGTGGGCCTGCCATGATTACATTGTCCTGAACGCTCGGTTCGCTCCATATCTCTGAGCAGCGCATTCATCTCCGGCAAGGTTAATCGGCGATGGTGACGAATCGCACTATGACATGCCATTGTCGATAAAATTTCATTCATGTGTTCGGTAATTTTTTGACTCGAACCATAACGATCAAAGTCTTTCAACACTTCCATGACCAGTTTTTCGATATTGGCACGAATCAAACTTGCCGGCACTTCTCGAATCACAATACTCGTATGACTTAAGACTTCTAATACTAACCCCACTGATTGCAACTCACTTTGAAATTCTTCCACAAGCGCAATTTCCTTTGAGGAAACATCCATTGATTTGGGAATAAGCAGAGCTTGGCGAATAATTCCATCTTGGGATTGCACAGCATTTTTAAAACGCTCATAGATAATACGCTCGTGAGCTGCGTGCATATCGACCATCACTAATCCTTCTCGATTTTCCGCTAAAATATACGCTTCATGTAGCTGCCCTAACGCATATCCTAAAGGCGCTTCATCCGGATTAAAATCATTATCACTTTCTGAGCTCTTTGCCATTGAAGATTGATCACGAGCCGAGTGATCTCCGGGAGTTTGAAGCGTGGAGAAAGTATCCGGCGATGATACTGCTTCCGAAACTCTGCCAAAGAGCGATCCTCGTTCACTGCCAGCACCAATCGCTTCATATAGATTCACAGGCTTGTAAGGTCGACTAGGAACTTGATTACCAAAATTCAATCCCCCTTGTCTCGCAATAGAGACCGGCTCTCGACTTGCTGCAATATCTGTAGTTTCCTCGCCATCCAATGAAGCAATTACCGGCATTTTTTCATGTCCTGCCATCACTTCTGGTTGAGAGATCACATGATTTAAGGTACTAAATAGGAAGTTATGCACCATCCGTGATTCTCTAAAACGCACCTCATGCTTTTGCGGATGCGCATTCACATCTACAGCAGCAGCATCTAACGTTAAATAGATCACAAATGCCGGATGCTTATCGCTATACATTACATCACGATAAGCTTGACGAATCGCATGTGCAACTAAACGATCCTTCACCATTCGTCCATTGACATAGACATATTGCCAATCATTGTTATTACGGAAAAATGTCGGTTTCGCGACCCAACCTTCGAGCGTTAGAGTTCTGGTCGTATCATAATCATCAACTGGTATCTCTTTGGTATGCGTGAAATGAAAACTCTCCGTTAAAAAATCAGGACTAAAAACTGAGCCGATTCGTAACTGCTTCTCTTCCATGCTCTCGGCAATTGGTGCTGTAAAGACTTCTCGTCCATTATGAATCAACGTAAAGCCAATATCGTAACGAATAAGTGCCAAGCGCTTCACAAGCGTTTCAATATGACTAAATTCCGTTCGCTCTGTTCGAAGGAACTTTCTTCGAGCTGGCACATTAAAAAAAAGATCGCATACTTCGATTCGCGTCCCTTCTGGCAATGATGCCGGCATCGGCTCATTAATCTCATCAAACCCCTTCCCTTGCACTTTATAAGCATACTCAGCACCAATAGCACGTGAAGTTAAGGTTAAACGAGATACTGCCGCAATACTCGGAAGGGCTTCGCCGCGAAATCCTAAAGTAGATACTTCCACCAAATCATCCGCACTTCTAATTTTACTGGTTGAATGGCTAGAAAGCGCCAGATTTAAGTCATCTTTTTCAATACCATGACCGTTATCTTGGATAATAATATGATCCATTCCGCCGCTTTTAATATCAATTGTAATACTAGTTGATCCCGCATCAATACTATTTTCCACCAACTCTTTCACAATAGATGCTGGACGCTCAACAACTTCACCGGCAGCAATTTGGTTAATTACATGGGGATCTAATTTTGCGATACGACGGCTCATATCCTCTCCTCTCTTTTTTACCCAAATATAAGAAACGCCCGGGGTTTAGCCGAGCGTTTTCTATTTTATCAAATTCCACAAAACAATATTCTGTAGAACTATTTTAACTGTGTTGAAACACGATCCATCATCTCTTCAAGGTAGTTTAATGTTAACACTGGAAGGACATCAACTTGCGTTTTTGTTTCTCCAACAGGGTTAATACGAATATAATAAACTTCCCCCTCACGATCATATTTCGTGAAGAACCAGAAACGACGTTTCTTAACGGTTCTTCCCACACGAATCGTATTCACTTCAGGATATAACTCTAAAACGTTATATTCTGCACCATCATCTAAAATGTCGCCTAATTGCTTCCAAACCTCTTCCTGAGATCTATTAGTAATTGTCAAACGGGTTCCTTCCCGATCAGTCACGGGAAGACCGGACTTTCCCAAGGCACTTTGGCCATCACCTCCTAACCTTGCAGCTAGGCGGGCAATAAACTCTGCCTCAAGTTCCGGGTCGCTTGGTGCATTTACCCAACGGTGGAATTGATCATCATTACCAGTTGCCTCGTCTTTCATTGCATAATGCGTCACGAATACAAGTACTCGATCCCCACTTCGCTCTAAACGAATTTTAAACTTATCTCTAGAAGAAGCACCAAATAAGTTACTTGCAACACGTTTAATAAGTCCACGGATAAATCCATCTGGAACATCCGCTTGGTTTTCAGCCCATTTTGTCTCAATTAATCCCGCTTCAGGACTTGAAGTATCTACCTCTAATCCAAGTTGACGCAATAATTGATTCACTTGTAACCATACAAAATCTGTCGAATGCCCGGTATTAATCCAGCGACGGCCATTTTCAGACTCAATAATCGTAATGCCTTCTGATGCATTCATTGGCAACACTTTTTGTGCAACCTGTTTTTGATGCTGACGATACTCTTTAAGCGTCGTCGTTGCCTGTACATCAGTCTCTGTCTTTTTCACCAAGCTAGGCGGATACTCAAGAGGGTTCACTTGCGATGATTTTAAATAACGCAAGCTATCTCTCGATTGCACATTTTGAGTAGAGCAACCGCTAATAACTAAGCCAGATAGCAATACCGCAAACGCTATTTTTTTTGTATACATGGACTAACCTTTACTGAATAAAATTCTTGTCATTGTACGAGCGATTCAAGCAATCACCAAATTCTTTTCCCGTGAATTATAACTGAAAAATCATTTAATTGCTTTTTTTCTACTCGATTTTATTGCAGAGAAATAATTATTTAGAGCAACCCAGCGTTCTTCATCGCTTCACGTACAGTCAAATGATACTGTTTATCAAGTGGAACTAATGGTAAACGAATTCCTGCATGAATTTTTTTCATTTCTTGCAAGACCCATTTCACTGGGATTGGATTAGCTTCTAAAAAGAGCACATGATGTAGCTCTTTAATTTTCTCGTTAATTTCATAAGCACGAGCCTCATCGCCCGCAAGCGCTGCTTGAATCATCTCATGCATTTGAAGTGGCACGATATTAGCAGTCACTGAAATAACACCCTTAGCGCCTGCTAATACACATTTTGCAGCGATCCCATCTTCACCAGTTAAGATATCCATCTTATCACCCACTCGGCGAACTAATTGCTCGACACGCTCAAATGTACTCGCTTCCTTAATCGCTACGATATTTTTAAAATCTGCTAAACGCTCAACCGTATCTGGCAAAATGTCTGAAGCAGTTCTACCTGGAACGTTATAGAGAATTTGTGGAATATCCACCGTTTCAGCAATTAACTTAAAGTGTTGATAAAGTCCTTCTTGCGGTGGTTTGTTGTAATATGGCGCAACTAAAAGACACGCATCGGCACCATCTTCCGCTGCCCAATGCGTTAATCTGACGGCTTCTTCTGTAGAATTACCTCCCGTTCCGGCAATCACTGGTACGCGTCCGCCAACGTATTGCACGACCTTCTTCACCACTTCACGATGCTCTTCAAAGTTTACTGTCGCAGATTCACCTGTTGTACCCATCGCAACAATAGCATCTGTCTTATTCTCAATATGAAATTCTACTAACTTTTCAAACGTATCAAAATCAATACGTCCATCTGGAAACATCGGGGTTACGATCGCAACAATACTACCACCAAACATAAACTTCTCTCCTTACATAATTCTTTTTTTAATGCCACATTTTTCTTAAGATACGCTTCATAAAAAAGGTTCTTAAAAATGCACATCTATTTGAGTATCACAGATACTGGAGCATGATCTGAGGGTCGCTCCATTGCCCTATAATTTAAATGAACAGAAGATGAGATAAAACGACGACTCAACACTCTTGATAATAATAGATGATCAATGCGAATACCACTGTTTTTCTCAAATCCGCCTTGACGATAATCCCACCAAGTAAAAATACCCTTTGGTTGCGCCTCAATTCGAAGCCCATCTACTAATCCTAACTTCTGAAGATCCGCAAATGCTGCTCGTTCTTGATCCGTACAGAGGATCTTTCCCTTCCATGTTTCTGGATTGTGCACATCATCATCATTTGGCGCAATATTATAATCACCAATCACTATCACCTCAGAATATAGACTTAATAAGTCTTGAATATATGCTGTAAAGGCTTTTAGCCACGATAACTTGTATTCATACTTCTCAGAATCTGGACTCTGACCATTTGGTACATAGGCATTCACAACCCGAACACCATTTATAGTGCCGGCAATGACCCGCTTTTCTTCATCTTCAAATCCCGGGATATCCAAGACAACATCAACAATCTCTTTCGTTGATAATAATGCAACCCCATTATAAGTAGGTTGCCCATTCACTGCAGAATGAAAACCTAGAGCTTCAATCTCCTCTACAGGATATTTATCATTACTACATTTTAATTCCTGCAACCCGATCACAGTAGGCGCTTCTTTCTCTAATAATTCAAGTAGATGTGGCAAACGAACATTTATAGAGTTCACGTTCCAAGTGGTTATTTTCATAGCTATTTCTATATCTTTTATCAACGTTTCAATATCTTAATTACTCTATTCTACGTAACTCTACTAAAAATCGAAAGCACCTAAAGAAATTCACACAATTTTCGATAAAAAGTGGAATACTATTTATTAAGCTATCTTCTTAAAAATTAGTGTAGAATATCCGATTTACGATACGAAAATTTTAAGGAGTGAGCATGCCTGCTGATAGTATTCGTTCCATCTTAAATCTCATTGAAGAACATGGAATTTTATTTATCGATCTTCGTCTAACAGACATGATCGGACAAGAACACCACTTTACTATCCCAGCACGACAGGCAAATGAACAGCTTTTCACTCAAGGAAAATTTTTCGACGGCTCTAGTTTTAAAGGTTGGAAACAGACCGAATGTTCAGACATGGTTTTAATGCCAAATCCAGACAGCGCATTCATTGATCCCCTCGCAAAATATCCAACACTTGTTTTAGTATGTGATGTGGCTGAGCCTGACACAATGGATTACTACGTTCGCGACCCTCGTGCATTAGCAAAAAGAGCTGAGGAGTATCTCAAACAAACTCAAATTGCAGATACGGCATTTTTTGGTCCAGAAAATGAATTCTTCATTTTTGACAAGGTGCGTTATAGCAACAATCCAAATCACATGAGTTATGAGTTAAATTCAAGCACTTGCTATTGGGATTCACAAAACCCAGAATCTGCTTCGGGTCACTTTGCTGAAAAACAAGGGGGCTACTCACCATTACAACCTATTGATAAATTGCATGATATACGTAACGAAATCGTTCTCAACATTGAAAAAACAGGTCTTGATGTTGAAATTCATCATCGCGAAGTAGCTTCTGCAGGACAATGTGAGATCGGCGTCAAGTTTAATACACTTCTTGCCAAATCAGACGAAGTGCAACGTCTTAAATACATCATTAAAAATACAGTTGATCAACTTGGTAAAAGCGCAACCTTTTTACCAAAACCTTACTTTGGTGAAAGCGGATCAGGAATGCACGTGCACATCTCACTGTTTAAAGAGGGTAGCAATATTTTCTGTGGTGAAAAATATAGTAACCTTTCAGAAACAGCGCTCTACTTTATTGGGGGAATCATTAAACATGCTCGCGCGCTAAATGCTTTCACAAATGCATCAACTAATAGTTACAAACGCCTTATTCCACATTATGAAGCACCGGTACTTTTAGCGTACTCTGCTAAAAACCGTACCGCATCTATTCGTATTCCCTATATTGCGAACGAAAATGCCCGCAGAATTGAAATTCGCTTCCCTGATGCGACTGCCAATCCTTACTTCGCATTCTCTGCTCTCTTAATGGCAGGCTTAGATGGTATTGAAAACAAAATTCATCCAGGCCCGGCATTTGATGAGAATCTCTATGATCTTTCGAGCGACCTCCTTAAAGCGATTCCAAAAGTTTGCAGAACTTTAGATGAAGCGCTTGAGGCTTTAGATCAAGATCGTGAGTTCTTACTCAAAGGCGATGTATTTAATGATAGCGTCATCGATGCTTACATCAAGCTCAAACAACAAGAAATCAATCAAGTTGCTGAAACGCCGCATCCCATGGAATACAAACTCTATTACTCCATCTAACATGATCGATTAAGCAATAAAAATACTTACCAAACAATAAAGCCCCGAGCTACCAATATCGCTCGGGGCTTTATTATTCAATTCGCTCAAATAAATCAAGGATTTTTCTTCTCTTCTTTAACAATGTTTTGATACACTTCTTCTCTAAAGACAGCAACATCATTAGGGGCATCAATCCCCACTCTTACTTGATTACCCTTAAACTCTAAAATTGTTATGGTGATATTATCATTGATCATTAGCCTTTCACCGGGCTTTCTCGTTAATATTAACAAAGCAACTCCCCTCATCCTTTTATAAAACACAATAACATTCTGATATTACATCAGAATCAGCATATGATCATAATCTCAAGAAAAGAAACAGTCAATATAATTGATTGACGACCAATAAAATAAAAGCACTTTATTTGAGCTATGTTAATAATTAATTGTTAACTATTAATTATTAACAAAATAAAAAGTTAATTTAAGATTTACAGCTCCGTAGTGCCGTACGTTTCAAGGATTGCTCTCTTCGCCACTGATCAATTTTTTTATGATCTCCCGAAAAAAGAACCTCCGGCACCATCAGACCATTAATTTCTCTTGGCCTTGTATAATGCGGATGATCCAGCAAATCTCCCTCACTAAAGGAATCATTTAAATGCGACGCTTCATTAGATATCGCATCTGGCAATAGACGAACGATAGAATCAATCACGACCGCCGCCGCCAATTCCCCGCCTGACAACACATAATCTCCGATAGACAACTCAAGATCTATCTCATGATCAATGATTCGCTGATCAACCCCTTCATAGCGGCCACAGAGAATGACTATATGCTTTTTTTCCGTTAAAGCCCGCGCTCTCACTTGCTTTAGAACCTCACCTTGAGGTGACATATAAATTCTAAAGCCAGAACTTCCCCGAAACTCTGCAATCGCCTCTAACGCTTTTTTAATTGGCTCATACATCATTACCATTCCAGGACCACCACCAAAAGGGCGAGCATCAACCGTATGATGATTATCAGTAGAATAATCTCTCGGATTCCAAAACTTCAATTCAAAGAGAGATTTATCATGCGCACGACTCACAACACCATCTTCGATAATCGGTGCGATAATCTCCGGAATCAGAGCAATAACATCAATAATGATTTTACTCTTCATCCCAATCAACCTGTATATAGCCTTCCTCTAAATTGATCTCCATAATGATATACTCAAGAGAGTAAGGTATTAGGATCTCTTCTTTACCATTCTTAACAGCCATCACATCATTTGCGCCTGTTTCAAAAATATCATCAATGACTCCTAACTCCACACCCTCATGATTAATGACTTTTAAACCATAAAGATCAACCCAATACACTTCATCATCATTCGGTTCCGGCATGTCCTCTCTTTCAATAAAGAGCTCTGTCCCCAAAAGAGGTTCTACCGCGTCTCTTGAATCATAACCAACAAACTTCAAAAGAATATGTTTACTATGCTTCTGACCAGTTTCAACCTCAATCTCTTGCCACTGACCACCTTTCTTAAAGAAGAACCGTGAGTATTGCAAAATCCCTTCACGAGGTCTCGTTTCAGAAAAAACTTTAATAAACCCTTTTACACCGTGAAACCCATTCACTTTGCCAATGATGATTTTATCGTTATTCATTATGTGTGATTCCTTCTCAATAAAAAAGCCATCTTACAATTGTAAGATGGCTCTTAATTAACTATTAGAACGATTAAGCTTCAGCTTTTGCTGCTGCTCTTTTTGCTTCTCTAATTAAAGATGCAACGCGCTCTGAAGGCTGAGCCCCAACTCCTACCCAGTAATCTACGCGATCTTGAGAAAGCTCTAAACGTTTCTCTCCACCTTTTGCGATGGGATTAAAAAAGCCAAGACGCTCAATGTATTTACCAGTTACAGAATTTCTTTGATCCGCAACAACGATTTGGTAGAAAGGACGCTTTTTAGAGCCTCCACGAGCTAGACGAATTGTAACCATAAAAATTTATATCCTATATTCAACTATAATCTTAAAAACTTTTTTATATTACATAGAGACACGTTATTCAATATAAAATCGTAAACCACAAATAATACTCTAATTTCGATGAAATTAAAAGCCTAAAAACAAATTAATTCCAAGCATGCACTGTAAATGTCACAGGCGATGTCTCTGCTTCTTCATAAGTCACTATTTCATAAGCTGATGGATCTTTCATAAGCTCTCTAATCAACATATTATTCATCATATGCCCAGCTTTATAGCCGACAAATTCACCAATAATAGGATGACCTAGTACATAAAGACCTCCCACAGCATCTAATACTTTATGGCGAACAAACTCATCTTCATATCGAAGCCCATCACTATTCAGGATTCTAAAGTCATCAACAACAATCGCATTATCCATGCTACCGCCAAGCGCTAAGTTAAGCTCTCTCATCAATTCTAAATCTTTCATAAATCCAAAAGTACGCGCCCTAGCAATCTCTTCAATATAGTATTGACTCGAAAACTCACAACGATGTTGTGGGTTTGTTTTATCCAAAACAGCATGATCAAACTTGATTGTAAAATCCAATCTAAAACCATTATAAGGAAGCAATTTTGCAATTTTATCTTCGTGCTTATAAGTTACTGGCTTTTTGATCTTAATAAATTTTTTCGCTGCATTTTGCTCCTGAATTCCTGCCGATTGAATCAGATATACAAACGGCGCAGAACTCCCATCCATAATTGGAATTTCAGGCGCACTCACTTCAACAATGACATTATCAATACCTAAACCACAAAGTGCAGACATTAAATGTTCAATGGTAGAAATGGTCACCTCCGGCGCTTCCGGCGATGCAATCATTGTGGCTAATTGCGTACTAATTACCGAATCAGCTTGAATTTTAATATCAGGAGAGGGAATATCTGAGCGACGAAAAACAATCCCAGCATCAATTCCCGCAGGTCTTAATGTTAAGTAGACTTTTTTACCTGAATGAAGCCCAACACCCGTTGTTTGGACCAAACTTTTGATTGTTCTCTGTTTCAGCATCATTTAATTAAGCATCCTTCTATTAAGAATTCTTTCTTAAAAAAGCAGGGATATCTAGATAGCCAGTTGATTGATTCTCTGCCGACTTTGCAGGCTCACGACGAACAGGATCAACTTGATGCGAAGCTGCAGGTTTAGCAACTCGACCAAGTAACTGATCGGCGATACTGCTACGCTCAATTGGCGCTTGATATTCCCCTAAACCTGTTGCGACAAGCGTCACACGAATACTATCACCCATCTCTTCATCGAGTACAGTACCGAAGATAACGACCGTTTCTTCATCAGTATACTCACCGACAATAGCGCCGATCTCATTAAGATCTCCCAAGCTTAGTTTCGAGCTACCTGAGATATTCACCATCAACCCTTTTGCCCCAGTTAAGCTGACTTCTTCTAACAATGGTGATGAAATAGCCTGCTGAATTGCTTCTCTTGCAGCATTATCACCAGAAGATAAGCCAACTCCCATCATCGCTAAACCTTGCTGCTTCATGACCGTTTGCACGTCATTAAAGTCTAAGTTGATTAAGCCCGGTTTTATAATACTATCTGTAATACCTTGCACCGCATTGAATAATACGTTATTTGCAGCACTAAAAGCATCATATAGACTCACACCCTTCCCTAACACGCTCATTAAACGGTCATTAGGAATGGTAATTAAAGAATCGACTTGCTGAGCAAGTTGCCTTAAACCTTGGCTAGCAGCCTGATCACGTTTACGCCCTTCCATTAAAAATGGACGAGAAACTACTGCAACCGTTAAGATCCCTAACTCTTTTGCAATTTCCGCAACAACTGGAGCTGCACCAGTTCCGGTACCCCCTCCCATTCCTGCGGCAATAAACACCATATCAGCACCATTCAACTCTGCCTTAATATGCTCTTTAGATTCTTCAGCAGCTTGACGACCAATTTCTGGATTCGCGCCAGCACCAAGCCCACGCGTTAATTCTTCACCTAATTGAATTCGAACGTCTGCTTTAGCTTCACGGAGATCCTGTGCATCTGTGTTTGCTGCAATAAATGTGACACCAGTAAGCCCAGAGTCAACCATATGTGTAATCGCATTACCACCAGCGCCACCAACACCGATCACCTTGATAATCGGCCCACCTTCGTTATGATCTTGTTGCAGTTCAAATATGGACATATTAATCCTCAATTTATTCGTATTCTCAATATACTAGAAGTAGTTTCGACACATTCCAGTGATTTTCCTATATATGTTACTAAAAAAGTTGCCGCTTGGCATTGTTTTTTGCAACTCTTTTTGCCAGATGTTCTCGTGCTTTGAGGATGCTAACAACCCAACGACTGCTGCATACTCCGGAGAAAGCATTTCCCCTCCATGATAATTGATATTCATGGGGGTACCAATCCGACAAGGTTTCTCCATAATTTCCTGCACCAACTCAACACAGCCAGGCACTAAACAACCACCGCCCGTTAGAACAATCCCAGCATCATGCATCTGATAAGCATCCGCTTCTTCAATTTTTATTCTCACAAAATCTAGAATCTCACGATATCTTGCCTCAATAATCGATGACAATTCACGTTTAGACATTGTTCTACTTTCACTTTGATTCGTAATCACTGGCAATGTAAAGATATCATCGTAACTCGAAAAACCAACGCAAGCGCCATGGTCGATCTTGATACTCTCCGCAACTTGTGTCGAAAATCGTTTAATTTTCGCGATATCCGAGGTTACATCATCACCTCCTAGCGGAATGGATGCATGATAAACCATCACGCCAGCCCGATATACCACAACATCTGTGACACCAGCACCGATATCGATCAAAGTCACGCCTCGCTGCATCTCATCTTCACTTAAAACACCAATCGCTGAAGAGAGTCCTTCGTAAATCATATTATCAATGATTACACCACTTTCCGTAATGCAGTTAGTGATATTTGCAATCTCATTTGTCGCCGCCGTTACTAAATGAGCAATTAAAGAGAATTTCACTCCCGATAGACCAATTGCACTCTCAACCGGCTGGCCGCCATCAATCACGTATTTTTGAGGCAAGACATGCAAGACGCTTTCTCCTGCATCTAGCTTGATCTTCCCCGCTTCACCTCGAATACGTTCATAATCCTTCTCAGTAAAACGCTCTCCTGATATTGTCACAACACCATTATTACTTCGCTCACGGATATGTGGCCCCGTAATAGATGTCGATACAGAATTAACTGTTACCTCACAATCTCGCTCAAACTCTTGAATAATATCTTTAACGATATTAGAAATGGGCGCTAGATTGTTAATTGTTCCACGCTTAATACCACGCGAAGGCTTAGAGATCATCTTCACAATATCTATTGATTTATCATCATTGATACGTGCCATCATTCCGACAACCTTATGAGTGCCGATATCTATGCAAACGCCCATTGATTCTGTTGAAGTTTCTGCCATCTCTGTTATGCCCTATTTTCTTCTGTCAATCTCATTACTGATATGATCCTCTTTCCACTTTACCGAGAATCCATTCTTATACCTAAAATCAATATGCTGTATTACCTCTAATACATTCCGATCTGGAAACTGCCGTAAAAATCTCGACAATCTTTGAGAGTAGTCTTCTGATCCCATAATGAGCAATAAATCATTATCAAGCAGTATAGTCCACGAATCACTGTCATCCAAGACGATCTGCTTTAAGTTAAACCCAGCGCTCGCTAACCTCGTTTTTGTTTCTTCATAGACCACCAACACATCTCGAACTTTATCATCTGGGCCTAATAAACTGACCCACGGCGCATCTGGAATAAAAGAGGGCGTAAAAATCTCACCGTCATTATCGACCATCTGTGATTCATTCCAAATCGCAACCGGATCTTGTTCCACCAGATGCACCTCAAGTTCATGCAACCACTGACGTTTTAACGACACCGATTTAATCCACGATTCCGACAAAATATTATCTTGATACTTCTGAATATCAAGTCCAATTAAATTTTGCCCAACAGCATCTTTAACCAGCTCATTAATTCGTTCTTGAGGCAAATGCTCTACATCTCCATAAACGGATACCGTTTCAATCTTGAAGAAGAGGTTATTCTCTTTTAAATACTGCCAACCATAATAAGGACCGGCAATGATTCCTACCAATAATAGTATTAAAAAAACAAATCGCAAAAAACGATATAAAGAATATCCAAATCGCCCCCAATCAAAAGACTTTTTCTGAACGACACCTAATTGTTGGCGACCTTTCATTCTAGTCTTTCGATAGTGAGCTTGTAATGGGGCTTGTAATCTCTGCAAGATAAACCTGAACCTGTTTGATAGTAATAGAGGATATTATATGAAAAAGTATTAAGATTTTATAGAATCTTCCAAAATAAGCCAGCATAGATCTTCGAAAGAGATTCCTGCTGTTTTTGCCGCCATGGGAACCAGCGAGTGATTAGTCATTCCTGGCACCATATTAATCTCCAATAACCAAGGATTATTATCGCGATCCACAACAAAGTCTACTCGCCCCCAGCCTTTTGCACCAACTGATTTAAAGGCATCTTCACAGAGTTTTCTAAAACGCGACTCATCCACCTCTGACAATCCTGATGGACAGAAATAACGTGTATCATCGCGAAGATATTTCGCCTCATAATCATAAAAAGCAAGATCGGTTTCCATGCGAATAATCGGCAAGGCTTCTCCATTTAAAATGGCACAAGTATATTCACCATTACCTACAATCCAATTTTCGGCAAATACTGGAGAATTATATCCGCCAGCGGCTTTCCAGGCTTTCACTAAATCTTGCGCGTGATCTACACGGCTTACACCAATGCTCGAACCTTCCTCTGAAGGCTTCACTGCAACAGGATAAGTTAACTGAGATTGCAAGGCTATCGCCGAAGTCTCATCTTCGATCATATACGATTCCAATACTGGCAAACCCACCGCTTTCCAAAGTTGCTTTGTTCTAATTTTATCCATTGCAAGACTCGAAGCTAAAACACCACTTCCTGTATAAGGAATATTTAAATGCTCTAACGCGCCTTGTAATACGCCATCTTCGCCACCACGACCATGAAGGACAATAAAGACTCGATCAAAACTTTCTGCTTGAAGCTTTGTTAAAAGTCCCGCCTCTTTCGCATCAATTCCGTACGCATCAACCCCTTTCGATTGCAGCGCCTTTAATACTGCTTCCCCCGACCATAGAGAAACCTCTCTTTCCATAGAATTGCCACCATACACGACGGCAACTTTACCAAAGTCTTGGGGATTCTGAATATTTGCTGTTCTCATTACAATAATCCTCCCTTATAAAAGTTTGCCGCAATACCACCAATATTACCGGCACCCATCATGACAATTAAATCTCCATCTTTAGCAATCGTTGCATAATGCTCACGAATTTGCTCGATCTCTCCGACAAATAATGCCGTTTTCCCACCTTTTTCAACGACATCTTTTGCCAAACCTTGTGCACTAATGCCCTCAATCGCTGGCTCTCTCACCGAATAAATTTCCGTGATCAATACCGTATCAATATCCGATAACACTTCTACAAACTCTTGGTAAAGTTCCGCCGTTCGTGAGTTACGATGCGGCTGAAATGCCACCACAATACGATTCTCAGGATAGGCAGCCGTCAAGGCTTCATAAACAGCACGAATTTCCGTCGGATGATGTCCATAATCTTCCATCACCAATACTTCACCACCAGATTTTAATGAAACGGATGGGTGTAATTGGAAACGTCGTCCAATGCCTTTAAAACGACGAAGCGCTCGACGAATTGCCGGGTGCGGCACACCTAAATCACTTGCTATAGCGATCGCGGCCAAGCTATTCAACACACTATATTTTCCCGGAAGCGCGACCATAAACTCGCTCACGCCGTGCGGCATTTTTACTTCAAAATAAGTTTCCATGCCGCGTGATTCATAACTTAACAGCTGATAATCCGCATCAGGATGTTCCCCATAAGTAATAATCGGACGATGAATACGAGGAATTAAATTCGCCACTTCTTCATTATCAATACAGAGTACCGCTAAACCATAGAAAGGAAGCAAATGTAAAAAATCCACAAATGTTTGACGGAGATTTTCAATATCACCACCATAAGTACTCATATGATCTTGGTCGATATTAGTAATAATTGCCGACATTGGATGAAGATTTAAAAAGGATGCATCTGATTCATCCGCTTCTGCCACTAAATATTGCCCAAGTCCTAATTTTGCATTCACGTTTGAGCTATTTAAGCGCCCACCAATCACATACGTTGGATCAAGCCCCGCTTCATCTAAAATCGAAGCAAGTAAACTTGTTGTGGTTGTTTTCCCATGCGTTCCTGCAACCGCAATTCCGTAACGGAAACGCATCAATTCACCCAGCATCTGCGCACGCTGAATAATAGGGATTCGCTCTTCTTTCGCACTAATCACTTCTGGATTATCTTCTTTCACGGCTGTAGAAGTCACGACAACATCCGCACCAAGCACGTGCTCTTTCGCGTGTCCGATCCAGACTAAAGCCCCTAGATCGATCAAATGATCCACAACAGGCGATTCTGCAATATCAGATCCTGTCACTTCATAACCCAAGTTCAACAATACTTCAGCAATCCCACACATTCCTGAGCCACCAATTCCGACGAAATGGATTCTCTCGATACGGCGCATGTCCGAAGGACAAATATAACTTTTTTGATTCATGATTGTATGACCTTTTCTACCGCTGAAACAATTAATTGTGTTGCTTCAGGTTTCGCTAAAATTTCTGTTTTTTCAGCCATCGCAATGGCTTTATCTCGCGTAAAATTACGCAGTAATTCTTCTAATACAGGAAGAGAAATATCCTCTTCACGATAAAGATATGCAGCGCCAATATCACTCAACGCTTTCGCATTCTTTGTCTGATGATCATCCACCGCCTTGGCAAAAGGAATAAAGCAACTTGCCACATTTACCGCTAATACCTCCGAGACGGTTAATGCTCCTGCGCGACAAACAACTAGATCAGCCCAAGCATAAGCCTCCACCATATCATCAATAAATGGGGTTAGGCGATAGTTTTTACGGTTAAAACAAGGGGCATCTTTATGTGCTTCGTAAAAAATTTTTCCAGTTTGATGCCAAATCTCAAATTGAGCTGACTCTGTTGTTTCGGCAAATCCTTGCATCAATTGATTCAAGATACGCGCACCTTGAGATCCACCGACCACCAAAATTCGTAGTGGAGAATCTCCTCTTTCAGCATACCTTTCACGATAAGGAGGAATCCTTAAAAGATCTTCACGAATTGGATTACCCACGACTTCCGCATTCGGCAACAGCGCATTAAATGCCGCAAGGTTCTTCTTGCTCAATCGAGACAACACACGATTGACCAATCCAGGCACCGCATTTTGCTCATGAATAATTACGGGAACTCCCAACAACTTCGCCGCAACACCGCCGGGAGCTGCCGCAAAACCGCCAAATCCAATTACGCAAAGAGGTTTTATCTGCTTTAGAAAACGCTTCGCATCGCTCACCGCCCCACTTAATTTAAAAGGTAATGCCAACCAACCTTTTAATCCATTTCCACGCAATCCTTTAATTGAAAGAGAGTGCAACGGAAAATCATATTTCGGCACTAGATCAACTTCTAACCCATTCGCTCCTAGCCAATAGATTGAATATCCCTTTTTTTCTAATGCCTTTCCAACCGCCAATCCCGGGAAAATATGTCCGCCCGTTCCCCCAGCCATAATGACAATATTTTTATTTTGATCCATTTATGCTGTTCCTGTGATATTTGAGCGAGCTAATTCATTCTCAGCTCGCTTCATCTGCTGTTCTTGATAATCTTGTCGCGCTTTTAGCTGCACAACCTTATGGACTTTAAATAAAATCCCTAATCCCACCATCATCGTTAACATACTTGAGCCACCATAACTCATCAGTGGTAGAGTTAATCCTTTCGTTGGCAAAAGCCCTGAAGCAACGCCCATATGTATCAACGCTTGTGTTCCAAACCATAATCCCATGCCATAGGATACATATGCCGCAAAATTAAGCCCTAATTTTGCCGCAACAGCGCCCAATGAAAATGTGCGATATAAAAAGGCCATATAAAGAAATAGGAGCAACATGACGCCAAAAAAGCCAAACTCTTCAGCATAAATCGCAAAAATAAAATCTGTATGGGCTTCCGGCAAATAGCCTAATTTCGACATACTTTCACCAATTCCCACACCGGAAAGCTTTCCTCTCCCAATAGCAATGAGTGAGTTTACCAACTGATATCCCTGATTATAAGCATCATCCCACGGATTTAAAAAACCTGACAACCTTGCTCGGCGATAAGGTGAGATATAGAGAATAAAGACCATTGCAAAGAGCGTCGGCACTAAAACAATCGCAAAACGCCAGAGACAAACGCCAGCAATAAAAAGCAACCCCAAACCCACAACAAGAATCACAATAGTTGAACCAAAATCAGGTTCAAGCAGGAGTAAAACCCCCAAAACACCCATTACAAATAGAGGAATAATCAATGCTGAAATACGCTTTCCGATTGAATCCTTATGACGATGTAAATAAGAAGCGACATAAACCAACGCTGAAAACTTAGCGAGTTCTGCTGGTTGAAAGTTAAAAAAGAACACCGGAATCCAGCGCAATGCACCATTCACTTCCCGACCAATTCCTGGAATCAACACTAATATTAAACTTAAAATCGTTACCAACATTAGCGATGGCGTGAGTCGATACCAACCTTCAAGATTAATGGTATAAGCAACCCATGCAAAAAATCCACCAATAGCAATATAGAGAATCTGTCTCAAACCATAATGAAAAGGAGACAATCCGTAATACTCAGCAACGTAACCTGATGCCGTTGTCACCATCAAAAGCCCAATCAAAATAAAGAGCCCTGATGTTACCAATAGCCATGGATCTGCTTTTACTTTTGTTGATAATAATGAATTCTTCAAAATGCACCTAAAGTTTTGTCAATACGACGAAAATTGTAACATATCCTTCAGTCATATCGATATGACTTAAAAGCGCGAACAATGATCTTCTTAAAGCTTTTGCACTAATGCTTCAAAAACATCACCACGATGCTCAAACCCTTTAAACTGATCAAAACTTGCGCACGCCGGAGAAAACAAAATAATATCGCCCTTTTGCGCAACACTTTTTAAAGTATTTAGAGCAACCTCTAATGTCTGACTTTCGTAGACAGGTAAGTCCTTTGGAATATGCGGTAAGATCGTCGAATAATCTAATCCAATAAAGGCAACACCCGCGACATTATTGAGTAATAGTGTTTCTAAGTTAGAAAAATCTTGCCCCTTAGTAACGCCGCCTAATATCAACCATTTTTTCTCAGGGAATCCCAAAATTGCCGCTTCCGTCGAAGAGAGATTAGTGGCTTTTGAATCATTAAAATAACTCACACCATCGATCTCTTTTACAAAAACAGAACGATGTGCTAACGGCTGATAATTTTGAATCCCCGCTTCAATAGCCGCGCGATCAATACCAAAGCTTTCTGCAATTGCTACCGCCGAAACAATATTTAAAATATTATGTGTACCACCTAATTTGGTACCGGCATAATTCACCGGAGATAGCTGACTTATCTCAATATGCTTGGTCTCTAAATTCGCCCAATACTGTGAATGGTCCTCCCTATTTAAAGAGAAACGAATCGTCTTGGTAAAGCCTTGAAATTCTGACTTTTGTAGCGCCATATCAATCGCAGGTTCAATTGCCGGAACAATCACTGTTTTAGATTGCGCCAAAAGCTTAAACTTTGAATCAATATAATGTTGATAATCACGATAACGATCGAGATGATCCGGCGATAGATTTAAAATAACACCAATATCTGCCTGTAATGAATCCGTAGTTTCTAATTGAAAACTTGATAGTTCTAATAAAAAGAGCGGTATTCTTTCATGACTTTGTCGGTCACAATAGTTCAACCAAAGATCGAGTGCCGGCGTCCCTAAATTTCCGCCCATGTAAAGATCATATCCCGCAGCTTCAAAAATTGATCCAACCAGCGTTGTCACCGTACTCTTACCATTTGTGCCAGTGATTGCAACGATATTTTCCTGAACAAGTCTTGCAAAAAGTTCAATATCGCCCCCAATATTTTCACTTGGTAATCGCGCAATCGTTTTTGCTAAAGCCGGGGTTGCAATGGCGATTCCGGGGCTCACCCACAAGTAATCACACTCATCTAACAAAGTTGATTCAAAAGATCCGGTATGAACTTCTTGACACAAAGGTGTTATCTCTTCGGCATTCGGCGGATTATCTCTTGAATCCATTGCAAATAGGTGACTTACACCTAATCTATCCAAAGCCTTTACAATCGAAAGCCCTGTGATGCCAAATCCTACAACTAAATGCTTTGAGTCCGCTGCAAACATGATCGATCCTTTAACAAATCGGAGAATAAAGTAAATCCCACAAGTAACGCTCTATCATACGCTTTATTTTGCTTTGAAAAAAGTAAAACCCCGTTAAAAAACGGGGTTCTTTAATAATACTGATTTTATAAAAAGAATCGTTGCTTCAATGGGATGCGGATTATCGACCAATAATCACTCATTAAATGATTATTGAATATCCAAACACTTATTATAAACCCTCTTCTTTTCCTTCTTCGTGACGTATTTCTTGTCCTTGTTTACGCTCACTAGTAATCACTTTTTCACGCTGTTTAATGAGTTGGCGTTCAATTTTTCCGGCCAGATCATCAATCGAAAGATACATATCTTCTGTGGTTGATTCTGCATGGAGATCTTTCCCTTTAGCAATTTTTAAGGTGATCTCTGCAATTTGGCGTTTATCTTTAATTGTGAGTACTACATGAGCTGCCGTAATCTGATCACTATAACGATCTAAGCGAGAAAATTTCTCTTCCACTCTATTACGAAGTCCATCCGTTAATTCCAAACCATGTCCAGTTAAATTAACATTCATACAAGTCTCCTTCACGAATTATGATTATGAGTTTTATATAAAAAAAAGACTGCAAAAAAAATGACTTTAAAATTGTAAATAATGAATCAAAACTTTGGCCTTACAACTCTTTTCCAGATTGATACCAGCGACTTTTGACCATTTACAATCTGTTTTTTCATTAAATTCACCGTAACATCTTTCACAAAAAAGAGATAGTCATTTTTCATTAACTTCTCAATAAAACCTCTCCTTTTTGATCTACTTTTGACATTGTGAACAAAAATAAGTCGCTCTATTTGCTAAGACGATTCTCTCAATCGGATTTTGACAAATCACACAAGGCTGATCCTTCTGTCCATAAACCATTAACTCTTGCGCAAAATATCCAGGACTACCATCTGGCGTTGCAAAATCTTTCAAAGTTGTTCCGCCTTGAATAATCGCTCGACGCAAGACTTTCTTCACCTCCTCAACCAATCGCGCAATCTCTTCAGGATTCAAATTATTTGCCGGGCGCTCAGGATGAATACCTGCCATAAAAAGCGATTCATTCGCATAAATATTGCCGGCACCAACGACAAACTCTTGATCCATCAATAAAGACTTTATAGGACGAGTTCTCGTTCTCAATTTCGGATAGAGATATTCAGCATTAAACGCATCACTCAAAGGTTCCGGCGCAAGCTTCTCTAAAAAGGGAATCGGTTCATCTTTGCCATAAATTAAGATAAAGCCAAAACGTCGAGGATCGTTATAAACCAACACTTTTTCATCTTCGATTTGCAAAATAAAATGATCATGCTTTTTAAGCTCAAAGTCATCATCTAATACACGAATAGCGCCGGACATTCCCAAATGAATTAATACTTTGTAATGTGCGGTATATAACAAGAGATATTTTGCTCGGCGCTCCACTCGCTCAATCGTTTCACCATAGAGCCTTTCAATCTCTTTCGGAATCGGATAACGCAACCGCTCATTGCGCACTTCAATGCCTCGTACTTTTTTTCCTACAATATGAGGTTCAATCCCTGCTCTTACGGTTTCTACTTCTGGCAACTCTGGCATACGCTTTCAACTCCTCACTTTCGTGATAACATATTACTTTTCAAAATCCACTTTATGCTTAAGGATCTTACTCTAATATGCGACCGATTGTCTCCATTTCAAGAATTAGCGCACTTGTCACTTATTTTGCGCTGTTCTTCTTTACAATTTTCTGCATTGTGGCAAATAAAATCTATCCAGAACAACCCCGAATATTTTTGATTATCGGTCTTTTAATGCCGCTCGTATTTCCAGCAAGAGGATTACTTCGCGCAAAACGATTTACCCATGCATGGACAAGTTTTCTCTCGCTCTTCTATCTTGTTGCCGCAACAGACATTTGGGTATCGGGATACCCGGCAATTGGTAGCGTTTATTTCCTGTTAACCATTCTGCTCTTCTTAAGCTGCATCCTCTATTCCCGATACAGCCCATTACCCTTTAGAGAAGATAAACCAGACGCTGAATAAATCTAAACAGAAAATACTCAAAAACCCTTAGCTACTATAGATCTAAGGGCTTTTTTCTTATCAACTTTAATTATATCGGTTTAAAAATAGCGGTTACATCTGCCGGCGTTGCCAGAACAAACCCATTACCAATCCGATCACCGCTAACAATCCCCAAAAAAGATCTCCCAACTTTGCATAAGTCGTCATGCCGGCATAAGAAGTGACATTTACTTCTAAAACAGCTTCTTTAAATTGCGGCAATAAGTCTTTCACTTGCCCATCTTTTCCGATCAGCGCCGTAATTCCATTATTCGTCGCTCGCACCATTTCCCGCTGCGCTTCTATCGCTCTCGCCCTTGCAATCTGAAAATGCTGCCAAGGTCCGATAGAATCGCCAAACCAAGCATCATTACTCACATTCACTAAGAAATTCGCCGTCTGCGCTTGATATCGAAGTTCATTCCCAAAAACTGCTTCATAACAGATCGATGCCGCCGCAAATAGCGCAGCACCATTTTTTTTCTGAATTTCAAAGGGCGATTGCTCTACTTTTCCGGCGGTGAGATCCGAATAAGGGATCTCAATCATGCCACTAAACAGACTCAGAAAACTTCTAAAAGGAATATATTCTCCAAATGGTACCAAATGTGTCTTGTCATAACGCTGATCATACATTCGCATCTCATCACTGTATGTAATAATCGAATTTCTCACAGTCGCACCATTGCCGGAGAAAATCCCCGTCATCACCTGCGTTTGTTGATTCTTGGAAAGCGCTCTTAAATGCTCACCTAAATTCCCTTCCATCTCATATAACGATGGAATAGCGGTTTCGGGCCAAATAATCAGATCTGCACGAGAGGCAACCACATCTGTCAATCTCAAATAAGTCGCGATAATCTCATAATACTGCGCTTCATTGAATTTTAACTCTTGCGCAATATTGCCTTGTAATAATGCAACATTTAGTGACTCTTCGAGTTTCTCAACTTTTTGAGAAATCCATAGAGATGACACAAACAGCGCGCCGCCCATGAGTAACATCGAGCAACACGCTGGCATCAATTGCCCGACAATGCACCGGATACCTTTCGCTTTTTTTACCTTTGAATCTGTGTCGATCCTCAAGAATATTCTTGCTGTTACAAACAAAACGCCGGCAAGCCAATAGACCCAAAAACTTGCCATTAGCGCGCCCATTTCAGGAAATAGTAACTGAGAAATCGGCAAATCTGTAAGCGTATAACCTAATGCTAACCAAGGGAATCCCGTAAATAATTCTGTGCGAATCCACTCTAAAATAACTGCCAACAAGGGAAAAATGATCCCAATCTTAAAAGCCACTGAACCTCGAATCTTTGCTAAAACAAACAACAAGATCCCATAGTAAAACGAGAGATAAAATGCCAAAAGAAACGTGATCAAAACACCAACAATTACTGGTGCACCACCAAACTCAATCAAGCTAATGCGAATCCACCAAATTCCCCACGAGAACATCCCAAAACCAAATAAAATGCCCAATAATGCCGAAAACTTTGCCGAGCGCTCTTGTACTAAAAAGAGCAATCCTACTAATGCAAATGGCGCAATCATTGCAAGATTAAAAGGGGCGAAACTCAGTGGCATTAAACCACCTAATAACAGTGATAAAATCATCGGGATAAATCGTGATCGTAGCATTATGACTAAATTCCTAAATCTTGATAGATAGCATGAATGATATTGAGATATTTCCCTGCTGGCAATTGGTCACCATAAAAAAGATACGGATTCTCTTGAGGATTCACAACCGGCGTATTCTTCCGATTTGTTAAATAGATAATCGTTAATTCATGCTCAGGATCATGAGTTACTAAACAGCCTGTCCAACCAGTATGCCCGAAGGATTTTTTACTCGCAAAATCCCCAAACATGTAACGCATATCATCCCCATTTAAGCGCCAACCCAACCCAAATGTGGGATCAACGTAATGGGGCGAGAGAAAGATCTTTTTCGTTGCATCATCAAAAAAGGAATTGGGTTGATACATTAAGCGAAAAAGCTTCAATAAAGTTTGCGCATTGCTGAAAAGACCAGCGTGCCCAGAAATCCCCTCCAAGCAATAAAATGCTTTTTCATCTTGTACTTCCCCATGAATCATTTGCGTGCGAATATTAGGGTAATCATATAATCCATCACGCGTATTTCCCAAGCACTCCGTTGCCGCAATCTGCATCAATGAAATACCCTTTTCCTGAGGACGATAACAGATCTCCTTTTCGGATAAATTGAGCACTTGCCAAAAATGCGTTTGTAACTGCGCTTCAATCGACTGACCGGCAATGACTTCTAGAATCAGGGTTAATAACATAAAATCCACATCAGAATAGAGACCGGTAGATTCAGGCTCATTCACAAGCGGTGCTTTTAATAAAAATTTCGCAAATAGTGACCTTGTTTGGCAATAGAGTTCTTGCGAATATTGCGGATCATAAAACAGAGGATTCGGCTCAAATCCTGCATGATGAGAAAGAAGCGCTTTAATTGTGATATTCGCTACTTTCTCTGGAATTTCTTCATCTTGAAATAACGCCATATTCTGGAATATCTGTCCAATTCGCTTCTCTAAAATCTGTGAATCTTGTTGAAGATATCGTTGAAAAAGATACGTCACCGCAAAAACCTTTGTTAAGGATGCGATATCAAACAATGTTGCCGGCGTTACAGATTCCCCACGAACCACCTTCATCCTTTCGTCATTTATCGTACATTTTTCAAGCATCGTAGAGCCAAAATGATCTTCAAATATTATTTGACCGGACTTTTCGACTAGAAGTTGCCCACCAGGAAATCCTTTTTCTAACGAATCATTGATCAATCCTTGTACTCTCGACCATTTCATAACGATCTTATTTCCTTATTTTAAATATTCTTAACACCAGTTTAGCTTGTGATATCAATACCTAGCCATCATTGCCTAATAATACACCAACGATCATTCTTGACGAAAGCGTGATAACAGTGTTTAATACACATCATCAAGACACGGCTTGATAGCTCAGTTGGTAGAGCAGCGGATTGAAAATCCGCGTGTCGGCAGTTCGATTCTGCCTCGAGCCACCACTTTGATAAAAACCCACTAAAGAAATTTAGTGGGTTTTTTCTTATCTATTTCTTGCCTATATTACTTCTCAACGAATAAACGACTATAAAAATCACTTTCAACTATTGAATAATACATTCCTACAATATCCCTCAAAATAGTAGAATTTATGCTCTAAGCATCGATAAAATCACAATTATCCTTCGATATTTGCATGAATTGTTTTCAATTACCGCTTTTTCCTAAAATAAGCTTGACGTAATAAACAGAAAAGTGTTTAATACACCTCTTAGCACGGCTTGATAGCTCAGTTGGTAGAGCAGCGGATTGAAAATCCGCGTGTCGGCAGTTCGATTCTGCCTCGAGCCACCACTATATAGAAACCCACTAATTTGTTTTAGTGGGTTTTTTCTTGCCGGTAATTTCATATCCATAAAAAGAGATTCAGAAATTATTTACACGGCTCGTTATTACTATTCAGATATCAGCTATCTATTTTAATTACTGAGCTAACTTTCTTTGAAAGTTAATATACAACTGAAGAAAACTCATATTAATAACCCGCAGGCTTCTGTCAATCGCTTACCAACAACGATTACCAAACTTCTTAAACTGAGATAACACCATAACAATTTATATTCAGCTCCGCCGATAGTGAAATTGATCAAAAATATTTCCACTAGCTACAACATAGAATTCTGTGCACTGTTTTTAGCAACTAATCTAACTCTTTCATCCCATCACTATTTATTCTATTTAATTATTGATTAATAAATATCCCCACCAACAATGCTCAGAGGAAGAATTTCTTCCTCACCATAAAATCAACAATAAAATAATTTTGATAATCCTCCAAAAACAGCCTTAGATCCTCGGATAATCAAAACTTGATGCGCATCAAACAAAACTAATACTTAATCCAACCACGTGGATTATTTACCCTTTTTGTGGGATAGTAATTTCATAGAATAATAATTTAGACTTTCATAGCTCTACTATTTTTATAAAAGGAAAAGATTCTATGATGAAATTAATTGGCGCAGACCCGTATTTTGTTGGCATTGTTGCTTTCGGTGTCGTATTTATGATTATCATGCTAGGTTGGCTAACATGGTTTTTCATGAAGAAAGCTAAAGAAGAGAGATTACAAGCAGAAAAAACATCTAAATAACAAAACATCCTGATACGTTATTTAATATGAGATATAACTCATCAATATCTCGTATCTATTTTCATAAAAATTAAAATAGTAATAAAATAAAAATTTAACAATCCTGATAAATTTCTGATAAATCCTAGCAATAAATATTAATCAGAAATAGATAACACACACAGCATAATCTTTAGGATATTTTATAGCATGGCACAAAAAAGCACTTCTCACGAAGTGCTTTTTTATTGAATAAATTTAATGAAATCTTTTATATGAACTTACAGGATTTCTAATCCTATTATTCAATCTTATCTTAATTCTGATGCTTTGGATCTTGTTTCAAAGAAGCTTCATAAGCATCCCAAGCCGCCCATTCATCTTCAGCATCACCTTCTGTTAAGGATGAAGAGATGTAATAAAAAATCTTCTCACCTAACGTTTCTTCCAAATGATGAATTCGCTCTTTAAACGATACCGGCAATACAGGATAATCAAAACCATCTCGATCATTGCGGCAAACAATTAACTTTCCATCACTCAATTCTTGATGTTGTTTATCAGTCACAAATACTGAACGAATCTTTTTACCATCATGACTAAAGTTAAAACGCGCTTCACCCTTCTCTTTATTCACTCGCTCACGATCAATCAAATCACGCATCTCACTTCTTGCTCGATTTTTCTCTTGCTGCGCTTGAATCTCCTGATTCTTTTCTCGATCCATCGCTTTCTTCGCTTCATCAAATGCTTGAAGTTCTGCCTGCTTTTGTGCCTTCTCGGCATTCATCTCCGCTTTTAAGCTTTTATCTCTATGCGCCTGATGTTTACGCTTAGCACTCTCTTTTTGCACAGCCTTAGCTTTCTCTTTAGAAACTAAGCCTGCTTTCAACAACTGGTCTCTTAATGACATCGTTTTCTCTCTTTGTCTCTTTAAGGGTTAGCAATAAGTAGATATTGCTATTTTAAATCAATCTACAAAAAATGCACTCTTGAAATCAGCGCTTAATTGATCTACCAGTAATTATGCGCAACAACCCTCAATCGAAACAACTATAAATTCATAGTCATTTTGGTTTAAAAAGAGCTTTTATCATTACTGGCGCAGGATTGCTAAAAGAGTGCAACCATTCTCTCCAGCCATACATCGACTTTTAAATAGAATCTTTAAGCAGATAGTTTTAAGCCAATTTCACTATATATATTGGAGAGAACTTTAATTCAGATGCAAAAAACGCCGAGAATTTAACTTCTCAGCGCTTTAATTATTGAAGAACTCATGATCTTTATAAATCACAAGCTTTAAATCATCAATTTAGTAAAGAATTCGGCATTTTAAAGTGCCTTTAATATCCTTCATCCCATTTTGTAATTTAATTGCATTATCTTCTTTTCCGGAAACATCTAATACCACATAACCAATATCTCCTGAAGTTTGAAGATATTGCGCATTGATATTGAGATCAAGATCCGACACAAGCTCGTTCACCGCACGTAAAATTCCCGGCGTATTTTCATGGATATGCAAAATACGATGGCTTCCTGGCTGTTTTGGAAGCGTTACTTCTGGGAAATTCACCGCTGAAACCGTTGAACCATTATCTGAATAAAGCACTAATTTTGAAGCAACTTCTATCCCAATATTCTGCTGTGCTTCTAAAGTTGACCCCCCAATATGCGGTGTTAAAATCACATTTTGAAGCTCACGAAGTGGAGATTGGAATTCTTCATTATTCGATTTGGGTTCCACCGGGAATACGTCAATCGCCGCACCTAAAAGATGTTCATTTTTAAGATTATCCGCTAAAGCATCCAGATCAACAATCGTTCCACGCGCGGCATTAATCAACACAGAACCTTGCTTCATCTTTTCAATTCGCTCACGGCTCATCATATTTTTCGTAGAATCATCTTCAGGAACATGAAGCGTCACAATATCTGATTGTGCTAAAAGTTCATCAAGCGTTTCTACTTGATGCGCATTACCAAGCACAAGTTTCGATTCAATATCGTAAAAAATCACATTCATACCAAGGCTTTCCGCCATGATACCGACCTGTGTTCCAATATGTCCGTAACCCACAATCCCTAAGGTTTTACCACGAACCTCATAAGATCCTGCCGCTGATTTAACCCAACCACCTTTATGGCAAACGTAGTTTTTATAAGCAATGCCACGTTTTAACATAATCATCTCGGCAATCACTAATTCCGCAACTGAACGCGTATTAGAATATGGTGCATTAAATACCGGAATCGCACGATGTTTCGCAGCTTCTAAATCCACTTGGTTTGTGCCAATACAGAAACACCCAATCGACATCAAGCGAGATGCTTTACTTAACACTTCTTCAGTCAGCTGCGTACGCGAACGAATTCCAACAATGTGAGCATCTTGCAACGCTTCAATCAACGCTTCGCCTTCTAACGCCGTCGAATGAATTTCAAGATTGTTATAGCCCGCACGTTTGAAGTAATCAATCGCATCTTGATGGATGCCTTCTAAGAGAACAACTTTCATCTCATCTTTTGGAAATGATGTTTTTTTCATGGTATTTCGTATTCCTTAATTTAAAGCGGATTCGATAAATTGACGTAAGAGTGCGGCATCATTTGCCATCACCTCTTTTTTCTGAGGTAGAGCCTCAATTTTCTCTACTTCAGCTAGATCAAACGGTGCGTCATTCACCGCTTGCTTAATTGTTTCGTAGAATTTAATCGGCTTTGCCGTCTCTAAACAGACTTGCGTTATCCCACTGTCTAGATAATGGCTACCGACAAATACCCCATCTGCCGTATGAGGATCTATCAACTCATTCGACTCTTTAAATACACGCTGAATCGTTTCGATACGATCTTGATGCGAGCTTTCACCTGACTCAATATTCCATGAATCACGATCCGCCCAAAGCGCATCTTTCGTCAGATCAAAATAGCCTTGTTCATCAATCATATCCCAAAGCGCTTTGGTCTTCTCACTGCCGGCAATCAAATAGATAAAGCGCTCAAAGTTACTCGCTTTAGCGATATCCATCGATGGGCTTGACGTTAAATGCACATCTTTAGAAGCACGCGGCTTATAAATGCCTGTCTTGAAGAACTCATCTAACACATTATTTTCATTCGTTGCGAGAATCAATTTACGAATCGGCAAACCCATTTGACGCGCCATAATGCCGGCAAAAATATTGCCAAAGTTCCCTGAGGGAATCACAACATCGATCACTTCATCATTTGACGTAGTAGTCATGAAGTAACCTTTAAAATAGTAGATAATCTGCGCTAAAATTCTCGCAAAGTTAATGGAGTTAACCGCACCAAGATTAAATTTCTCTTTGAAAGCGATGTCATTATTCAACGCTTTTACCAAATCCTGACAATCATCGAACACACCTTCAACGGCAATATTGTAGATATTTTTCTCTTGCACCGAATACATCTGCGCCGTTTGGAATGCGCTCATACGATTGTGCGGACTTAACATCACAACATTAATGCGTAGTTTACCTTTCATCGCATGAATCGCACTAGAACCTGTGTCACCAGAGGTTGCGCCCACGATATTAAGTGTACGATCCATCTTCTCTAGCACATAAGGAAAAAGCTGACCTAAGAACTGCATCGCCATATCTTTAAACGCGAAAGTCGGACCTTCTGATAATCCTAAAACTTTCACATTTTCGCCGATAGAACGTTCTGAAATAATGGTTTCTACACCAAAGTTTTGCGTGTTATACGCATTTTCTACAAGTTTCTTGAGATCTTCGCGAGGAATATCTGTTGCATAAAGTGAAGCAACTTCCAGCGCTAAATCACTATAAGATGTGAGATTTCGCCACTTTGTTAAAGTCTCTTGGGATATTTGCGGAATAGATTCCGGCATGGAGAGTCCACCATCACGGCAAAGACCTTCTAACACAACTTCACAAAACGACTTAGGCGCATCGCCCCCACGAGTACTTATATATTTCATTATCTATCGAGCCTACGGAAAAAAGTTATGAATCTAAGCTATTAATCATACCTCAACCTAACACCTTTTTCTTCTGGAATCTCCGCCTTTTTTTAAAATCCGAGTGATTGCCTACTTTTTTCACAATCAAGGAAAATATATCCTTGTCGCAAATGCCCGAATCTCCTTAAAAATGGTAAACTAGCAAACATCTTATCGCGATTAATATCTTCTCAAAAAGAGAGTTTCAACAGCGATGAATCATCAACAATTGCATCTTCAAAAGAGAACAATTAAAGCAATTTAAAGGATTATTATCATGAGTAAAGCAGCGACTATTAATTCACGCATTGCCGCACTTCAAAAGACAATGGCAAAAGATCGAGTTCAAGCTTGGTTGATTTTAAGTGCAGATTCCCATTTATCAGAATATCTTCCTGAATATTGGAAACTTAGAGAATGGTTCTCTGGCTTTACAGGATCTGCCGGCACATTGTTAGTATTGAAAGAGAAAGCCTATTTATGGGCAGATAGTCGTTATTGGGTACAAGCTGCCGCTGAACTAAAAGGTAGCAACATTGAACTCATGAAAATGGGAGATGGTGAAACACCTTCTTACGCAAAATTTCTACAAGATAATCTTCCAGAAAATAGCAATGTTGCTGTACTTGGCAATACAATCTCCATCGAAAACTTTGTAGAACTTTATGAAAACCTCGATGAACACGGCATTACACTCACAACTGAGTGCGATCCATTCGATAAAATCATGAAAGAAGCGCGCCCAGAATTACCATTAGAATCGCTCTACTTACATGATCCCCAATTTGTTTCAGAATCAATTGGGGACAAAATCACTAAAATTCGTCAAACAATGACAGATGCCGGCGCGGATGTTCATATCGTTTCAACACTTGATGATATCGCATGGATCACCAATCTTCGTGGCAGAGATGTCACTTACAATCCGGTATTTTTAGCATTTATGATGATTACACCATCATCAGTCACGCTCTTCATTGAAGAATCAAAACTGCCACAAGATGTGAAAAAATATCTTACCGACAATAAAGTGACCGTTTTCCCTTATGATGCGTTTTATGATGAATTAGAAAATATCCCAACCAATAAAGTCATCATGCTTGATGAAAAACGCAATACATATGCGGCATTAGAAGCAATTGATGAAGATTGCGATATTATCTACACTTTGAATCCAAGCACGCTATTAAAAGCGCAAAAGAGCGATCAAGATCTCAAAAATGTGCAAGAAGCAATGCGTGAAGATGGCGCGGCAATGGCTAAATTCTACTGCGAATTTGAAACACGATTAGCCAAAGGCGAGATTCTCACAGAACTTGATGTTGCTGATATGCTAGAGAAAGAACGTTCAGCGCGACCAAACTTTATTGATTTAAGCTTTGATACCATTGCCGGCTTCAATCCTAATGGCGCACTTCCTCACTATCGCGCAACCGAAGAATCACATGCTAAACTCACCGGCAATGGCTTACTACTCATTGATTCCGGCGCACAATATCAAAATGGCACCACGGACATCACGCGTGTCATTCCAATTGGTACAGCAACGGCGGAACAGAAAAGAGATTTCACCTTAGTATTGAAATCTCTCATTGTGATGAGCGAAACCGTATTCCCGGCGGATATTCCAATGCCATTACTTGATGCGATTGCACGCCGCCCACTTTGGGAAAATCATTTAGATTACGGACATGGAACAGGTCACGGTGTCGGCTACTTTATGAATGTTCATGAAGGACCCCAAGTACTTGCCTTTAGAGCACCAGTATCGGATCAAACAAAAGTTAAAAAAGGCATGATTACCTCGATCGAACCAGGTTTATATCGTGAAGGTCAATGGGGAATTCGTATCGAAAACCTTGTTGCGGCATTACCCGTGAAAATGCAAAAAGAGCAAGATTTTGGTCAATACATGTACTTTGAGACTTTAACGCTCTTCCCAATTGATACGCGCCTCATGGATCTTTCATTATTAGAAGCGAAAGAGATCACTTGGATTAACCAATATCATGCTCGCGTTTATGCTGAGCTTGCCCCAAAAATCACCGACAGTGAAATTTTGGAATGGCTAAAAGTTCGTACACAAGCGATCTAATCATGATAATGAAACATTATTCATGAGCTTCAATGTTTCAAACTAACGATCCTCAAGATCAGAAGTAAAAAGTCAGCAATAAAAAACCTAACGAACATCCGTCGTTAGGTTTTTTTAATGGTATCAGTTTGATGCAAGATATCCTCATTTCGATTGAAGAATCTTCACCATCATTACCACATAATCATGCGGCTTTACGCTTTTGAATCTCAGCATATAATGCATCAATATCATCAGCTTGATACAAGCCATTCAGCACCATTACTGGTTTTCCGCCTTGCTTTGTATAGATTAACACCTTTGCTTCACTTTTAACGCTCGACAGATAAGCAACTAATCCCATTTGAGTTTTAACATCGAATTCACCATCATCAATTGCAAACACTCTAGCTCGACCTAATGCTGGTTTAACCGACAAATGATTCCCCGTCAATGTTGCAGTTGAAATCCCCGTGAAATAGAAAAATAGACCAAAACCAATAAAAACCACGATCGGCACTCGCCCCACCCATAAGGCTTCTAACACAATACAAACGGCGATCATAATCACCATAAGTATCGCCAGTTTACTTTTCTCTTTCGCCGAAATTGTGTAACTCATTGCTTGATTCATTGTATTCTCCTACTCTAAAATTTTCCGCTCACAACCAGATTTACAATCATGAAAAATAGCGTACTCATCGCACGCTATCTAGCTTTATTCTCGATGTTTCATTGCTATTTGATACAAATCAGCGTATTTCAAGAATCCAATAGCTGATCATCAAAGATAGGATCTTTAACGAATCTCTAAAGGTGAGAATGATTTCACTAAATCATCCACCGCTTTCACTCGTGTTAAGAAAGGTTTCAATAGATCCAATGGCAATGCACTCGGTCCATCGCATTTTGCTTTATCTGGATCTTCATGAGATTCCAAAAATAACCCCGCAAGCCCTGTCGACATTCCTGCTAATGCCAGATCCAATACTTGCTCACGACGACCGCCGGATGCTTTATCTGAAGAATTGCGTTGCTGCAAAGAATGCGTTACATCAAAGATAATTGGCGCGTTATCGCACTCTTTTTTCATCACGCCAAATCCGAGCATATCCACTACAAGATTATCATAACCAAAACAGCTACCACGCTCACAGAGCATCACTTGCTCATTTCCTGCTTCTTTAAACTTCTCCACGATATTCATCATTTGCGAAGGACTTAAAAATTGCGGCTTTTTCACATTTACAGGCTTCCCTGTTTTTGCCATCGCAATGACTAAATCTGTCTGTCTTGCTAAAAATGCCGGCAATTGAATCACATCAACAACCTCTGCAACTGGTGCTGCTTGATGCGGCTCGTGAACATCAGTAATGACAGGAACCCCAAACTCTTTCTTTACCGCTTCAAATATCCGCAAGCCTTCTTCCATTCCAACGCCGCGATAAGAGTAAATTGATGAGCGATTTGCTTTATCAAAAGAGCCTTTAAATACCAAAGGAATATTCAGCGCTTCTGTCACCGAGACATATTTAGCACAAGCGGCTAAAGTACTATCTAAATCTTCTAAAACGTTAATACCACCAAAAAGTACAAAGGGTTTCTGATTATCAACGGCAATATTCTGAACTTTAATCACGATTAGGGTCCTTTTATCAAGAGGAAATAACTTATTATCGCTATCGATTCTAACAGCATAATGAAGGTGAAATATTTCTGCCTATTTTACCTAAATAAACCACGCTTGTATTGGTTCGCTCGCTTTTTCATTTAAATAACCTCTTCCTGCGCAACCCCGATGAGGAAGATTATGCTGAAAATCTTAAAGTACTGTAAAATGACAAAGATCAAATAGCGACTCTTCTTTGCTCTCACTCTCTTATAAGCGCCCGCCATCATGCAGACTTTTAATACCGCCGACAACTATAAAAAAGGGGTTTTTCTCACGCTCTCCTGCTATATCATTTGGGGATTCTTTCCTATTTATTGGTATCCATTAACGGGAATGGATCCTTTACAACTGATGGCCCAAAGAATTGGTTGGGCATTGCTCTTTATCGCCCTACTCCTCTGTTTTCGAAAAGATGATAGAAACCTGCTGAAAGAAGCACTGACAAATCGTCGAGTGATCATTACTTTTATGGGATCTTCAATGTTTCTTTTCATGAACTGGTCAATCTATCTCTATGCCATCAGCAGCCATCAAGTGCTAGAGGCGAGTTTAGGGTACTACATGAACCCGCTGATCAGCGTTCTATTAGGCATGTTACTCTTCAAAGAAAAGCTGACAAAAGCTCAAGCGATAGCCATCGTAATTGCGGCGCTCGGTATTTTATGGCTTGCATTTCTCGGCGGTAAAATCCCTTTCATTGCGCTTCTTCTCGCAATCTCTTTTGGCTTATATGGTGCCATTAAAAAAATCGCCTCGCTTCCCCCTTTGCCGGGATTATTCTTAGAAACGCTATTTATGCTGCCTTTCACCATCATCTATTTATCGATGATGTATCAGCAAGAAGCCCTGGTATTTAGTGAGTTACCGCCGTTAGCGCTTACCATACTCCTACTCTCCGGCGCTGCGACAACGACCCCCTTACTCCTGTTTGCAAAAGGTGCGAAATATATTCCTCTCTCTATTGTCGGAATCTTGCAATATGTTTCCCCAACGCTGCAATTCCTCTCAGGTTTACTCATTTTTGGTGAAAGCTTCTCTTTTGAACGCCTAATTGGATTTATTATCGTTTGGATTTCAGTGGCAATCTATATTAGTAGTGAGGTTCATCGCATTCGTAAAAAGCGCAAAACAGCCCGAACTTCTCTGACTTAATTTCATAAACATACTCTTCAGAAAATACGAAAAAGCCCTAAGATCATAAAATCCTAGGGCTTTAATCATATAAAAGATCAAATAACTTGATAATATCGCTCTTGTAGTAATATCGGTTTTAAATTATCAGAATTAAAAATTCTTTTAAAAGATAATGCATCGCAAGGAACAATATTGACATGCTTTTATCAAGCTTATACCAACAGTTATAACAGTGACTATTAAACTGAAACGTCTACAATTAACCACATTTTCCTCAAAGCTAGCCGCTAATCTTGCATCCTTACCAAAGGCCCTTTTAATCTTGCGAGAGAAAAACCTGAAACATGCAACACGCCGAAATAGAGAATCACCGCAACAACAATCGCAACAATCATTGCTGGAAGCTTGAGTGCAAAAGCACCATCAAACCAAAAGAGATCAAATTTTTGCATCCACAATAAAATTAAAATCAATACCCCATTTGCCGGAATTAATGCCAACATTCGCTTCGTTAATAATGCTTTAAAATGATGGATATTCATCATGATCAAACCTAATCCCAACAACATCGCATTCACCCACGCTGCAATGGAAGATGATAATGCTAATCCAGCATGTTGGTAAAATTGCACCAAAATAAACTGCAAACCAATATTCACTGCAATCGCCACCAAGCTAAAATACATCGGCGTTTTAGTATTTTGTCGCGCAAAATAGACCGGCGCTAAAATTCGAATAATAAAGAATGCCGGAATACTTAACGAATAGGTAACAAGACTTCTCGCTGCCATCATGACATCAGCTTCATAAAATTCTCCTCGCATAAAGAGAATTGCCAAAAGAGGCTCTGCCAGAAACATCAAACCCAACATCGCCGGTATTCCTAAAATTAACGATAATTGAATTCCCCAATCAATCGTTTTACTCAGATTCTCAGTATCTCCCTTTGTATAAAGCTCCGATAATTTCGGCAATACCACGGTTCCAAGCGCAACCGCAAACGTACCGATGGCAAATTCTACCAAACGATCTGAATAATAGAGCCAAGTAATACTGCCCGTTTCTAAACGCGAAGCCAACTGAGTATTGATCAAAATATTAATCTGACTACTTGATGAGCCAATAATCGCCGGAATCATTAGAAACATCACCCGCTTTACGCCAGGTGATGAAAAGTTAATTCTCGGTAACATCGTCAATCCTTGGCGCTTCACGGCATAAAAAAGCGTTAAAAGCTGCATAATTCCGGCAAAAAATACCGCATAACCTAATGTCATAATCGGTTCAGAGAAATAAGCGCTCAAAAGTGCCCCACCAATTAAAAAGACATTCAATGCAATCGGAATAGCTGCCGGAATTGCAAATTTATTCAATGCATTGAGAACACTACTATACATTGCCGTCATACAGATAAAGAAAAGATACGGCAACATCAATCGTAAAAGATCTTCGGTCAATGTGAATTTGACAGAATCATGAATAAAACCTGACGCAAAGAGCAATACCATCTCAGAAGAAAATAATACGCCCAAAAGTGTAATCAGCAGTAAGACTAACCCTAATGTCCCACTCACTTCTGCCAAGAATAGCTTCAGCTCTTCCTGACTTTTCTCTAAACGATATTCACTAAAAACGGGAACAAACGCTTGATTAAAAGCACCTTCCCCAAAAAATCGACGAAACAAATTAGGAATTCGAAAAGCGACACTAAATGCATCCATCGCTGCGCCGGCACCAAAAATGCTCGCAAAAATAATATCTCGGAGCAACCCCATAATTCTGGAGAGAAATGTAAAACCGCTCACCGTAAATAGCGATCGAAATAGCGATGACTTCATAAATTCCTTCGAGATCAAATTCCAAACTTTAGTGATTATACTCTCTTATCCAGTAAACATAAAAAACCCCGCATCCCTGCGAGGTTTTTGATAAAGAATATTCTCATATTTATTGATTGATTTAACAGATTACTTCTCTGCCGCTTCACTCAACTCATTCATGCTTAAACGTAAGTTTTGACCAATACGGAAGGTCACTACTCGGCGCGCGCTGATTGGAATTTCTTCACCTGTTTTTGGGTTTCTACCTGGACGCTCTGATTTATCGCGTAATTCAAAACTACCAAATCCAGACAATTTTACGGCTCTTCCCGAAGCCAATGCATCACTAATTTCACCAAAGAAATCTTCAACGAATTGCTTCGTATCTTCGCGTGAAATATTGGTGCTGTGATACAAATTTTCTGTAATTGCAGCTTTCGTTAAAGTAGACATCTGTAACTCCTTTACATATATATTACTATTTACTTAATGCTTTATTGGCGTAGTGAAACTCCAGCAGCCCCTAGATCTGCAAGAATCTCTTCTACAATACTGTCAACATCCGTATCCTTGAGACTTTCCTCGCGGTTTTGGAAGGTTAAACTAAATGCCATATTTTTAGATGATGTCTCTGCTTTATCTGCTTTCGGAACATAGATATCGAATAAATTCACCTGTGTCAGATATTTACGAGGTTTTTCCTCCCCCTTCATCACATCAATCACTTTTTGCGTGCTCACTTCAGATGGAACTACTAAAGCCAAATCTCGCTTAGATGTTGGGAAACGAGAAAGTTCTTTGAACTTCGGCGTTTCAGATTGCGCTAATAAGTCATAGTTCAACTCAAACACAAAAACATCTCTACCTAAATCAAGTGCTTTAATCACGCTTGGATGTAATTTTCCTAAATATCCAACAACTTCACCGCTACCTAACTGAATATCAGCACTCTGTCCCGGATGCAAAATCTCACGTGTTGAAGGAACAAATCGGAAATCATCTCTTCCCGTTCTCTTCAAGAGCGCTTCAACATCACCTTTTAAATCAAAGAAGTCAGCCGCACGAGCATCAACGCCCCACTGCAATGGGGCAGCTGTACCACAGATAGCACCTGCGATATGAAGCTCCTGCACAACATTTTCAAGCGTGCCATTATAAGTACGTCCTGACTCAAAAAATCTTAGTCGTGTCTGCTGACGTTTGAGGTTATGATCCATCGCCCCTAAAACACCTGGTAATAGCGTTGTTCTCATGACGGAAAGATCACTCGAAATCGGATTTTTTAACGCAATCGCCGTTTTATTAGGATCCAAGATCGTCTGCCACGCCGGACTCACAAAGCTCATTTCAATCACTTCATGAAAACCACGACTTACGAGAACTTTCTTAAAATCTGTCAATGTTACTTTAGATTCTGGCACTTGACTCATCAAGACCTGAAACATCATCTCAAATGAGACAGGAACATTATCGTACCCATTTAAGCGAGCAACTTCCTCAATAAAATCCTCTTCAATCTGAAGATCGAAGCGATAAGATGGAGGAACAACAATAAGATAATCCTCGTGAACTTCTATCACAGTACCGACACGATTCACGAACATATTTATATCATGTTTTGTAAATTCCTGTCCAATTATTTGATTTACTTTATAAAATCTTACTTTTACAGCATCTCTTTTTGGTAAAAAGTTCACATCAATCATCTGTGAGACATTACCCGCTTTACCGCCAGCATACTTTTGAATCAATGCTGTTGCATAATCCATTGCTTTTTCAGCAAGTTCAAAATCAACACCACGCTCGAAACGATGAGATGAATCTGTATGAAGACCATAGTTACGCGCTTTACCGGCAATCGTAATAGGGTTAAACCATGCTGATTCTAAGAAGATTGTCGTTGTATCATCATTACAAGCACTCTCTTCACCGCCCATAATACCGGCCATTGCCAACACTTTTTGCTGATCAGCAATCACTAATGTATCATCTTTTAACGTGACGACATCTCCATTAATTAACGTTAACTTTTCGCCATTCTTAGCACGGCGAACAGTAATATCACCATCAACTTTTGTAAAGTCAAACGCATGAAGTGGCTGCCCAATCTCTAATAATACAAGATTCGTAATATCCACTAAAATGCCGTGTGGGCGAATACCACTACGACGAAGTCTTTCACGCATCCAAAGCGGTGATTCAGCACGCGGATTAACGCCTTCAATTACACGACCTAAATATTTTGGACAATCTTTAGCATCCTTGATATGAACAGCCTTAGAAAGCGTACTTTCAACATTGATCTCAGTCGCTTCAACAGTATCAACAGACTGATCCGTAATCGCCGCTAAATCACGAGCAACCCCTAAAATACTTAAGCAATCTCCACGATTTGGCGTGAGATCAATCTCAATAATTTCATCATCAAGATCCAATAACTCTCTAAAATCCGCACCAATCTCTAAATCTTCATCCAGAATCATTAATCCTGACGCATCTTCATTGATTCCTAACTCTTTTGCTGAGCAGAGCATTCCTGAAGAGGCAACTCCACGGAGTTTTGCATCTTTAATTTTAAAATCACCAGGAAGAACTGCACCAACTAAAGCCGTTGGAACTTTAATACCGACAGCCACATTCGGCGCACCGCACACAATTTGTACTAAAGCATCTCGTCCAACATCCACTTGCGCTACACGAAGACGATCAGCATCTGGATGCTGCTCTAATTCCACAACTTTCCCGACCACAACACCATTAAATGCCGGCGCCGCTAACTCAACACCCTCAACCTCTAAACCCGCCATCGTTAAACGGTCTGAGAGATCTTCAGGAATGTTTTCAATCCACTCTTTTAACCAAGAAACTGAAATTTTCATAATATTTTCTTACCCAGTAATTGTTTATCTAAATTGTGTTAAGAAGTTCATATCATTTTCATAGAACAAACGAAGATCATTAACGCTATAACGAAGCATCGCTAAACGCTCAACGCCCATTCCAAATGCATAGCCTTGGAACTCTTCTGGATTGATATTCACTGATTTAAGAACGTTAGGATGAACCATCCCGCATCCTAAAACTTCCAACCAACCTGTGTTTTTACACACACGACAACCATCACCATTACAGATCACACACTCAATATCTACTTCTGCAGATGGCTCTGTAAATGGGAAAAATGAAGGTCTAAAACGAAGTTTTAGATCTTTTTCAAAAAACTGTTGCATGAACTCTGTCAAAATCCCTTTCAGGTTGGCAAAAGTGACGCTTTTATTCACAACTAACCCTTCCACTTGATGGAACATTGGGCTGTGAGTCACATCCGAGTCACTTCGATAAACTCGGCCATAACCAATCATTTGGATTGGCGGTTTCTCTTCTTGCATCACATGAATTTGCGTATTCGAGGTATGCGTTCGAAGCAACATATGCTCATCAAAATAGAAGGTATCAAACATTGCTCTCGCAGGATGATGCTCCGGAATATTCAATGCTTCAAAGTTGTAGAAATCACTTTCGATTTCAGGCCCTTCAACAATATCGAAACCTACCGATGCAAAAAACTCATGAATACGCATCATCGTTCTTGTAATCGGATGAAGCGCCCCAGTATCGCTATTTCTACCTGGCTGCGTAACATCCACCGTTTCTGTCATGAGCTGTCTATTCAACTCCGCTTCTTCAAGCGCATTCTTTTTCGCTTCCAAAGCACCCATCACTTCGGTTCTGACTTGGTTAATCTCAGCACCTCGCGCCTTACGCGCTTCAGGATCTAATTTTCCAAGCTCAGCCATTAAGCTGCTAATTTGGCCTTTTTTACCAAAATAGGTTACGCGTACTTCATCAAGTGCCTGCAAATTTTCTGCTTTAGTGATGGCATCTAAAGCAGAATGAAGAATTGTCTCTAGACTCATTAGTTCATCTACCTACATATCATTTAAAAATAAAAAAAGGAAAAGAGCCATTAAATAGCCGCTTTTCCTTTTTGTCTGTACTCTCAATTGTTAATGGATAACGCTACGTTACCTTAACAGAGAAAATTTTGTATTTATGCTAATGCTGATTTCGCACGTTCTGCTAATGCACCGAATGCATTAATATCATGAACAGCCATATCTGCAAGCACTTTACGGTCAATTTGGATCTCGGCTTTTTTCAAACCGTTGATAAATCGGCTGTAAGAGAGACCAAACTCACGTGCAGCAGCATTGATACGAACGATCCAAAGAGAACGGAAGTCTCTTTTACGTTGACGACGGTCACGATATGCGTATTGACCTGCTTTATAAACTGCTTGGGTCGCTGTACGGATCGAGCGTGAACGCGCGCCGTAGTAACCTTTAGCTTTCTTTAAGATTTTTTTGTGACGTGCTTTAGTGATCGTCCCACGTTTAACTCTTGCCATTTTTAAATTCTCCTAGCTAATGACTATGCGTTTGGTAACAATTGCGCGATTTGCTTATGATCTGCTTTCGAGATCACAGCCTCACCACGAAGATGTCTTTTACGCTTAGTTGATTTTTTAGTAAGAATATGGCTACGGAATGCACATTGGCGCTTGAAGCTACCACTTGCATTTTTGCGGAAACGCTTTTTTGCGCCGCTATGTGTTTTTAATTTTGGCATTTTAATCCACTCGCATTTCTAAAATTAATTATTAAATAGTTAATCTACTCTTTTGCCGCACTCTTTAAAGGAGCAAGAACCATCGTCATTTGACGGCCTTCTACTTTTGGACGCTGTTCAACAACGCCATACTCTTTTAAATCTTGCTCTACACGAAGAAGTAGATCCATCCCGAGATCTTGGTGAGCCATTTCACGACCTCTAAAACGAAGCGTTACTTTGCCTTTATCACCATCTTTCAAGAAACGTATCAGGTTGCGTAGTTTTACCTGATAATCCCCCTCATCCGTTGCCGGACGAAACTTGATCTCTTTTACTTGAACTTGTTTCTGTTTCTTTTTAGCTTCATCAGCCTTTTTACGTTGCTCATAACGGAATTTACCGTAATTCATGATACGACATACAGGCGGTTTCGCTGTTGGAGAAACTTCCACTAAATCAAGCGAATCAGTATATGCTAATTCTAACGCTTCATCAAGAGGAACAATACCTTTTTGTTCTCCATCTGCTGTTATTAAACGCACTTCTTTCACCGAAATCTTCTCATTGATTCGATGTTCATATTGATTACTAATAGTAATGTCTCCTATTGTTAATATGTTTAAATTTTCTATATTTCAAATTTAATTTGATAAAGATATAAAAGCTTGATGATCACCAGTGTAAATTCAATGACTTTAAATTTAAAGTTTTAACTTATAAAAAACTAGAATCATCTCATTTTACGATTATGCCACCCTAATTACTTCTATATCTTTTACATTTCTTCATAATGATTATCTAAGACTCTAGCGCCTAGATCAATCAATTATTTTATAAATCTTTTTGGATAAGCGCTACAAACTCTTCTAATGTCATCGCACTTAAGTCTTGTCCTTCACGAGTACGTACGGCAACAAGCCCCATTTCCATCTCACGATTTCCTAAAACTAAAATATAAGGAACTCTCGAAATCGTTGCTTCACGAATTTTATAACCGATCTTCTCATTACGAACGTCGATCTTCGTTCTTATATTAAGTTTTTTAAGCGCTTTTGCAACTTTTTCCGCATACTCTGTTTGATTCCCTGTGATCGTCAAAATCGACACTTGCTCTGGCGCCAACCACAATGGCATCGAGCCTGCATGATGTTCAATTAAGATCCCAATAAACCGCTCAAACGAACCTAAGATTGCACGATGAAGCATCACTGGACGCTTACGCGTATTATCTTCATCGACAAATTCAGCCCCTAATCTTTCAGGAAGAACAAAATCTAGCTGAATCGTTCCTACCTGCCATGAACGACCAATCGCATCCTTAATATGGTATTCCACTTTAGGACCATAGAAAGCACCTTCACCAGGAAGCTCTTCCCAAGTAATACCCGCGGCCCCTAATGCTGAGCGAAGTCCAGATTCTGCCATATCCCAAATATAATCTTCACCCGCACGTTGTTCCGGACGAAGCGATAATTTCACACTAATATCGGTGAAACCAAAATGATCATAAACGCTCATCGCAAATTTATGGAATCGTGCGACTTCTGAAACGACTTGATCATCACGACAGAAAATATGCGCATCATCTTGCACGAATCCACGAACACGCATTAAACCATGAAGTGCTCCCGATGGTTCATTACGATGACAAGAACCAAATTCTGCCAATCTCATTGGGAGATCACGATAAGAGTGAAGTCCATGATTAAATACTTCAATATGACAAGGACAGTTCATCGGCTTCACCGCATAATCACGATTTTCCGATGAAGTCGTAAACATATTCTCTTTGTAGTTTTCCCAGTGGCCTGAGCGCTCCCAAAGTGTACGATCCATCACAAGCGGCGTACGAATTTCTAAATAGCCCTCTTCTTTCTGGCGTTTACGCATATATTGTTCAACGGTTTGCCAAATCGTCCAGCCTTTTGGATGCCAGAATACCATTCCTGGCGCTTCTTCTTGAAGATGGAATAGATTCTGTGCTTTACCGATACGGCGATGATCGCGCTTTTCAGCTTCTTTTACACGCTCTAAATGTTCTTGCAACTCTTTCTCTGATGCAAATGCCACCGCATAAATACGTGTTAGCATTTTATTATCAGAATCACCACGCCAATAAGCGCCGGCAATATTCGTTAATGAGAATGCTAATTTACCTTTATTCGTTGTCGGCGTATGAGGTCCACGGCAAAGATCCATAAAGATATCTTCACCATTATTCCCTTGACGATAGAGCGAGATTTCCGCTTGATCTGCTGGCGCACGATCAATAATATCTGCCTTATAAAGCTCACGCTTATCTAAGAAGTATTGAATCGCTTCTTGGCGGGGCCACATTTCACGCGTAACGTCCAAATTCTCTTTTAGAATCTCACGCATTCTTTTGTCAATCGCTTCTAACGCTTCCGGCACAATCGGCTCAACAAAATCAACATCATAGTAAAAACCATATTCAATTGTTGGTCCAATTGCTAACATTGCGTCAGGATAAAGATCTTTAACGGCACGCGCTAATACTTGTGCTGCTAAGGTGTGTCTCGCAATATCAAGCCCAGCTTCATCCTTTACCGTCAGTACTTTAAAATCGACATCGGTGGTAATCGTGTAGGTAAGATCTTTATCTTCTCCATCTACAACAATTCCAACAGCGGCTTTTGCAAGGCCAGGTCCGATATCATTCACGATATCAAATCCAGTTACAGCGCCTTGATACTCTCTTTTACTGCCATCTGGCAAAGTAATAACGGGCATTGACTATTTCACTCCTTAAAAAACAACGTATAACTTTCTAAACAAGGTATTATAGACCATCTTCGATTCAAATATCATAAAATATTCAAGTGTATCTAGGAAGTGAGCGCCATCAAAATATTGACTTAGGCAAACTTCTTTCACACTTCTACTACATATTTTTTTCAAAATAGAATAGAATAGTGCAATATTTAGGACATATTATTTAAAGAGTTGATTGATAGTGTTACGAATAACCTCGTAACGAGCAGAACATATCGGTGTATTCGCCGTATCAATTAACAATAGAACAACCCAGATTTAGGAGAGTAAACTGCTGTGCGTTTTAACTATAAAGCTCTAATTGGAATTGGTGTTACTTTAATGTTCACGAACGTTAATGCAAATGAGATTACACCAAATTATGAGGCAGGTAAGGCAATTGCAGAAACCTGTGTATCATGTCATGGTAAAGATGGAGTAAGTACAAACGACTTATATCCAAAACTTGCAGGTCAACACCAAAAATATATTCGCACACAACTTTATGAGCTTAAGCGTTCATACAGTGATCCTAATGAAGGTCTTCGTTTTGACTCAGAGATGAGTGTGGAAGCGGATAAATTATCAGAACAAGATATCGCTGACGTTGCGCTTTACATGTCAAAACAAAAAACAACTTACAACGTTGCTGATGAAAAATTAGCAATTCGTGGCGAACAAATTTATCGCGGCGGTGATATCGCTCGCGGTATTCCGGCGTGTTCAGCATGCCACAGCCCAACAGGTCAAGGTAATGCTGCAGCAAACTACCCAGCAATTGCCGGTCAGCACGCATACTACACTGAGAAACAATTAAATCGTTTCAAAACAGAAGAACGTAAAAATGACCCAGCACGCATCATGCGCGATATTGCACAACGCATGACTGAGGCGGAGATCAAAGAAGTTTCTTCTTACATCCAAGGTTTACAACCTTAAGTTTTCAATAACTTCATATTTAAAAAAGTGAGCCCCTTGCTCACTTTTTTCTTTTATACTACTTTAAATCTAAATCGTAATTATTATTTATTTTAAGGAGTTCAAACCTATGTTAAAGAAATTACTAGCTACAACCACGTTTGTGGTAAGCGCGCTTGTTTCAACTGCCGTTGCTCAAGACTACTTTCAAGGAATTACTCCGAAAGTTGATGCGATTTATAATCCTGAAAAAATTGAAGTCGTAGAAATCTTCTCATACGCTTGTCCCGCCTGTAATACTTTTGAGCCTTACTTCGCAAAATGGAAAGAATCACAAAAAGATGTTGCTGATATTGAGGTTATTTCTCTTGCAGCGCCTGGACAAGGAGTTTGGACGCTTTATGCACAAGTATTCTATACCTTAGAATCAATGAACGAATTAGATCGCGGACATCAAGCCTTCTTTGATGCCATCCATAAAGATCGTAAACGTTTCATCAATGAAAAACAGATTGCAGACTTTATGGAAACACAAGGCATTGATAAAGAGAAATTCTTAAAAGCTTGGAATAGTTTCTCTACCAAAAGCTCTTTCAATCGTGGTACCGAACTTATCGTAAACCAATACCGTGTGCCGTTCACGCCTGCAATTGTTGTCAATGGCGAATACCTTTTAAGCGCACAAGATGCATCAGGTCGTCCTGGCAATGGTAATGCCTACGAAAAATTTATCATGACCATTGACGATGCTGTCGAAAAAGTGAGAAATGAACGCGCTGCACAAAAAGCAGTAACAGTTGAAGTTGAAGAAGCATCGTTACCACAGTAGAATTACATTTCCTTTCAAAACATTTTAAAAGGGCTCAACGTAGCCCTTTTTTATATTCTGACTCAACTACTCATCCATAAGAGGATTCTGCGATGTCACTCTATCTTTCACCACAGATAGATCCTATTATCTTTTCCATCGGTCCTGTTGCCCTACGCTGGTATGCGTTAATGTATATTATTGCATTAGGTTTAGCCGTATTACTAGGTAGCTATCGTGCCAAAAAACCAAACTCCGGTTGGACGCCGGCACAAGTAGGCGATATCGCATTCTACCTCTTTCTCGGCGCAGTATTAGGTGGAAGAATTGGTTATACGCTCTTTTATGACTTTGGAAACTTCATTGATAACCCTGCTTCTATTATCGGCTGGACAGGATCTACTATCGAATGGTCCGGCATGAGTTTTCATGGCGGATTAATCGGCGTTGTTATTGCTAGCTTCTTAATCGCGAAACGTTACAAAAAGACCTTTTGGGAATTTACAGACTTTATCGCACCACTCGTACCGTTAGGACTTTTCTTCGGCAGATTAGGCAACTTTATTAATGGCGAGTTATGGGGAAGATTTACTGATCAAACGTGGGGATTCTTCTTCGAGTTCGCACCAACTACAGTAGATTTCATCTATCGTCACCCTTCTCAACTTTATGAAGCATTTACCGAAGGCTTATTACTCTTTATCATTCTTTGGATCTACACAGCAAAACCAAGACCTAAAGGCGCTGCTTCCGGCATATTCTTATTAGGCTATGGCGGATTCCGCTTTATTGTCGAATTCTTCAGAGAACCCGATGCACACCTTGGCTATATTGCCGGCGGTTGGCTAACACAAGGAATGCTTCTCTGTATTCCCATGATTCTCATTGGTCTTATCATCCTTATTACAGCATATCGTAGGAAATCATCATGAAACAGTACCTCAATTTAATGCGCGAAGTTCGTGAAAATGGCAACTTTAAGGAAGATCGTACCGGTACTGGTACCTACTCTATTTTCGGTCATCAAATGCGATTTAACCTGCAAGATGGCTTCCCTTTAGTAACGACTAAAAAGTTACACCTTCGCTCCATTATCCATGAGCTGCTTTGGTTTTTAAAAGGGGAAACCAATATCGCTTACTTACAAGACAATGGCGTAAGAATTTGGAATGAATGGGCAGATACTGAAGGTAACTTAGGGCCCGTTTACGGTGCTCAGTGGCGCTCTTGGCCCAAAGCAGATGGTAGCGTTGTCGACCAAATTAGCAATTTGATTCACGACATTAAAACAAATCCTGATTCCCGCCGCTTAATTGTAAGCGCATGGAACGTGGGTGAACTTGATAATATGGCACTTCCACCTTGCCATCTTCTCTTTCAATTTTATGTCTGTGATGGAAAATTATCCTGCCAGCTCTACCAACGCTCTGCAGATATCTTCTTAGGCGTTCCATTCAATATCGCAAGCTACGCTCTCTTAACGCATATGATTGCACATGTTTGTGATCTGGAAGTTGGTGATTTTGTCTGGACCGGTGGAGACTGCCATCTTTACGCTAATCATTTAGAACAAACCGATCTACAACTTAGCCGAGAACCAATGGCATTACCAAAACTTGTCATTCATAATAATCCTCAAAATATCTTTGATTTCAAATTTGAAGATTTTGAAATTCAAGGCTATGAATCACACCCAACTATTAAAGGCATAGTCGCAGTATAAAATGAGTAATAATCACGAAGAAGATGTGGTTCATGTTTACACCGATGGTGCATGTAGTGGAAATCCCGGCCCCGGCGGCTGGGGAGCACTGCTCTGCTACAAAGGTCATGAAAAAGAACTCTCTGGTTTTGAAGCAGATACCACCAATAACCGTATGGAATTAACTGCGGCAATCAAAGGTCTCCAAGCCTTAAAAAGGCCTTGCCATATCGTTTTAACCACTGATTCACGTTATGTACAACAAGGAATCATGAATTGGCTCGAAGGTTGGATTCGTCGCAACTGGAAAACAGCGAATAACAAACCTGTACTTAACCAAGATTTGTGGCGATTATTAATGGCGGAACGTGATCGCCATCTCTCCATCGATTGGTGTTGGGTTAAAGGTCATGCCGGACATCGAGAAAATGAAATTGTCGATGATCTTGCAACCGGTGCTATTAAAGCCAATCTTCACACTTTAGATTAATGAACAACGAGGGAATCTATCATGAGTAGACAGATTATTTTAGATACTGAAACAACAGGATTTGATTACGATAAAGGTGACCGAATTGTGGAAATTGGTTGTATCGAAATGATTGATCGTGAAATTACGGATAACCATTTCCACGTTTATATTAATCCCGAAAGACCAATGCCCATTGAAGCATTCAACGTCCATGGGTTAGGCGATGAATTCTTAAAAGATAAACCGCTCTTTGCAGAAGTGGGACAAAGTTTTTTAGATTATATTGATGGCGCAGAACTCATTATTCATAATGCCGGGTTTGACGTACCATTTCTGAACTATGAATTAGCGCAAGTGGGATTACCACCTGTAACAGATCACTCAGAAGTCATCGATACCTTGAAGATGGCTCGAGAAATCTATCCGTCACAGAGAAATACACTAGATGCACTTTGCCGCAGATTAAACGTTGATAACTCAGGACGAGAACTCCATGGCGCACTGTTAGACTCGGAATTACTTGCTCAAGTTTATCTCAACATGACAGGCGGACAAGAATCATTTTTTGATGCTTTCGAATCGCCGCTCAATTCAGCTTTGGCAAACAGTAGCAACGATCCATCTCAACAAAAGGTCAATAATCGCCCCAAAGGTCGAATCTGTTACGCGAGCGCTGAAGAGCTCGAAATTCATAATGCATTTATTGAGAAATTTAATCACTAATATCCACTCTTCGATATTTCTAAAAAGCTCACAACACTATATGTTCGTGAGCTTTTTTATATCCCTTAAAAAATCCTTTCTCCCTCTTTTTCTACTTTTAATGCTTATTCCGATACTGGAAAAATGGCTCTATTAAAATATTTACCACCAATATAGCCTAAAACCCTCCTTCATAAATCTTTCAAAAAAATGCTTTTTCATTGCAAAAAATCATTTCTGACTCTTCGAGCCTGTTATAAAATAGAAATCTTTCTGTTTTTTCAACTCGCCCTCGAGTCATTTTAGATCTGCAATATCTCACATGGTTCCCTGGCTTATTTTTAAAGGTTAAAATTGTGACTCACAAAATTGGTTTTGTTTCACTTGGTTGTCCAAAAGCTCTCGTAGATTCGGAATATATTCTGACCCAACTACGGACTGAAGGTTACGAAATTGTCCCACAATATGATGAAGCAGATCTTGTGGTTGTTAATACTTGTGGCTTCATTGACTCTGCCGTCCAAGAGAGCTTAGATGCCATTGGTGAGGCATTAGATGAAAATGGCAAAGTTATCGTAACGGGCTGTCTTGGTGCTAATGCGGATAAGATTCTTTCTCTCTATCCAAATGTCCTTAGCGTCACAGGTCCGCACGCTTTCCAAGAAGTGATGGCGTCTGTTCACGAACATCTCCCTAAACCGCATGATCCTTTCTTAGACCTTGTTCCTGCCGCCGGCATTAAATTAACACCTCGTCACTTTGCATATCTCAAAATTTCTGAAGGATGCAACCATAGTTGCACTTTCTGTATTATTCCGTCAATGCGTGGCAAACATCAATCCTACGCAGTTGGCGATGTCTTGTCTCAAGCCAAGAAACTAGCAGCTGCTGGCGTTAAAGAACTCTTAGTAGTCGCTCAAGATACCAGTGCTTACGGTGTGGATATCAAATATCAAACAGGTTTTTGGGATGGCAAACCTATCCGTAGCCATATTCAAAATCTCTGCGAAGAACTTGCAAAGCTTGGCGTTTGGGTTCGACTACACTACATCTATCCCTACCCGCATGTCGATCACCTCATTCCTTTAATGGCAGAAGGCAAAATCCTGCCTTACCTCGATGTCCCAATGCAACATGCTTCACCGAGAATTCTCAAAGCGATGAAGCGCCCAGCAAATAGTGAAAACATGCTGAAACGCATTCAAAAATGGCGTGAAATCTGCCCAGAAATCACGATTCGTTCGACATTTATTGTCGGCTTCCCAGGAGAAACTGAAGAAGAATTTGTCGAATTACTCAACTTCATTAAAGAAGCGCGCCTCGACCGAGTCGGCGCATTTATCTATTCACCCGTTGACGGTGCGCCGGCAAATAAGATCGCCGCAGCTATTCCTCTTGAGATTCAAGAAGAAAGATTGGAGCGATTTATGACACTTCAAGCTGAAATCTCTGCCGAGAAACTCGCGGCTAAAATTGGTCAGACACTAGAAGTCCTTATTGACGATTTTGATATCGAAGAAGATGTTGCTATTGGAAGAACCAAAGCCGATGCACCTGAAATTGATGGCTTAGTTTACATCGACAATGCAACACCGGAAATGATCGGTAAAATTATTCATGTTCAAATTGATGATGCCGATACTTACGATCTCTACGGAACAGTTGTTCAATAAATTATTGCTAATAATAAGCCGTAGTAAATCAAAGTCTACTGCAGCTTTTTTTATCCCTATAAAACGTCACATCTTCGGCAGCATCAACATCTTGTAAAACGCCTGTATTAAAGCAACCACTCAATCGGCAACCATGTTAAAACTTTCATCAATCCGCGCTCAAATGCATTGGTATTAGGCTCTACATCATAACTTTTCATTAACTTCCCATTTTCATACACCAACCAACGGAGTTTTCCTTTCTCAGAAACAACTTGATAAGAACGCTCTAACAATTGCTCATGAATTTTTTGATCGATCCTCTGCGACAGATCCTCATTTAAAATCACCACGCCCATTTCAGTATTAATTTTCGCGGAACGTGGATCTAAATTTAATGATCCAACGAAAAGCCGAGACTTATCCACTACAAAAGTTTTCGCATGTAAACTCGATGCAGAGCTTCCCACAAGCCCTTTATCTCGCACATCTGGCACATCATCTGCATAAGTCGCTTTTAACTCATAAATTTTCACACCGGCATCAATAAGCTGTTTGCGATAATTAGCATAGCCTGCATGGACAAATGCCACATCAGTCGCATCATAAGAGTTCGTTAATACTGAAACACTGATTCCACTTTCCACAAGATCGATCAAGAACTTCGTTCCTTCACCCGTTGGCACGAAATAAGGAGAGACAAAAAAGATCTCCTGACGAATATCACCAATGGCTTGCACTAAAGGTTTATGGAAATCATTTTTGCTCCAAACGCCTAACGCTTTACTTGGCGGATCTGAGATTAACAGGGCATTCGACCATTCCCAACGAATATCATGATTAATCATTTTTTCTAATAATGTCGAGCTCATTAATGCCGTTTCATAAGTCTCAACATCCGCTCGATACTTCGTTCGGCGAAGCTTATCTAATGCCGCAAGATAATCACTACCATACTCTTTTGTGATAATTTGCTCCGCGGGATATGACAAAACACTATTCCAATAATTATCAAAATCACGTGATAATTCCGGCACAATCTTCCCTATCGTAATTACATCAAGATCTGAAAATACCATACCATTGCCGGCAGCAAAATACTCATCACCAATATTTCTCCCACCTGTGATGGCTGCTTGTCCATCAACAATGAGCGATTTATTATGCATTCGATGATTCAGCCTTTTAAAATCAATCAAATACCCTAAAAAACGTACTTTACGGTTAGTAAAGGGATTAAAAAGACGAATCTCAATATTCGGATGATCATTCAAAATCGATAATAAGTCATCCATCCCGCGAGTATTATTATCATCGAGCAACAAACGAACACGAACACCGCGCTCTGCCGCCGCATAAATATCTCGTAACAACATCATCCCTGAAGTATCAGGTCGCCAGATATAATATTGTAGATCGATCGATTCTTCAGCCACATTCAATAATGCCGAACGCGCCACAAATGCATCTAAAGGATCTCCTAAAACAAATACGCCGGTGAGACTATTATCTTCTGGTTTCTCCGTCATTAAAATTTGCGCTAGCATCGTATTCTCACTCGGAGGAATCGCCCGGCTCTCGACCTGCTCTAGTTTGGGCAACGGCTTCACCGCACAAGCAGCTAAAATGCTCAGCGCTAAAATGACTAGAACGACAATAATTAAAAATATTTTTATAAACTGTCCGATCGTCGCCATAATGAATCCTCATATTTCCATCATCTATCAATATTACGCATCCGGTGATTATACTCCGGATTAATAGATCTATAATCTCTAATAATTATGAATTTTATTAAAAATACAAATCAATTCTTAAGCTTATCACTAAAGCTATGAGTGATTTGTAAAGAACCTTCTTTATTCAATACTCGCTTATTATATTTTATCTCACAATTTTCTGACAGGTTTTCTCATCTATTGCGGCGATATAGAGCCAATATTAAATTCCTATAAAATATGACAAACAGCCCTATTTCTCCTAGAAAATGATAGAGTATAGGCGCTTATCCCAAAATATAAGATGATAAGCCTTCATGTCATTCAAAGAACATCACTAAAAGGAGCTGCTAAATGAAATCGATCGCCGATGTTGCACAACGCCGTTACACTTGTAAAGCCTATGATCCCAGTAAAAAGATCCCTAAAGACGCGATCGAGCAACTCTACACAGTACTGAGAAATAGCCCATCTTCTGTAAACTCTCAGCCTTGGCACTTTATGATTGCTGAATCAGATGCGGCAAAAGAGAAAATTCTGCCGGCAATTTTTGAATTTAATCGCCCTCGTATTTTAAATGCATCTCACGTTGTGATTTTCCTCTCTCGTAATGAATTTCCTAACGAATATCTGACGCAAATTGTCGATCAAGAAGAGCAAGATCAACGCTTCCCTAAAGCAGAGATGAAAGAGGCGAATGATAAAGGTCGCCGCTACTTCGTCGGACTTAACAGCGAATCAGAGGCCGATCTTCATAATTGGCAAAATAAGCAGATCTATATTGCTTTAGGTAATCTGCTCTTTGCAGCTGCAGCATTAGATATTGATTCAACGCCGATTGAAGGTTTTGATGCAAAGAAGCTCGATGAAATTTTAGATTTAACAGCTAAAGGCTATCGTAGTGTTGTTATCGCATCATTAGGCTATCGTAGTGAAGAGGATTTTAATGCGGACTTTAAAAAATCTCGCCTTCCTTTTGAAGATATTTTTACAATTTTTTAAAATTCATTCATAGATCTTACTCAAATCCCTGATCATAAAAGTGATTATTAAAAAACCAAGAAGCCCACTATTCGTAGCTCTTGGGTTTTATTAATGAGATAGGCAGAAAACCGACTTCAGATATTTATTGAAAAAGGCTTGCTCCATCTAGAAAAACACACTAAAATTCAGCCCTCGCTCTCTGCGAGATAAGAAGCCTTTCTTGACACCTTCCCTTTCACCATTTTTAAAGAGTTTTGATAAAACTACTCCTCTTTAATCAAATGCGGAGGCGCTTATGCAACAACCAAACCGTTTACACAAGTACGAACCTTGGCGTGATCCTAATTCCGTTCCCCATGTTGAAATTATTGATATCGTTAAACGCTATGATGACCATTTAGCGGTAGATCATATCTCTTTAGATATTTATAAAGGGGAGTTTTTCTCACTACTAGGCCCCTCTGGCTGTGGGAAAACAACGCTTTTAAGGATGTTAGCAGGATTTGAAACACCGACTTCCGGCAAGATTTTGCTAGAAGGCGAAGATATGTCTAAAATTCCGCCGTACGAACGACCGGTAAATATGATGTTTCAAAGCTATGCGCTATTCCCACATATGACAGTGGAAGATAATATCGCCTTTGGTTTAAAACAAGATAAGGTCAAAAAGCCAGAAATTCGCCGCCGCGTGAATCAAATGCTAGAGCTCGTGCAGATGGAACGTTTTGCAAAACGCAAGCCTCATCAGCTCTCTGGTGGACAACGTCAACGTGTTGCACTGGCAAGAAGTATTGTTAAAAAACCGAAATTACTTCTTCTCGATGAGCCTTTAGGGGCGCTTGATAAACGTCTTCGTGAACAAACCCAGTTTGAGCTCATGACAATTCAAGAAGAACTTGGTATTACCTTCATTATTGTCACGCATGACCAAGAAGAAGCGATGACCGTTTCCAGCCGTATTGCCGTAATGGATTCAGGCTGTCTTGCACAGGTTGCGACGCCAGCAGAAATTTACGAATTCCCGAACTCTCGTTATGTCGCTGAATTTGTGGGTGATGTAAATATCTTTGAAGGCGTAATTTCTGAAATTTCTTCTAATAAAACAACGGTTGAAAGCTTTGAAGCACCGACTCCGCTTGTCTGTGCGCAAGGTGTTGGCGCAACTGTGGGTTCACAAGCTTGGGTTGCCGTTCGCCCTGAGAAATTGGATATCTCCTTAACACCACCGGAAAATGCGACCATAAACTGTGTCGAAGGTGAAGTTTGGGATATCGGTTATATGGGGAACGTCTCAATTTATCACGTTAAATTGGATAATGAGAAAATGATCACCGTTTCACAGATGAATGATACGCGTGTGATTGAACAACGTATTACCCATGAAGATCGCGTCTATGTGAGTTTCACTGATGACTCAGGGATTGTACTCATCTCTTAACCTTTAAACATGGAGGGTTGACAATGCCACATCGTCAACAAGGGGTCGGAACATTTACCGGCATCATGGCAGAAATTGCTTCTCGCCTCAATTTTACACATCGCCGCTTGCTCCGCTTTGCACCCTACCGTTTTTTAGTCGGCCTTGGCCATAGCCATCGCTTTCTTATTGGCGTTCCTTATCTTTGGTTAACGCTCTTTTTCTTGATTCCATTTCTGATTATTTTAAGAATCAGTTTTACGGAAGCCGCAATTGCCTCTCCCCCATTTTCAGATCTTCTAGAATGGATTGATGATGGATTATTACAGATTACCGTTAACTTCCAGAACTATATGGAAATCTGGGAAGATGGGATCTATATTCATGCCTATTTAAATAGTGTCAAAATTGCCTTTTTCTCTACACTATTAACGCTAATGATTGGCTATCCGATAGCGCTTGCGATGTCACGCGCTTCTAAAAAGTGGCAGCTATTTCTGTTAATGCTCGTCATTTTGCCCTTTTGGACATCATTTCTCATCCGAATTTATGCATGGATCACTATTCTTTCTCCCACCGGCGTACTCAATAACTTTATTAATTGGGTTGGAATGGGCATCGGTTTAATTGACCCAAATTCGCCGGTAACGCTCCATATTTTACATACGGACTTCGCTGTTTATATCGGTATTGTTTATGGTTATCTACCCTTTATGATTCTTCCCCTCTTTGCGACGTTAATCAAAATTGATGACACATTAGTAGAAGCTGCTTTGGACTTGGGTTCACCACCGCTCAAAACATTCTGGACAATCACCTTTCGATTATCACTTCCGGGCGTTTTAGCGGGTTGTTTCTTAGTCTTTATTCCGGCGATTGGGGAATTTGTTATCCCAGACCTTCTCGGAGGATCGAATGTCACCATGATCGGTAAAGTCCTCTATGATACTTACTTACAAGGCATGAACTTACCATTAGTGTCAGCTATTTCCGTCATTTTGCTCTTAATTGTGATTATTCCGATCTATATCTTTAATCGCATTCAAGCAAAGCAATTCAATTAGGAGTCGATTCATGAAAAAACGCATGACCGCGCTCAATTGGGCGGCACTCATATTAGGATTACTCTTTCTCTATATTCCAATTATTTTAGTCATTTTCTACAGCTTCAACGAATCAAAGCTCGTCACCGTTTGGAGCGGTTTTTCTACGAAATGGTATACCGATCTTTTTGAGCAAGATGGAATTTGGTCAGCGACTAAAACCAGCCTTTTGCTAGCATTTAGTACTTCAACATTTGCCGTGATTCTTGGCACAATGGCTGCTTTTGCCTTAGTGAAATTTCGCCGATTCAGAGGGAAAACGCTCTTTTCCGGCATTACATATGCCCCAATGGTAATGCCAGAAATCATTATGGGAAGTGCCTTAGGCTTAACGTTTGTCGCACTGAAATTTAGTACCGGATTTTTCACAATGATGATTGCCCACATCACCTTTACCATGTGTTATGTCGTGGTTGTCGTGCAATCTCGCTTAACGGGATTTGATCGTCATATTGAAGAAGCTGCCATGGATCTTGGCGCTGATGGTATTCGCACATTCTTCTACATCACATTACCGATGATCTTACCGGCAATTATTTCAGGATGGTTGCTCTCGTTTACGCTCTCTCTAGATGACCTTGTCATTGCAACATTCACAACAGGTCCCGGCGGCACTACTTTACCAATTTGGATCTACTCCAAAGCCCGTTTAGGTGTCAGCCCGAATATCAATGCGCTTTCGACCATTATGATCGGTATTGTGGCAACCGCCGTCTTCTTATTTACGTTAGTGAATCTCTATCTCTCTAAACGCCGTGATGAAGATGAGAAAAATGCAAGCCGAGAAAGCGAATAAGCCCCAACATCAAATTCATCTCTAAATAAAAACAGAAACCCTAGAACCTTTGTGATTCTAGGGTTTTCTTCTTCTCTTCTAGAGAGTTTTTGGAAAGAACGAGATAGCCATTTCGGTATAGAAATAGCGGTTACTACTACTGGCGAGAAATTGATAAAAGAGTGTAGCCATTCCTCAGCGATTCCATCGCCTTTTAAAAGAATTTTGAATACAGATATGAATACAAATATAGATAATTGAAAACCAGTTTCACGATATCAATCGTTTACCAGCAGTCATTACTAAGATTTTTAAATCAAAATCACTATAAAAAAGCACCTTTAAAAATCACCACTTCGTTGGGCTAAAAAATGTGTGACCTAAAAGTCTAAACGCGCCCTTTGCTATATAATTTTTGCATCCAAATACGAGATTGTAATGGCTTACCGCCAAGCAGCGGTGATAAGAGATAACGCATCATATTGCGGTAAGTCATCGAATCATCTCGATCCAATAATTCGCCATCATTAATCTTCAATAAAACCTGTCCCATAACCTGAAATGTGCCGGGATATTCTATCGGCAACAATCCTTCTTCGTAAGAGAGATAATAGCGCTTCTTAGGAAGAATCTCATCGCCGGCGGCATCGTACATCAAATCTGGCAAAATCCCTAAATCCGCTAACAATGTACTCTCAAATTGCCGCAAATAAGGCTCGATCTCCTTTTCCGCTTTTAGCGCTTCCAGAACCCGATAATAGATATCAAATAATTCATCAGAAGGCTGATGCTTCGGAAAAACTCTCAGCAGAAGCTCATTAAGGTAATAAGCCGTCCAAATCTCTTTTCCAGATAACCGAAAAGCAAAGAGATCATCAACTTCCTGTATAAAATAAAAAGCCTTTCCTTCCTTGAGATACCAGGCGCTATATGTAAATAGCTCCAAGTGCGTTAGAGGTCTTTTCGGATTGGCACGACCTCTTGCGAAAACGGTTAGTCTTCCATAATCTCGCGTAAAAAGATCCACTAAAAAGCCGGACTCTTTAAAGGGGCGCTTGTTTAATACAACCCCTTCTGTCCGGCTCAGCACTAATTCATCTTGCATTTATGTTTTTATCTTTCAATTGATATCATCATGTTAGTTTCATGAAAGCTGATCATCATTGCTAGCATCCATTTGACTATAAAAGTCTACAATCAATATTATGAACGTTATTAATCTAAAAGCGATCCGGGCTTAAAGCCTGAGGCAGATGATTCATCATCACCTTTATCATCCTCTTTTCCGCCACCAAAGGATGCCATTAATTGTCCAATTAAACGCTCCATGACAAAGGCATCTTGCGTGCGGCGAATCACATCTCCATTAGCGAGCATTTCATCAGAAAATCCTGGCTCTAGCGCAACATATTGCTCTCCAACTAATCCTGAGGTATTAATCATTGCCATTGTTCCATCACGAGGAATCGGCACAGAACTATCTAAAGAGAGCGAAACAATCGCTTTATAATTATTATGATCGAGAGTAATCCCGTTCACTTGTCCTACGCGGACGCCGGCGATCATCACAGGCGCTTTCACTTTTAATGAACCAATATTAGTGAACGAGGTTGTCACATTAATCGCTTTACCACTACCAAGCCCCGCCGTAGCATTACTCGCGCTCATTGCTAACCACCCAAAAGCTGCAACGCCACTTAAGACAAATAATCCCACAATAAAATCGAGCCATTTAGAATTCTTCATTTTTGACCTTTCTCTAGATGTTTTTCAGTATTCTACTACGTTTCAATTCGGTTGTCTTTTTATACGATTTTTAACTAATAAACCATTATTAATATATTGAAACACGATAATTATATGAAATCGCTTTTAATCGAAATCGACTAACAATTTCTTAATTGGTGCAAAAGATCGACGATGAAGTGGTGTCACGCCATAAGTACTTAATGCTTCCATATGCGCTTTAGTACCGTATCCTTTATGTTTCGCAAAACCATATTCCGGATAGATCTCATCTGCCGCAATCATTGACTGATCTCTCGCATCTTTGGCTAAGATCGATGCTGCACTAATCTCAGCAAACAGTGCATCGCCTTTTATCACCGTTATCGCCGGAATAGGACTTTTCGGATCTTGATTACCATCCACACGAAGTAGTGTAGGCGAAACCTCTAATGCATCAACTGCCCGGCGCATGGCCAGTAATGTTGCTTGCAGAATATTAATCTCATCAATTTCAGCCACCGTCCCTGAAGCAATCGCCCACGCTTTCGCTTTTGCTTTGATCTCAATAACTAACGCCGAACGTTTTTTCTCTGTTAATTTCTTTGAATCATCCAATCCTTCAATCGGATTATCAGGATCTAAAATCACCGCCGCCGCAAAGACATCCCCACAAAGCGGACCTCTCCCTGCTTCATCTACGCCGGCAATCAGCTCTTGATCAAAATCGAGATCAAACCCTAAACTCTCTTGTTGCATTTATAATATCCCTTTTTCATCAAGTAGCGACAGCACCGCATCTCTTGCAGCAATATCGGAATTCAAGCGTAATGATTGATGAATCGCTCTAAACTTCTCTCGTTTCTCTCTATTTTCAGCATTATTAACCAAAGCAAGTTTGATCTCTTTCGCAATATTCTCCGGCGTGACAGCCTTTTGAAATAGCTCCGTGACCAATACTTCCTTCGACAGAATATTAGGCAATGAAAAATGAGAAATATTGACAATCTTCGGCGCTAGCCAAGCGGTAAAACCGCTAAAACGATAACAAACAACCATCATTTTATTTAATAACATCGCTTCTAAAGCAGCAGTTCCTGATGCTAATAGTACGGCATCTGATGCACTCATAATCTCGCGCGCCTGCCCCTGAAAGAGATGAATCTTTTGCTGTAATGCTGTAGGCAACTGCTCTAACTCAAGTGAAATCATCTCTTTGAGCCTTTCCGTTGCTGCCGGAATCAGGAATTCAATTGCCGGAAAATCTGCCACAATCAGTGGTAAAGATTCTAGAAAATAAGGAAGCAGCCTAGAAATTTCTCCTCGGCGAGAGCCTGGCAACAGCGCTAAATATTGTGTCTCTTGTGCTAGATTTAAATGCTTTTTCGCCGCATCTTGATCAACTTCTAAGGGAATTTCATCCCCTAAACGATGCCCGACACAAATAGCATCGACCTTATGTTTGTGATAAAAATCGACTTCAAACGGAAAAAGACACAATACACGATCAATATTCCGGCGAATCGTCTTCACTCGCCCTTCTCGCCAAACCCAAACAGAAGGTGAAACATATTGAAAGGTAATAATGCCGGCGTTATTAAGATCTTTCGCTAAACGAAGGTTAAAATCGGGGGCATCAATACCGATAAAACAGCAAGGTTGACGATCTTTTGCCGCTTCAACTAAGCGACGTTTAACCTTGAAGAGATTCGGTAAATCTTTCAGGATCTCCACTAACCCCATAATTGATAATGTTTCAATTGGCTCAATAGATTCTAATCCTGCTTGCATCATTTCAGGTCCACCAATCCCAAAAAATTGGGCTTTTGGATACACTTCTTTTAATGAACGAATTAAGCCACCGCCCAGTAGATCTCCCGATAATTCTCCAGCAACCAACATAAAAATAGGCGCATCCCCTTTTTGTGAAGCTGCCCTTGTGATCTGTTCTTGCAACATTACATCTCCTATTTTCATGTTCTTCAATCCACTATTCTAAGATAGATCTCATTGATCGTCATTTGGGTAGAGAAAATCTGACCATTATCTACTAAACAATGGATAAAGTTTGGCAAATAATCACTTCAACCGCTCATTCATTTTCAAAAACAGAGTTATTTCGGTTATTCCGATTCAAGAAAATGCTGTATTCACTTGCCGGCAAGCAATCGATAGAAGTATCTAAACATTCTCCCCAGCCGCACATAATCTTTAAAAGAACTGTTATCCGCCGATTAAAATTAATTTTATAATTCTGCAATAAAACTCAGATTTCTCAATATCAATCAATCTTCAATACTCTTATCTCATAAAAAAACCAACTAAAAGCAAGAATAACAGTTCCCTGTTTCATTGCTCTGAGTTGGCTCTGATCTATTTAACGCAGCATTCAATTAACGAATAATACCGCGATCTTCCGTCTCTTCTAAGAACTTTACCATCTTCTCAAGATGTGGCGCTTCAACGGCTAAGGCCTTAATTTCCACGATCGCATCTTGCAAAGAGAGATCTTGACGATATAACGCTTTATACGCATCTTTCGTTGCTTTAATGGCTTCCGGCGAGTATTGACGGCGACGTAATCCTTCGGAGTTAATATTAGAAGGAACCGCACGATAACCCGCAGCAGTCACAAATGGCGGTACATTACGATGAATTTTTGATGAGAAACCTGTAATCGCCCCTTCACCAACGCGACAACGTTGATAAATCATGGAATAACCACCTAGAATCACATCATCTTCAATAATCGCATGACCCGCTAATGATGCGCCATTGGCAAAGATCGTACGACTACCGACGATACAATCGTGCGCGATATGGCAAGTTGCCATAATCCAGTTATCGTCACCAAGCTTCGTTAACGAAGCATCTTGAACCGTACCACGGCTGATGCTGACATATTCACGAATCGTATTACGATCACCAATTTCTAAAAAGACTTCATCGCCTTCTTTGAATTTTTTATCTTGTGGCACTTCGCCAATAGAACAGAACTGGTAAAAGGTATTATCTTCACCAATCGTTGTAGGTCCTTGGATTACAACGTGCGATGTTAATACTGTCCCTTTTCCAATTTTCACATTCGGACCGATGACACAAAAAGGGCCTACTTTGACGCTTTCATGTAATTCAGCACTAGGATCAATCACCGCAGTTGGGTGAATCAAAGGTGTAGTCATTATTCAAATGCCTCACGACGTGTACACATTAATTCAGCCTGACAAACAAGCTGTCCATCCACATAAGCCTTCCCTTCAAATGCCCAAATACCACGTTTTGCACGAAGGAACTGTACTTTAAGATCTAACGTATCACCCGGTTCTACCGGACGGCGGAAGCGCGCTTTATCAATCCCTACAAAATAGTAGATCGATTGATCTGTAGAATCATAATCTTCAACAGATTTAAAGCTCAAGATTCCCGTTGCTTGTGCAAGCGCTTCTAAAATCATCACGCCCGGCATGATCGGTTTTACTGGAAAGTGACCTAAAAAGTAAGGTTCGTTATACGTCACATTCTTACGTGCATGTAAGGTTTCGTTGGGAGTGTAATCAAGTACACGGTCAATCATTAAAAAAGGATACCTGTGTGGAAGGTATTTCATGATTTCATTAATATCGATTACTTTATTATCACTCATATTTATTATTCTCTATTCTTAATATTTGATTTTACAGACCACTTGCCGTCGATAGATCAATAGCAACTATTCTTAAATTACTCATTCTCTTTTGCTTTTAGCTGTTTTTCAAGCTCTTTTACGCGATCAAAGAGATCACCTAATCGTTTAATTCTTGCACTGTTATAGCGCCACTCTTTATTCTCTAATACGGGCGGAATAGAGGAGTAAATCTTGCCTGACTTAAGGGGCTGACTCACTTGCGTTCCACCTGTCACGATCACATTATCTTCAATTTTCATATGACCATTCATACCAACGCCACCGCCGATCACAACATTATTACCAATATCTGTCGATCCTGCAATGCCGGTATATCCTGCAATGACCGTATTTTCACCTACAATACAGTTATGTCCTAACTGCACATGGTTATCAATTTTCGTACCACGACCAATCATCGTATCTTCAATTGCCCCACGATCAATACAGCTGCCGGCACCAATATCTACATCATCGGCAAGTACAACTCGTCCTAATTGCGCAACCTTAATATATCCTTGTGCAGTTCTTGCAAACCCAAATCCTTCCGCACCAATAACAGCATTAGGATGCAGTACCACACGATCTCCTAATTGGCACTCATAGCGCACAGTCACGCCAGAAAAAAGATAGCAATCAGTTCCTATCACAACATCGCGTTCAATAACACATTGCGCATCGATATAAGACCCATCACCAATGATGCTATTTTCACCAATCACACTGTAAGCCCCAATCGTCACATTTGATCCAATTTTGGCACTCTTGGCAATGACAGCTGTTGGATCGATTCCCGAAAAGTTACGATAATCTTTCTGAAAGAGTTGCGTCACATACGCCCAAGCTGCATGCGTATTCCCACAAACAATCGCAGGCTGCGTAACATGTTCAAAATTACGTTCATCAACAAGAATCGCCGCAGCATTCGTTGTCTCTAAGTATTGGCGATAACGAGGATTATGAAAAAATGATAACGTTTGAGAAGCGCCATGTTGAATCGTTGATAATCCGGCGATATGAATTTTTCCATCACCGTGAAGCGTGACTTTCTCACCCTTACTTTGCAGATAATCAAAAACTTCCTGTAATGTCATTCTTCTATTCCTCATCCTCTTTGACTAACGTCTGAAAGATTGGTTCTGTGAGATACAACGCTTCTTTTGCAAAAAGCAGTCCTGATTCTAAAATCAGATCATAATCATTATTCTGCGCATATTCTAATATTGCATTATTAATCTCACGTTGTAGTTTATACAATTCTTCATTCTTACGAAGGTTAAACTCTTGACGCGTATCATTACTAATACGCACAAATTCACGCTCAAGATTGACAATATTACGTTCAATTTCACGAATAGAAGCACCATCTTCACTGCTGCTATTCATTAAATCCCGGCGTAAACTCTCAATTTGATCACGCTTTTTCAGCAAATACTGATCACGTGCAAAGAACTCTTCATTTAGCATCGAATAGATATCTTTCTCTTCAATATATTTCTCTAAAAGAAGATTAATATCCACGACACCAATATTGAGATCTTTCGCAAAAGCGCTCGGCGTAAAAACAAGGAGAGCAGCAGTCAAAATAACTGCTGCTCCTTTTTTAAAAAGGTGATTTAACATCGCTCTCTTCACTATAACTTAGTAAGGAATACCAATTGAGAATTGGAACTTCTGTTCACGATCCCCATCTTTGGTACTAAATGGATTCGCATAAGAGAATGCAAGTGGTCCAAGAGGAGATAGCCAGACAAAGCTCATACCCGCAGAATACTTCACATCACCAAACTCTGGTTTCTTCGGTTTCGCAGTGACGTTCCCCGCATCAAAGAAGATGCTCCAACGAACATCATTGTTATCTGCAAATCCTGGAACCTTCATGATCACTTCAGCCGTCGCGTTATATCTCAATGCGCCACCTTTAGCGTCATTCGTTCCTCTATATTTAGGTCCAATTGAGCTACCACGGAAACCACGAACTGTGCCTAAACCACCGGCATAGAAATTCTCATAGAAAGGTAAGCCCTTCGTCGAACCATAACCCCAACCTGCCATTACATCGCCACGAAGTGAGAAAACATAATCTTCATTCTCTGTTAATGGATAATAGCTTTGATGTTTTAAGTGAACTTTATAGAACTTATCATCCGATCCTGGAAGCGTTCCTGAAAGCGTTGCACTATTAAGTGAACCTTCAGATGCAAATACCGTTCTATTACGAGTATCGCGATAAACACCGATATTCGCACGATACAGATGGCGCTTGCTCTTATAAAGCGGTGTGCCATCTGGACAGAATGCGGCGCTACCAGCACCACATGATAGACCACTAATAAATTTCACAACTTCCGCAGGGGATGAATGTGTTGTTTTAAGATTTAAGTTCTCATAACCAATACCGGCACGAATCGTTGTATATTCACTGACAGGATAACCGAAGTTAAACATGAGTGAAATTCCATCGGCAATATAGTTACCTGTATCATCATAATCATGCTTTTGCTTACTGTAACTTAAAGAAATCCCGGCACTTAATCCATCTTTTGTGAAATATGGATTCATATAGTCGATACCGTAGTAACTACCACTTTTATTGGTTTCTGCTTGAACGCTTAACTCGTGACCTGTTCCCATAAAGTTTGGTTGGCTAAATCCAGCGTTGATCCCGAATTTACTATCCATACCATAACTCAAACCAAACGTAATTGATCCTGCACTACGCTCTTTCACATTATAAGTAAGATCAACAACGCCATCGGCGGCTTGTTGTGTACTTACATTTACGTCTTCAACGTGCGCAAGACGTTGGATACGAACACGTGATCTTTCAATATCACTCGCAACGAAACGCCCACCCTCCATCTGTCTTAATTCGCGGCGGAAGACTTCATCACGTGTACGCTCATTTCCTTCGATATTAATACGATTCACATAAACGCGCTCACCCTGGTCAATCGCAAATGAATAACCAACAATAGCATCTTCCTCATTCACTCGAGGAATAGCATTCACACGCGCTTGGGCGTAGCCTTCATTTCCTAAACGATCTTGAATCGCTTTAATTGCCGCATTAACAGCGCTTGCACGATAAACCTTGCCTTCCTTAATCTCAATTAAGGACATTAATTCCTCTTTTTCGACACTAGGGAAGTTCCCAACGACATCAAACGTTCCAAAATGATATTTTTGGCCTTCGTTAATATCGATATCTAAATAGATCGTATCTTGGTTCGGGCTAATCGTGGCACTAGAATAGTTCACTTCAGCTTTAAGATAACCATTATTACGATAATATTCTTGAACCTTATCTAACTCATCTTGAATCGTATAAGGATCGTAGCGATCGCCTGATGAGAAAATGGTTCTAAAGCTCGATTCACGAACGCGCATCTGTCTTAGAAGCTTGCTATCTGAAACGGCATTGTTTCCTGTAAAGTTAATTTTTTGAATTTGTCCCGTACGACCTTCCGATATCTCAAATTGAATTTCGGCGCGATTACGTGGTAACTCGATAATTTTTGGCTCAACGATAATGGCGTACTTACCACGCGTTTCGTAAGCTTTTAAAAGATTATTTTTAGCATTTTCGATAGATGATTGACGTAAAGTTTCACCCGGGCGAATATTGGCCGCACTAATAATCTCTGTTAATTGTTTATCTTTAAGATCTTTATTTCCCTTAAATGTCACTTTTGACAATACAGGGAACTCTTCCAGTTGAATCACTAAGTTCGATCTAACTGTTGATTCTCTTGGTTGACAGCGAGGATCATCCATCGCGACTGAACAAGGGATCTCCTCATAAACGTACTCCACTTCCGGCTCTTGTGCCTCAGTACGGATATTGCCAAATGCGCCACCCTGTCTAATCGCTGAACTCTGCTTCTGACGAGCAACTTGAACCGTAATTGATTTCGGACGTGTTCTTCCAAGAATGCGTCCATTCTCAGTCTTCACAACCACATCTTTAAATAACCCTGTCGCATAAAGTTTTTCTACAAGATCTTTCACTGACCCTGTTTGCACCGCCGCATCAGGATCTAATCCTAATGTTGTAAAGACGGCGCCCGGATTGATCTGTTCTAGACCCTCAATTCGGATGTCTTTTACTGCATAATTTTGCGCGGATGCGACTGATCCAATGAGTAAACTTGTTGCAAAAAAAACTTTCTTTATATCGACAATCGCCATTTTAAAATTCTCTATCATTTAGGGCATAGAAATGCATCTATAAACTGCGTTAATATACCGAATAACTGCAAAAAATCCAATATTTATCACTTTAAAACCATTTTGTAATATCGTACAAAATCACAAAAGCCATAAATATAAAGAGGAATAGCGCGCCTAATTGCATAACCATCATAGATAACTTTGCTGGGATTCTATTTCTCCCTGCAACAGCCTCAATAGCAAGACCTACCAAGCGCCCACCATCTAATACCGGAATCGGTAATAGATTCAAAATACCAAGATTAACACTAAAAAGTGCCATTAACTGAATAAAGTAGACCCAGCCGGCATCCAATGTTTTACCCGCTGCATCAGCGATCGTAACAGGTCCTGCCATCATATTAAGATGGACTTCACCAGTGATCATTCTTTTAATAAATTTAAAGATTAACAAGGAGTTATGGTAAGCATCTGACACGGCATATTCAAATGCTTCAATCATTGGATATTTCTGCAATGTCTTCATTGCTTCAAACTCCGCAATAATCTCTGGAGATAATGCTCCAAGCATCACTCCTAACATAAAACGCTGATTATCAGCGCGTTCAATCGTTAATGGAATTTCTAATAATCGATTATGGCGATTAACAGTTAATTTTAATGATACTTCCGCAATATCCATTTGTTCAAAATGGTGCATGATCGCTAAAAACTCATGACGATTAGAAACCCTATCACCATTTACAGCAATAATTTCATCACCTTTAACAAGTCCTGCAGATTTCGCAGCACCATCATCCGTGACCATCTCTATGGTTGCCGGAACAAATGGAAGATACAGGTTCACTCCCAAAACTTGCTCTAACTTCTGATTCGCATTAAGACGAAGGGGTTCATCCATCACGATCTTAAGTGTTCGGAGCTGACCATTTCGGTTA
>Ga0079226_10000037_pt1 | contig 76830 bp, 66 predicted proteins | sample Poulit2014_FD_76345 | JGI IMG/M metagenome (GOLD analysis project Ga0079226, IMG submission 76345) | Agricultural soil microbial communities from Georgia to study Nitrogen management - Poultry litter 2014 | ecosystem: Environmental > Terrestrial > Soil > Agricultural land | place: USA: Georgia...
ACATCGAGCGGTGGTTCCCGCAATGAAATGCTCTATTAATTTAGTCTGTTTCTGTTGGCTTAATCTACTTTTTCTCATAACATAAATAATACCTTAAAAGGTGTTATCTATGTCAGCCCCAAAATTAATCATTATCGGCGTTCTTTCTACCGCATTACTGGCAGGCTGTGCCACGGTTGAAGATGCAGTTAATGCCGTACTTTCTCCAGGTAAAAGAGATACTTCTCCTGAAACTATTAAAAAAACAGGCAGCTAAAATCCAAATTGATCAAGCCGGCAGTTACAAAATTAATACCTATATGCGTCACGCAATGGGTAATAACTTTACTGAAAGTGACTACGTTAAAGTTTGGGGTAAGCCTACAGTTGTTGTAAAAAATAACAGCGATTATCTTCTCAAATGGACACCTTACGATAATAGCTGTACGATTCACGTCAACTTTGATCCTGTGACAAAAGTCGCAAAAGCGCTTGATTACAACTTAAGTGATGAGTGTGCATCGATCAATATGTCAGGTCCTGCGATTGATGTTCCACGTAACGAAGTTTTCTCATCTGGTTATATGTCGATGCGCAATCGCACATTATCAGATCTGATGGAATCACGAATGGGGAAAAATATCGATGAAACCCTCATTAGCTGGGGATCGCCAAGTAGCACTGTTGCGCTGAACTCCGGCGGTAAAGTATATACATGGAAAACCTCATGGCAAACACACCCTAATGTATGGTCTGGTGAATATACTTATGGAACTTGTGAACAAACGCTTGTGACCAATGCCAAAGGTATCGTCAATAACTGGACTTATAGTTCATGTAACCCAGACAACACCTACGGTAAAACACCTGCGGCAGTTCCAGTTCCACAACCTCGTAGATAGTTTTATCATCATGTCGGTTGAAAATACCAAAAATCATCGCCGGTGAAATGGATAAAAGCTTCGCAAAGATTCTCTTCCACCCAACAGAAGATTTTAAAAGAGCATTAGCTTGGTAATTTCAAAATAATATCAAATCCGTTTTACGATATATTTCAACCTGAAAACTACAATACAAAAAAACCTGCTGACCATTATCCGCAGTTTTTTTAATGTCTATATAAGAGTTATACAAGCTTAACCAAGACCTTATCAAATCTGATTGATAGGAAATTTATTCTCTTTCAATTGAAGAAAGTCCACTATTAATGCTGGCACGAACTTGATAACAGCATGCACACATTCCTCCCAGCGATGAACCAGCTTAAAAAGAATCTCATCACACATCAGTTCATCCACTTTTCAATCGAAGAAAGCCCTCTATTCTAACGATTTAACTTCATCTAACGAGGGGAATCTTCCTAGAAAATCACGGTACGATTGCCTTGAACAATCACGCGATCTTCAAGGTGATAACGCAATCCTCGAGAAAGCACAATCTTCTCAATATCCTTTCCTAATCGCACCATATCTTTCACACTGTCAGCATGAGAAACACGAATCACATCTTGCTCGATAATTGGGCCGGCATCCAGATCTTCTGTGACGTAATGACAAGTTGCTCCAATCAGTTTCACACCGCGCTGCGCCGCTTGATGATAAGGTCTTGCCCCAATAAATGAAGGCAAGAAACTATGATGAATATTGATAATACGGTGTTTATATTTTTCACATAAATTAGGCGGAATAATCTGCATATAACGCGCAAGAACAATAGTGTCAGCTTCTGAAGCCTCAATCAGCTCGTTCACTTTCGCAAAGCTCGGTGCTTTATCTTCAGGATTGACTGGTACATGATGATAAGGAATGCCATACCATTCCACCATACTACGAAGATCATCATGGTTCGAAATCACTCCCACAATTTCGCAATCGAGCTCATTCGCATGCCAACGCGATAAAATATCCACTAAGCAATGCGCTTCTTTACTCGCCATCAACATCACTTTATGTTTTTGAGAAGTATCGACAATCCGCCAATTGAGATTAAATTTCTCGGCTATCGGTGTAAAACGCGTACAAAACTCTTCGATCCCAAATGGTAAGCTCTCCGCTTTAATCACATGACGCATGAAGAAAAGCCCTGTTTCAAGATCCGAATGATGATTTGCCTCCATAATCCAACCGCCATTTTCAGCTAAAAAGCCACTCACAGCAGATACGATTCCTACGCCATCAGGACATGACATCACCAAACGATACGTTTTCATAAACTTCAACTACCCTCTTTTACTCAATTTCAGATTTATAATAATTTGTAATGCTTCATGCTCATTTTTATTGATAGCTGCTTGATTAGGATATTCATTCATCCTAAAGCTTGCATCAACCGCTATACTCAAGCATTCACCCATCAAGGCTATCACTATTTTACAACTCATCAATCTAGCTCAATTATTCTATTTTGATAAGTCCTTTCATGTTCTTTTTTTAAACTTTTAGAAGCGGAGAATGAAATATCTCAAATAATGATCAAATTGACAACTTTTAATGATATATATTTTACCTTTAGCACTCTTCACTCTCTTTCCAGCGGATAATCTCTTGAAAAAATAGGTAATCAGCGAGAACTTTTACGATCCAAAAAAGAACCTGTTATAATTTCGGCAACCCTCTTTAGTTAGGTTCCCTATTATTCTCAGGAGTGCATCATGCAGGTCTTTCATAATGCCGTCGCAGGTTTACAAATTTTATTTGTAGCTTTCGGCGCAATGGTTCTTGTCCCACTGTTAACGGGACTCAATCCATCTATGGCACTTTTAGGTGCTGGTATCGGTACTATTCTTTTCCAAATAATTACGGGATGGAAAGTACCGATTTTTTTAGGTTCATCATTTGCTTTTATCGCCCCGATTATCTTCTCCGTCTCCACTTGGGGATATGGCGCCACGTTCTTCGGTCTATTTGCCGCAGGATTTATGTATTTCGTCTTTGCATTTGCGATAAAAATTAAAGGGATTGATAGCGTTCATCGCCTAATTCCCCCTGTTGTTATTGGACCTGTGATTATTGTCATCGGCTTATCGGTAGCGGTTGTTGCGACCGAGATGGCAATGGGAAAAGCTGGCGGCGAACAAGTTGTAGATTATAAACTCTCTATTATCGTTTCAACCGTCACATTTGCCGTCACAGTGCTTGTGACAATGTTTGGTAAACGTTTCTTAAGATTAGTGCCAATTTTAATGGGCATTGCCATTGGTTATGCGCTTGCCGCAAGCCTTGGCTTAGTAGATTTTTCAAAAGTTGCAGCGGCACCGTGGTTTAAAATCCCAGACTTTGTTACGCCTGAAGTAAACTGGATGGCAGCGCTTTTCATGCTTCCTGTCGCAATTGCGCCAGCAATTGAACATATTGGCGGTATCATGGCAATCGGTAAAGTGACTGGTAAAGATTATGCCAGCAACCCCGGTCTTCACAAAACGCTTGCCGGTGATGGATTAGGCGTATGTGTTGCCGGTTTAATCGGGGGTCCGCCAGTCACAACTTACGGTGAAGTAACAGGCGCTGTAATGCTCACAAAAAATGATAAGCCACTCATTATGACTTATGCGGCAGGTTTCGCGATCGTGATGGCATTCTTTGGAAAGTTCAATGCATTCTTAAGCTCTATTCCCCTTCCTGTCATGGGCGGGATTATGATTCTTCTCTTCGGCACAATCGCCAGCTTAGGTTTAAAAGCACTCATTGATGCCAAAGTAGATATCACCATCCCAAGGAATCTCGTTATTATTAGTGCCACACTCATCACTGGCGTTGGTGGTTACACCATTGAGATCGGCAGCTTCCCATTTGCCGGCGTTGGTTTAGCATCTGTCCTTGCGATTGTTTTGAATCTTATCCTACCTCATCCTAAAGAAGAGAAAGGCGAAGAGCTCGAGGCAGATCTTTAGCAGTACGGTATTCATCAGCATTTTTTAAAAATAGTGTTGACCGGACGATTTTAGAAAAGCCCTCAATAGTGAGGGCTTTTTCATGTACACTATCCAATGCAGAAAACTAGGCAATGATAAGAGATCAATTTTAATAGTGCCATCGGTTTTAAATTTCTAAGGAGAAGCTTCCTTCAGAATTAGTGTGAGGCAGAAAGGAATATACTCTGCAACCGAAACCACGATATCCATCATTGCCAATCATCAAATATCACCACAATAAACATCTCATTAAAACTATGAATAACTCGCAATCTTTATCTCAAGATGAAACGCTCCTTCAGCCCATTACTGAAAATCAGGTTCGCTATTTTCAAGAACGACTTTTAGAGTGGTTTGAACGCGAAGGTCGCCATGATTTACCTTGGAAGCCTCAAGAGCAGTTTAGCGAAAAGATTAACCTCTATCGCATCTGGATTTCTGAAATCATGCTACAACAGACGCAAGTTGTGACAGTTATTCCCTACTTTGAAGGCTTTATGGCTGCATTTCCAACACCGGAAGATTTGGCAGCAGCTTCAGAAGAAACTGTTTTAAAGTTATGGCAAGGATTAGGTTACTATTCGCGCGCGCGAAATCTTCATGCGGCAAGCAAACAGCTCGTGGCAGAGTTTAATGGCATTATTCCGCCCAATTTTGAAGCCATTCGTAGCCTTAAAGGCATTGGAGATACCACGGCAAATGCGATTTTAGCGCAAGGATTTAATCTGCCTTTTGCGATTTTAGATGGCAATGTTCGCCGCGTGTTATCCCGCATTGCCGGCATGACTGCGCCTAGAAAAGAACTTGACAAACGTTTAAAAACCATTAGTGAGACTTTTCTCTGCTCGCAAAATCCGGCAGATTATACGCAAGCAATTATGGATTTTGGTGCGACACTTTGTAAACTTAAACCACAATGTGATCGTTGTTTTTTACAATCTCACTGCGCCGCTTTCATTCACGATAAAGTCGCAGATATTCCGGCAAAACCAATTAAGAAAAAGAATCCGACAGAATCGATCGCACTCATTCTCTACTGGAGCGATCGTAATCAGATCCTTCTCGAAAAGCGCCCTGAAAAAGGCATTTGGGGCAATTTATATTCGCTTCCGGAATTGCTATTAAAAGGGAAAGATCACAAAAGTGCCTCAAGTCCCATTATTGATACACAATCATTAGCAGATTTCCCTCAAAGAGAACCGCTCACTAACATTCGTCATCAATTTACACATTACACATTAGAAGCATCGCTATTTAAAGTGCCGATCAGTGATCAAGCAATTCAAAATCTCCTCAAGTCACAAAGCAATCCTGAAGACTTCCGTTTAGTCACGGTTGAAGAGGCGCTTCTTCTTCCTAAACCACAGCCCATTGCTGAATTATTAACCAAGATATCTACCCATTCTCTCACTCAGACACTTTGGTAAAACATATTGAGATAACCTATTTAGCACCTTATATTTTATAAAAAAATATTTACATTTATTCGTTAAGATTATTCTGTTTGCATTTTTGACGATTTATTGCTTTTAAAATCTATAGTATACTGACTCTGTTTTTGGCATATTTATAGACATTAACCATCGATGACTATCGATTAGAGCTTTAGATGAATAGATTGATATTACAAAGAGTTATAAGTTCCTTATACTTCGCGCGCTACTACTTTTTAGTCGTGCTCTTTATCATTATTTCATTAATCATTACCTCTATTGCTAAAGCTATCCAAACAAAAGATGAAAACAGCTCCCAGATTCTCTCAAGCGTCTTAGACTCTTACAAAAAATTACAATTGCCAGTTCCGCCTATCGTCTTAGAATCGGTTTCTGAAAATGAATCTCCAAATGATGTATCCGAGCAGAATCCTCATGAAAACATCAACAGCACATTAGAAATCACGGCTCGTACCGATACTGATGATGCAGACAGTGATCGTGCCGACAACGCATTACAATCCACATCTATCTTTTTGGGTCCGATTGTGGGTTCATTACAAACACAATACGTTTCCGAGCCACAAATAATAGAAGAAAATATCGCTTCAGAAGTGATCACAGAAGCGCTTCATGACGATATTACCAATATTATCGATCAACATGAGAAACCAAGCACCACTATTGAACTTCTCATGCCGGATACTATCGTTAATAACTATCTTCTGTTTACACTCTTTCCACATCGTAAATCAGCGATTGTTGAAGAGCCTATCGCCCGTCCTTATCAAGATCATGCACATGTTGACGAGCTCAATATGATGCGATTTGCTAACAAAATTAATGCCTCTTTAAGTATTTCAGAAAATACCATGATGGATGAACTTGAAAGTGCTGAAGGCTATTTTGATGATAATCATGATTATTACGAGGGGTTTGATCAATATGATGATCCTTCAATGATCGTTAATGATTCTCTAGAATTGGAGATCCAAGAGATCACTGTGGGCGATGCTTCTCTCACATATCCCTATTTACAAGATCCAATTGAGATCTTAGAAGCTGAATCCGCCTTTGAAAATTTTGATGAACAGCCCATCTCCAAACAGATCGAACAATTACTAACAACCGGCGATTACTTCCTCTTAGCCAATGATCCCATTAAAGCTCGACAATATTATGTTCGCGCCGTCAAAACTGGCGCAATCGATAAGTCATCACCATTTTATGCCAAAGCATTAGTAAAGCTGGCAGATATGGAAGACAATATATATCTCGCGCGTTTCCAATATACTAACGCACTCGATATCTACTCTTCTCATTCGGGCTATGATATGGAAGTTGCCGATATTTTAGTGAAACTCGTATGGACTTTCGATATGGCATCCGAACGTATCGTGATTTATGAGTTACTCACTCGTGCTAAACAAATACATGAAAAACACGCTTATACGCCGCAATATACGGAAGTTTTACGCAATCTAGCTATCTATTATGAAACGGTGGATGACTTTGAACGAGCGGATGCTAACTATAAAGCGGCACTTGCACTCGACTTACAATATCTCACCACAACCGATATTCGTACAATTCTTGCTTTGGAAAATTATGCCGCGTTTTATCTCAAATTTAATGAACTCAAAAAAGCTGAAGAAATTCTCCTTTTTAAGCTCGATGCACATGAGGAAATTTCACCGCCAGATTACTACAACTTAGGTCGAACGCAGTCGATGCTTGGTTGGACATACTTGCAGATGAATGAGCTTGAAGAATCCTTACATCACTACAATAGCGCGCTTGGCAATATTAACTACAGTATTAGTAAAAATCGCTTCATGCCGCACTACTACTCTTTACCGGCGATATTTGATTTAATCTACTTTTTTATCTACACCAACGAGCCTGAATTAGCAGTTCCCTATTTTGAAGTCGCGACAGCACTGTTTGAAGCAGAGGATGAAGGCTACGTGGTCCGTTATCTACAAGAGACCAATTTTGAAGACGTTGATCCTGAAAAAGTGGTCAATTATCCTTGGGCGGCAGAAGCAGAGATTAGAGGCTTAATCTCAATTATTGAATATATTCAAACAACGCAGAATCAATAAGCCGCGCCTAATAATTCTGTAGGCAAATATTCTCCTTACGCTTCATCGTCTCTTTAAAACGATTTTTCGCTCAGATATTTCCAATTGATTCCGCTATAATTTTCTTATTCCCCCATCCGGCAAAGCAGAGGTTTTTATGGCGATCTATGTCATGAGCGATATTCACGGTTGTTATGATGAGTTTAGAGCGCTCTTAAAGAAGATTCACTTCAATCATAAACAAGATCAACTCTATTTGGTGGGAGATCTCATTAATCGTGGCCCGAAATCTTTAGCTGTCTTGGATTACCTGATGGATCATGAAACATCGATGTTCCCTGTTTTAGGGAATCATGATCTCTCTTATTTAGTTTATGCCGCCGGCGAAACACGATTGCGCCGTGGTGATACTTATGATGAAGTGACAAAGAGCGATCGTGCGAAAAAGATCAAAAAATACCTTCGCAGACAGCCGCTCATGAGATATCTACCAGCACAAAATATCGCTATTGCACACGCCGGCATTCCGCCATTTTGGAATATTGCCGAAGCATTAAGCTTGAGCTATGAAATTCATGAACAACTCATCACCTCTGATAAAAAGCGTTATCAAACGCTCATGCAAGAGATGTTTGGCAATACGCCGACGACTTGGAACAATACGCTGACCGGCATCGAAAGAACTCGCGTGATCATCAATTACTTCACTCGCATGCGTTATCTGAATCTAGATCTCTCCATGGATTTTGATAATAAAACAGAACAATATGATGCCGCCATCATGAAACCATGGTTTCAATTTGATCGCTCAAAGCATGATCAAACGAAAATAATCTTCGGGCATTGGGCAAGTTTAGGGATTCACCAAGAAAATGGTACTCTTTGTATCGATTCTGGTTGTGTGTGGGAAGGCTCACTATCCGTTGTTCGAATTGATACGGAAGAGTTTGAAATCTCTAGCTTCTCTTTTTAGAAAAGCATGGATATTAGTACTTCAATACATATTGCGGTAATGATAAAACGATCATCGCGTCATTTTTAAATAATGTCTTGCTCTAGCTAATAACTGCTCGCAAACGTTTGATATAAACATGCAACCCCTCTTTAGCTGAGCATAAACTTTAAAAAGAGATGTTATCTCGGCAATTCAAAGCTGATTTCACTCTATTTGAACAATTCAATCAATACGCTTCTTTTTCCGCTCTCAGGTGCAATTTTACTTAATAAAAGGTAAAATGCTCCGTTACAGAATAAATTATTAAGAAGAGGTTGACTGATGCAAGATATCCGGACTTTACTGCGTAAAACCAGTTTTAAAACAAGTGCTAATAGCTTAAGCCAACTCCCCAATGATAGCCGTGGTGAAATTGCTTTTGCCGGTCGTTCTAATGCCGGAAAATCCAGCGCGCTCAATATGCTCACTGGACAAAAAACGCTTGCACGAACTAGTAAAACACCGGGAAGAACGCAACTCATCAACTATTTTGAAGTCAAAGATAGCCTCTACTTAGTAGATCTTCCAGGTTACGGATATGCAAAAGTACCATTACCAATGCGTGAACATTGGCAGAAGATCCTGCAAGGATATTTTGAAAAACGTGAATCACTCGATGCTCTTATTATGCTGATGGATTCTCGTCATCCTTTGACAGATCTTGATAAGCAGATGTTGCATTGGTGTGAATTTCAAGAGTTGCCAACCCATATTCTCTTAACGAAAGCTGATAAGCTTAGCAAAAATGAAGCAAGCAAAACGTTACATCAAGTCAGAAAAGTATTAGCAGAAGAATTTAGTATTCCGATCACGGCGCAGTTATTTTCTTCCACCAAACCAGAAATTGGTTTGCAAGATGCGCTCCATTACTTAAGCCAATGGGTTGAACATCATGAATCATAAATTGCCTTTGATTATTGTTGCCGATATGGGTGCAACATTTTCACGTCTTGCATTTATCGATGAATATCAAGCAATTCGCCATGTCAAAGTCTATCCTTCTTGTGATTTCCATTCTCCCAAAGAAGTGATTAGTACTTATCTTGCCGAGCTTAATGAAGAATCTCCTGATCATATCTTTATCGCCGTTGCCGCGCCGATCATTAATGATCGTTTGATTCTGACCAACAACCATTGGGACTTCAGCCAACAAGAGATCGCTCAAGATCTCAATACGAAGGTGACGTTCATTAATGACTTTGAAGCACTCTCTTTGTCATTAGATCATCTATCACATCTTGAAACGATGGAGATCGGGCAACATGTTGAGCATAAACTGCCACACGCCATTCACCATTCAAAAGTTGTTATCGGGACAGGAACAGGATTTGGCACAGCAATGAGCCTACAGACAGAGCATGGGATGATTAGTGTGCCATCGGAAGGAGGTCATGCCCTTTATGCGCCGCAAGATTGCGTGGAAACAGCGCTCCTTGATTTAGCCATCAAAGAGCTTCATCGCCCAGTCATTGTTGAAGATTTACTCGCTTGTAAACATGGGATTTCACGTCTAATTCGCCTTATGGCAACCCTTGAAAATATCTCTGAAATTACCTTTGATTCAACGCCGGAAGGATTACTCTCCGCAGCACTTGAAACCAAAGATGATTTTGCCCTTACGGTTCTTGAGCGTTACTGCATGATGCTCGGAAATGTCGCTAGCAATATTGCTTTAACAACGGGCGCTGCTGGCGGAATCTATATCGGCGGCGGTTTCTCTCCTCGTTTTAGTGAGTTTTTACAAACCTCTAAATTCAGAGAGTGTTTTGTCAACAAAGAATCAGTTGCAAAGATTTTAGAAACCATCCCAACCTATCTCATTACGCATCCTTACGCCACCTTAGTAGGATTGCAACAAATTCTACCCCGATATCTTTCATAGATGAGAGGAGCTTATGTTATCTCATATCCAAAATCACTATCACCTTCTTCGTAAATCAGAAGCTAAAGTCGCTGATTGGGTTTTATCTCATCCTAATGAAACGGTGGATCTCTCCATCAGTGCACTTGCCGAGAAAGCCGGCGTATCAGAACCAACAATTATGCGTTTCTGTCATGCACTTAACTATGAAGGATTCCATACCTTTAAACAATTACTCGCAAAAAGCCTTCGTTCTGGCGTACCATTTGTTCATGGAAGCATTTCTCCTCACGATTCCACGTCGAGCATCATCACAAAGCTCATCGACCAATCGAGTGCCGCGCTTTTAAATATGAAAAACTATTTAAAAGAAGAAGATCTCGACAGTGCGATTAGCCTGTTAGAGCAATCGAATCAAGTGATGTGTATTGGTCACGGCGTTTCCGGCGTTGTAGCCAATGATATTCAACAAAAACTCCTTCGTGTCGGTATTCCTGTATCTGCCTATACCGATCATCATGTTCATAGTTTAGCTGCTAGCTTATTAACGCCAAGAGATGTGCTTATTGCCGTTTCTCATACAGGAAAAAGCCAAGATGTGATCGATTCTGCGGATCTGGCTCGTTTAAATGGTGCAGCGGTGATTGCTTTTGCCCCAAAAGGTTCTCCTTTAAGTACCCATGCAACAGTGGTTTTAGAATCAGGGACTAAAGAAGATACTTCTGAATATATGCCGATGATTTCGCGCTTAGCAGACCTTGCTATTGTGGATATTTTACTCGTCACACTGGCACTTAAAAAAGGTCCTGAATTTAGAATCGCGATGGAGAACTCTCTGAAAATTATCGATTCTAAACGTACGAAATAATGTTGATCCGACCCTCTCAGTTGATGAGCTCTGAAAAGATTCTCCTCAATTAGTAACCATTATTTCAGTTTTAAAAATTTAACGATAATTGCGGGCACCAGATTAATCACATCATGCAAATATTTTCCCAATCATGATATCTACCCTGAAATCATTTTATCAATGCAGCAATCACTGATTTCCCAATTGTGAATCGTTAAAATCATCTACAACCGTTTTACGTCTCATTAATCATCAATCACCATAGAATTTAAAGCATCCCATATGACCGCTGAATCTTCATCTGACAACCATACTTCTGACACACTTGTGCTGCAAAAATATGCGCTCTTAATCGAATATGATGGACGTGAATTCAAAGGCTGGCAAAAACAGACGAATCCGCCCGTTCGCTCTATTGAGGAAGAACTTGAACAGGCGGTAAGCTTTATTGCCAATGAGCCCGTGAAACTTATTTGCGCTGGAAGAACTGATGCTGGCGTCCATGCGATGAATCAAGTCGTCCATTTCGAAACGACTGCGATTCGTCCTAAACGTGCTTGGATGCTCGGCATTAACTCTAATCTCCCTAATGATTGCGCAGTTAAAGATATCATCTCGGTAAATGAAGAGTTTCATGCTCGATTTAGTGCCATCAGCCGAACCTATCGCTATCAGATCTTCAATCACCCATTTCGAAGTCCTTTAAAGCGTTTTTACGCCCTTTGGAATTATCATCCATTAGATGTTACTGCGATGGAAAAAGGCGCACAATATCTTGTGGGAGAACATGATTTCTCGGCATTTCGTTCTTCTGAATGTCAAGCAAATACACCCTTTCGCAATGTACATTACATTCGTTTTACACAAAAAGAACATCTCATCGAGATCGAACTCAAAGCCAATGCCTTTTTGCATAATATGGTGCGAAATATTGTCGGCACACTATTAGAAGTTGGTCTTGGCAAAGAAGAACCTCAATATATCAAAGATGTTCTTGAGAGTTTAGATCGTACAAAAGGTGGGATTACTGCTCCCCCTCAAGGATTATATCTATATAATGTAGAATACCCTGATGACGTTACACCACAGTTTGAAGCGAACAATGCGACTTTCCGCGTGTAACGACATCAAATATTTTATTCACACACAGTCAAATTTTCTCCGGATTCGGATGACAGTCACAAAGGAATCATAATGAAACAGAAGACGGTTTTAACGGGAATTAGTACCACTGGAACGCCACACCTTGGGAACTATGCCGGTGCTATTCGCCCAGCAATTGAACTCAGTAAAACGCATGATAGTGCTTACTTCTTCTTAGCTGACCTCCATTCATTAATTAAATGTCAAGATGCCGAGCTTGTAAACCAATCTCGCTTAGAGATTGCAGCAACTTGGATGGCGTTAGGTTTAGATACGGATAAAGCCGTCTTCTATCGCCAATCTGACATCGAAGAAATTCCACAAATTACTTGGCTTCTCAACTGTGTTACCGCCAAAGGGACGATGAATCGTGCGCATGCTTATAAAGCATCCGTTGATGAGAATATCGCAGCAGAAAATGATCCAGACCGTGGCGTCACAATGGGTCTTTTCTCTTATCCGGTACTAATGGCGGCAGATATTTTAGCGTTTAATGCGGATCTTGTGCCTGTCGGTAGCGACCAACGCCAACACGTTGAGATCGCGCGTGAAATTGCACAACGTTTTAATCATATTTATAAAGATAACTTCTTTGTCATGCCACAAGAAGTCATTGATGATGAAACAGCGATTTTACCAGGACTAGATGGTCGTAAAATGAGTAAATCATACAACAATACCATCCCGCTCTTCTTGCCGGAGAAACAACTGCAAAAATCAATTAATCGCATTGTTACGAATTCTCTTGAACCAGGCGAACCTAAAGATCCTGATAGCACGCATCTTTTTGATATCTACAAAGCGTTTGCAACCAATGAAGAAACAGCCGCATATCGCCAAGCATTAATCGAAGGCATGGGCTGGGGTGATGCGAAGAAGGCACTCTTTACACTTATTAATGGAGAGATCAAAGATGCTCGCGAGAAGTATAATGAACTCATGGCAAATCCTGCATTAATCGAAGAAACCTTACAAAAAGGCGCTGAAAAAGCACGAGTTCCTGCTCGTGAAATGCTTCTTCGCCTAAAAGATGCCGTAGGTTTAAGAAACTTCATTTAAAGCATCTTTGCTAAAATCATTCATTAAAATAGATGGAAAATGATGAGATCCTGTCTACCAACAGGATCTCTATTTATCATTATTTCATTCCCAAATTCCTTGATATACACAAAACAGATGACGCAAGAGATCCAAGAATCCCCCGATAACATCATGACTTTCAAGGGTGAGCAATTAGAATTGCCGCTTGATCTCTTTATTCCGCCAGATGCATTTGAAATTTGGTTAGAAGAGTTCGAAGGTCCGTTCGACCTTCTCTTGCATATTATTCGTAAAAACAACTTCGATATTGTTGATATTCCCATTCGAAATATTACAGAACAATATATGGCGTATATTGACCACTTAGAGGAAGAACGTTTCGAATTAGCGTCAGAATACCTAGTAATGGCTGCTTGGCTTGCAGAGATTAAATCTCGCATCTTATTACCATTGCCAGAAACGGACAACCCAGATGACGAAGCGCTCGATCCGAGACTAGAGCTCATTCGCCGACTACAGGTCTATGCACAATACAAAGAGGTGGCGCAATTACTCTCAGAACATTCGCAGCTTTATCGGGAAACCTTCCCTGTTTCTCCGGCAACGCCCGATATTAAGATTACGCCTCCGCCACCAACCGTGGAATTATCTCAACTCGTTGAAGCCATTCAAAAAATTCTTGCTCGCGCAGATCTTCGGCAAAAACATAAAGTGGAATCAGAGCGCATATCGATTACAGATCGGATGAGCCAACTTATTAATCGCTTATCAACGGATAGAGCGACCTCTTTTAGGTCACTTTTTAATCCTGAAGAAGGCCGTTATGGGATTACGATCTCCTTTCTTTCTCTGCTTGAATTAACCCGAAATCAGACGATATCTTTACAACAAGAAGCCGCTTATAGTGAAATCATGATTACTTTAACAGCTTAAAAAATAACAGTAATGGAAGCAGAGCAACACAAGTTCCCCTATATTATTTTTATCTTCTACCTTTATAACTCTTTGAAATAACCATTTATATTTAATTCAGGAGTTATTGATGTCTATTCTTCAAAAAATTATTCAATTAGCAAAATATTCCATCGTACTTATTTCCTCACTAGCGATTTCTACCACAATAGTTCTTGCTGCACCGATTAATATTAATCAAGCTGATGTACCAACCATTATGGATAATCTATCCGATATTGGTCCCGTAAAAGCAACCGCTATCGTAGAATACCGAGAGCTCAATGGGCCTTTTACTCGCGCAGAAGATCTTCTCGCTGTCAAAGGCATTGGGGAAAAAACATTAGAGAAAAATCGCGACAATCTTCTCTTTAACGATCATAAAAACAATGAACCAGATGTTACAACTAAAACACCTTAATTTTTATCATTATGATTCCTAGAATCACCTATCCAATTATTCCTTAATCACATTATGCAACTTCCCTCCAAAGAGTATGGAATGACACTCATTGAGCTGCTAATCACTTTGAGTATTTCCTCCATACTCTTTATTTTTGCATCTTCTTCCCATCAATCCATTCAAGTAGCCATCCAAGAAGAGTTTTTAAAATATGAATTCACACAACAACTGAGAATTGCCAAGAATCTTGCTTCCATCGAGAACCGAGCAATTACGCTTTGTGGCACCTTAGATGGAAAAACCTGTATTGATGCCAAAAATCAAAAATGGCATGGATGGTTACTGTTTTACGATGATCAAGCAAGCTTTCAACCTCAAGAGGAGCTTATAATTCATCAAAAACCCGTCTCCTTACTATTTGATAAAGGATTTCACATTAAAACGACTATTAATATTGGTGGTGGTATTAACTTCAAGGCACGGCGACAATATGCTTATGGAATGGCACGATCTATCGCTAATGGTCGTTTTCAAATCTGCAAAAATGAAACGAATGACAAAGGCTTTGATTTCATCATTAATGTTTACGGCTATTTTCGTACTGAAAAAGGAAAAGACGCTTGTTAGCGTCTTCTCTACTCTTTCAATACTCTCTGCAAGAAAGGATTAACTATCTATTGCGTGCATTCCACTTACTGATCTTTACGCATTTTAAATGGAGCATATAATAAGATAGCGATGAGGAATAGACCGAGATAACCAATTAATGGGTAGAAATATGCGATTAAATCTGTAAAACCCACAAAACTCGCAACATAGCCTACTGCACCAGTAATCACCGCAAAGATATAAGATTTTTTAGTCTGCATGACCGTAAAACGCGCCACAAAAGCATAATACATCGCAACGCCCGTGTTATAAATCATCCCAAAAAGAACCACCGCCATACAGATTCCTAACACTGGGGAGATATCTTGGATAATTCTTAACAAAGGTAAAGGATATGTTCCGACAACATCCACTTTTAAGAACATTGCTAAATGTGCAATCATAATTAAAATACCAACTCCTAATCCGCCTAAAAATCCGCCCCAAGTTGCAACTTTAGTATTCGGTTCACTTCCGCCCATGACAAGCGCCATTCCTGCTCCTACCGCAATATTAAACGACACGTAGTTAATCGCAGAAATAAACCAGTTTGGAAGCGATGTTTCAATACTTGTCGCAATCGGCTCTAGCACATCTAAATCTTGACTATAAGTGAAAAGGCTATAAACACAGATCACAACAAGCGCCACAATTAAAAATGGAGTGATACTTCCAATCAAACTGATCACGCGCTGAATCGGCATTAATACGGTTAAAACAATAAGGATTGTCATCACTAAACTTCCCACAAATGGCGGAAGATTTAGAAACTGCGAGCCTAAACTTCCGGCACCGGCAACCATCACAACACCGACCCCAAATAGTGTTAAAATTAATATCCAATCCACGATACGACCTAAAAATGGGCCGCTTAATTTATAAATTGCCTCGTTATGAGATTGCACCTTCATGATGCTCCCCATTCTCGTTAGCATCATTCCCATATAAGCAAATAGCGCCGTTGCTAAAACTGCTCCCAAGGTGCCCATATAACCAAAACTGGTGAAGTACTGCAAAATTTCCTGACCAGATGCAAATCCTGCACCGACAATAATTCCAATAAATGCACTCGCAATACGCAGTACCTGAAACATATTTCCTCCTAATTTTACCTTTAAATGTTATTTCTTATTTTTATTAATCAGCTCAACTCTATATAAGCCATAACTTCACGATAAAAACAAATTTTATCTAATATCTCGTCTATCGCAATAAAAGCAAACTATTGATAAAAAACCCAATATGCTAATTTAATATTATATCCATCAGTAACAATATTATTAAAAATGATCAAGAAGATATTTATTAGAGATTAGGGGCTGTTGAACATTCATAATTTCAGCCAAATATAGGCACAAGCTAAAACAATGTTATTCTCATAATGTTGTTTTAGCTTGTCATATCTTGTTGCAACACTTCTAAAATGTTTCAGCCTTGCAAAGGCATTCTCTACCAAATGTCGAATTTTATAAATTCGAGACATAGCGAGTGGTAGGTTTTTTGACGATAATATTCTACCGCTCACTTTCTTTATTTTGAACCCCAATGTTCAACAGCCCCTAATAAAAAGAGTAAAAATAGAGATTCATTCAAAATCTCTATTTATTCAAAACCTGATGCAACCATTTCTGAATATCCGTTATTACAGTCACTATGTGAGAATTTCCATCAGCATCTTTAAATCCATAATCCAACTCAGGATATGTTGTGACTTGAATATGAGCATAATCGCTTAAATCTTCAAACATCAATTTTGCCGCGGTAACCGAAACATTATTATCTCCCAGCGTCTGAATCATCAACAGAGAAATATCACTTTGCTTCCAAACATCTGCCATATCTATGTTCAGCATCTCTCGCCACCAACGAGCACTATGATTGCTAGAATAGTCTGTGAAATGCTCAAGATAATCACCTGAAATTGATTGCATCATCTTGATAAAAACCATGATCTCAGCCAAAAGAATTGATTTCTCAGGATCTAGTACTGTTTGTGAGATACTCCACAAATATCATCAAAAAAATATTGACCACCACAATTTAAGGCAATTGCCACAGTGATCGGTAATGAACGCTGTCTTAATAAACCCACGATGGTCGCTCCCTCACTTCCACCTAAAAGGATAATCTCATCATATTCCTTAGATAATGCCGTAATCGCTTCTGTATAATCCTGCACACGCTGAGAAAACGATTCATAAGTGTAATAATCAAGTGGACAATTCTCTAAATGAATCTGCTCATCAGGAGCTTCTAATAATACTGATTCTAACCCTCTTTTTTCAATCCAGAGTAATCGCTCTCCGGCATAACTGTCGCCAATAAACGCATTGTCTGGCTCTGCTGTGATATCGGCAAACAACCTGAGCCTTGAATAAGCACTAATAACACTCGAGGTTTCTGCGCTGATTTTTGGATCTGACTTCCATCTTGCGTTTTACGCAGATCATAATAAATCTCAGAACCATCTTCTCTCAATATAGACTCAAGATCTTGCATTTCAAAACGAGGATGAGTATCTGCAAAAACAACGCCAAAACAGAAAGTAGCGCAAAATATATGGGTTATTTTCTTTATCACTGTCACCAATATGACTCCTTCATTAGAAGAACTATTTCGCTTTAAAACCCACTTTTCAAGACAGTAATGCATCACCCAAATAGGTTCATATAAACAGCAAAAAGCACGATCTCTCATCGTGCTTTTATTCATATAATCAAAACCGACTATTTACGATAACGGTTTTTGACCTTTGTAGAAATCACTATTCACATAGTAATGATAGAGCCTACGAAGCGCGACCATTAATACCGCACATGCCGGCAATGCCAAGAGAACGCCGGTAAACCCAAAAAGTGTTCCCCCAACCATCAAGGCAAATACCACGGCGATCGGATGCATCCCGAGCTTATCGCCAATGAGAATAGGTGTTAAAACAAAACTTTCCATAAGCTGCCCGATCCCAAATACGCCGCCTACTAATGCCAAATGTGTTAACGTCCCGTATTGAAACCAAGCAACGACCAATCCCATTAAAATGCCGGAAGTTGCGCCAACATAAGGAACAAAACTAATTAATCCCGCGGCAACGCCAATCACTAATCCATATTCCACACCGATAATGCTCAAGCCAACACTATAAATACAAGCTAAACAGAACATGACGGTTAACTGTCCGCGCAAAAAACTACTAAGCATGAAGTTTGCTTCATGCAGAAAGCTTAATGTTTGTGGAAAGACAGAGCGAGGAATGAGTGTTTCTATCTTCTCTGTAATCGTTCCCCAATCACGCATGACATAAAAGGTCAGCATCGGAATTAAAAATAAACTTACAAAGAAACCGATAACGGCTAATACAACACTACTAATAGAGGGCGCAATTTTAGAAACGATCTCTTTCAATGCACCTAATGATTGCGTAATCGCTTTATCCGCCGCCTCTCGGTTTTGACGTAGTTCTTCCATCGGAAATAATCGTTCAAAACGTGGGAAGATATTATCCTGCATCCAGAAATAATAAGATGGCCACTTCTCGATAAATGCGATCAGTTGATTAATTAATTGCGGAATCACCACTAATAAAATAACCACTAGAATTGCTAGTAACCCTGCAAATACAATGCTAACTGCCCAGACTCGAGGAATTTTTCGTGACTCTATTTTCTGAACAATCGGATTACCTAAATAAGCCAAACCAAAAGAGACTAAAAATGGAATAAGAACCGACGACAATCGATGAATCAGATAGATTGCTAAAATAATACCGATCCAAAAGAAGATCAGCCGATTAACACGATCAAATAACATAGTCACTCCTAATGAGAGGATTTTTGAAGATCTCATGAAGTTAATGAAAACATCATAAACCTTGATTTATAGCGCCCTATTTTACGCACTTTATGCACTTTCGCCCTATTTATTTTTCATATTCTATAATCTCAAGAGGATGACAGCCTTTGATTGCCAAAAAACAAGGAATCCCCTATGATTAGTCCCTATTCATCTTTTTTATAAATGTATTTTAATTCTTATGACGATCTCTTCAACGCCATTATCTCCCGCAACTTCGACTCAACAATCGCTTATTCAGCAAGTTGATCAACTATTGCCACAAACACAATGTGAACAATGCGAATATCAAGGGTGCTTCGCCTATGCCGAAGCGATTATTACTGAAGATGCGCCGATCAATCGATGTCCACCGGGCGGAGATGCCGTCATTGCATCGTTGAGCGAACTGCTTAATACGCCGGCTTTACCGCTTAATAGTGAATTAGGAGAGTACAAACCGCCCCAAGTAGTTCGCATAGAAGAAGAGTTCTGTATTGGTTGCATGAAATGTATTATCGCTTGCCCTGTTGAAGCGATCGTCGGCGCTCGTCGACTAATGCATACCGTGATCAAAGATGAATGCACAGGCTGTGAGCTCTGTATTCCACCTTGCCCTTTAAACTGTATCGTCATCGAACCGCTCAATCCCAAATTAGGAGAAACTACCATTGGACTCAGTGATTGGGAAAAATCTCGTGCAACGAAATCTCGAGAGCGCTTTCATGCCAAAAAATCTCGAGAGAATGCACGAAATAACATCACAGATACACAGCCGCCGCAAGAGAAAGCACTCGCTGATCCTGTCTCAAAAACAAGTATGCTTGATCTTATCAATATGGCGCGCAAAGAATTTAACGAAAAATAATTGCCGGCAAGATGCGCTATAATGTTGCGATTATAAAATTATATTGAGATATCCTCAAAAAATGTCCCAATCATTCATAGCAGAAAAAACATGAGCAAGAAAAAAGAGTATCAACGTCTAATGAACAAAGAGGAAATTACCTCTTTCTTTACGATTTTACGCAATGAAAATCCCGAACCGAAAACAGAGCTCATCTATAGCTCAACCTTCGAACTGCTCGTTGCCGTCCTCTTATCAGCGCAATCAACGGATGTTGGCGTTAATAAAGCCACAGTCCATCTCTTCAAAGCCGCTAATACACCGCAAACCATGTTTGAACTCGGTGAAGAAACCATTAAGGAATATATTAAAACTCTCGGGCTTTATAACTCCAAAGCTGCAAACCTCTATAAAACTTGCGAGATTTTAGCAACTAAATACCATGGCGAAGTACCTGATACTCGTGAGGCTTTAGAGTCTCTTCCCGGCGTCGGTCGTAAAACGGCGAATGTTGTGCTCAATACGGCTTTTAGAAAACCGACAATGGCGGTTGATACGCATATCTTTAGACTCTCAAATCGTACAGGGTTGGCGCCTGGGAAAAATGTTCGAGAAGTGGAAGATCAACTCATTAAACGCATTCCTAAAAAGTTTATCTTAGATGCGCATCATTGGCTGATTCTGCATGGTCGCTATACTTGCGTTGCCAGAAAACCTCGATGTGGCTCTTGCCTTGTTTATAATGAGTGTCACTTCCTTGAGAAAACAGATGAGTAACTCGCGTTAAAATCGCAAAGAAGCGATGTCAAATCAGCTAGAAAATATTTTTCCGACAAAGCCGATAAATCACTAAAAAGCAAACTTTCTAACGCTTACAATTGCGTACCGACAACTATTACGAAGATTCTTCAACTAGTGTCGTTATAAAAAAGGATGAGTCATCAAACTCATCCTTTTGTGATTTGAAATATTTTTAATTTTGCCATATTCAATCAACATCTAACCATTTCATCATGACTGACGATGATATCTTAAAGATTAACTCACTAACGATTCCATCAGTTCTTTAACAGAGATTCTACTACAAAATGGCGCGTTAACACTCGCCCAAATCGGCTGATATTCTTCACGATTATCCCCTGTTTCCAACTCATCAATCGTTGCGGCATGCGCTAAAAACAGCTGCTCTGGAAAAGGTAAGGTTTTTCCACGCACTTTACGAAGTGCTTGTGTTCCGGCATTACTTAAACAACGCCCCATAACACCAGTCCAATGCTGCGTGAAAACACTATCATATTCATTACTACCAAGAATCTTATCAACTTCAATTTCTGATAACCCTGATTCATGGCTCAGCATCAATGCCGTACCAATCGCAACACCATCAGCCCCTTGAATCATCGCTGCTGCAAACAACGGCTTATTGTAGATTCCCCCTGATACGAAAAATGGTTTCTCTAAAACACGACTGGCTTGTGTCACCAATGTTTGTGCACTAAAACCATGTGTCATCGCATCACCGATAAAGGTAAAGCGCATACCTCCAGATTCCATTCCTTGTAAGAAATGTGCGTCAATCCCTCGTTCTTCCCACAACAGCGCTTCGATCATATGCGTCGAGCAACCGATAATTTTCATACCCGATTGGCGTAAAATATCGATAATTTCCTGTTCTGGAACTCCAAAAGAGAAACTCACAACAGGCACTTCTTCTTCTAATAAAACATCAAGTAGATCTTCAATCGGAGATAATAACCAAGCTTCCGTGTTTAGCGACTCTAAATCGAGTTGTTCCGCGCCGGCAAATCCTTTTAAACGAGAGATTGCTTCTTCAAAAGCACTTTCTTCTAAACTATGTTGATCTGCCACCATTAAGTTCACGCCAAAAGGCTTACTCGTCAATGCTTTCACAGCTTGAATCTCATGCTGTAACGCTTCTGGAGTCAATAAGCCGCCGGCAATCATACCTAAACCACCGTTATTTGACACTTCGGCGACAAGCTCTGTGGAACCACCGTGATAAAGCGGTGCTTGAATAATCGGAAACTCAATGCAGAGTAATTGAGATAATCTCGCAGGTTTTCTAAGGGTCATTTCATCTCCAAACTAAATAGATTAATTGCATTTTCTGAGGTTATCTTAGCAAGTTCTAAGTTTTCTAGCGATTTTTGTTCTGCAATATATCGTCCAATTTGCGCTAAATCAGACGGATAATGGATTTCGCTATTCTCACGATAACTTCCCGCCTGATAAGGTCCGTCCGTTTCCAGTAAAAGTCGATCCAATGGTGTTGCCGCTAATAGAGAACGCATTCGATTGGCTCTTGAATAGGTTATTGCGCCGCCAAATCCTACATAAAACCCTAACGCTAAAACCTGCTCTAATTGCTGTAAACTCCCATTAAAGCCATGAAAAACACCAGTTGCTTTGGGATATTGGCGAAGAATCTTTAAAACATGATCCACTGCTTTATACGAATGAACAATAAGCGGTAATTGATACTGCACAGCCAATACTACTTGCCGCTGAAAAATATCGATCTGTAAATCGGAATACCCTTTCGCAAAATCTAAGCCACATTCACCAATCGCAACGGGCCGATAAAACTCGATGCCGGCAATGAGCTTTTGCTCCCAATCTTGGGTTAATTGTTCAATAAACCAAGGATGCGCGCCAAATGCAGAGAAACAATTATTAAACATCGCCGTAATAGCGACCTGCCCTTCAATATCTGCCGGCATTGTTCCCGGCATAATCCAACCATTAATCCCGGCATGTTTCGCGTCATCAAGCAATGCCGGCAATTGTGAAGAATATTCACCGGCATTTAAGTGGATATGAGAATCTATAAAATACATCTAACAAGCCTCTTTACCGATCTCCTATTTCGACTCAATAGATAAAATGCCCTCTAAAGAGATTTTTGCCGTACCGCCAACCAATATTGCCTGATCTTTAATTTCACAATAGATCAGGCTTTCACGCCCCAATGATTCACCTTGATGTACCAAGATTTTATTGTCGGTAATGATTTGTTCATCTGCTAATAAATAGATTAGCGCACCATTAGATGTACCAGTTGCTGGCTCTTCATCTACACCAACTATCGGCGCAAAATTTCGAGCTTTAATCACATTGTGTGTATGTTCTTTCACCGTATAAATATGCGCACCAATAACATTATTTTCTTTAGAAACCGCCATCAAAGCATCCTTATTCATTTTTAATCGATCAAGAATGGCTTCAGATTTGACCGGAATTAAAATATCTCGAAGTCCCGTGGAGACAATTTCAGGGCCAATTTCATGACCATTAATCCCTATCTCTTCTTTTTGCAAAGAAAAGGCATCAAGTAACTGTTCCAAATTTATCACGTTACCAAATCTTTGAGGCGCAGCTTGTTCCATATAAACCATTGATGGCAAGCTATTTTCGTAAGAAATATAAACCGAAAGTTCCCCTATTTTTGTACGCTGAATGACTTTTTTGACACCCTTTTCCAGTGGCTTGATATACCCTTTACTTGCCAATATATAAAAGGAAGCAATTGTGGCATGACCGCAAAGATCGACTTCTTCTATGGTGTAAAAAACTTCACATCAAAATAATGATCATCTAGCTGTTCAATAAAAGCTGTTTCAGCAATATTCATTTCATTAGCAATCTTTTGTCGCTCGATTCTTGATAAACCTCCCGCTTCAGGAACGACTCCCGCAGGATTTCCCGCAAAAGGTTGATCAGTAAATGCATCTACTTGAAAGACTTTTAATCCCATCTATTCGTATCCTAGCTATTTATTAAAAATTAAATGGCATCAATTTGAATATTAATGCCCGAAAGAATATTAATGCCCGAAAGAATATTAATGCCCGAAAAGCAACGTTCTTAATGAACTTTTGGTTGATCTTTTAGGTGGAAATAGATCATCAACGCGCCGACACGAACGAACTCAACAAGTTCTTCTAATGCGAGCTTATCCTCTTCATTTCCTAAGCTTTCCAATACTTCTTCCGTATCTAACGACGAAAACTCGACAATATAACGAATAAAGTCTTTGCCATCTTCATCTAAACGCCCATAAAGCTCGCTGGATAGCCCAAAACCATAACTAAAACCATGACACCAACGAATAAATCCTTGAACGCGCGCTTTTAAATCATCTTCTTCGGCAATTAAGAGGCGCAGATTGAATTCTGTAGAGTTCATCTCATCGAGGGTTTTATCGTAAAGAATCTGCAAAATCTCTTCATTTAACGGAGATTCATCAAAACGAATATGATCCAATTCTTGTAACCAATCCTTAAAATGATCAAAGGACGTGCTATATAACAACGCGACAAGTACACCTTGCGCTTCAGCCAGATTTAACCCTTGAAATTGTGCTTGTAAAAGCTCATAAGACACAGTTTGAGGGATACGGCTTTCATCTACCATTGAATTCTCCAATTCTAATATTTTTAATGCATCCTATCGGATATTAATATTCTTCTCGCGTTGTGATTTTAAAGTTGCCCATAAAATCACGGATTAGAATAATCTACTGAAGAATCTTCACGTGATAAGCATCACCTGAAGATTATTTCATCACACACTTTTAGTGTTTTTAATCTGCTAATTATAACGATTTTGTGATGTTTTTGACAGTGATATGACAATCAAACAAACGCTAAAAAGGCTTTAACACATTTAGCGTTAAAGCCTTTTAAAGATCTTGTGTATAGGTATTATTAAATACTTATTTGTTTACAGACTCGCGTAAACCTTTACCCGCTCTGAACGCTGGTACACGTGATGCTTTGATCTGGATTGTTTTTTCAGGATTACGTGGGTCACGACCAACACGTGCAGCACGATCACGTACTGTGAATGTACCGAAACCGATTAAAGTAACGCTATCACCTTTAGCGAGCGCTTCAGTAATAGTTTCCATCACTGCTTCAACTGCTTTCGCAGAAGCTACTTTCGTCATTTCCGTTTTTTCTGCTACTGCAGCAATTAATTCAGTTTTGTTCATAAAATTATTTCCTACTATTAAAAAAACATGTAATTCGCATTGTACCAATGCCTATGTCTATTCAAACTAACAAACTTTGTTAATTCTGTATAGATTTATACGTCCGCAATCAACTCAAGTCAAGTGTTTCAATGCGTTTTCGCTCTATTTTTGATCTGCGAGGGTTCTTCCTGCATCATCGTAAAGCTACTAAAGCGTTCCCAATCGTCTGATCTTGTAAGTGACTGTGTTAAAGCATAATCTACCACTTCATCGAAGGATTTAACAGGGATAATCTCGAGTGCTTCCAAAACATTTGCCGGAACATCTTCTAAATCTTTCTGATTTTCATCGGGAATTAATACCGTACGAATTCCTGCTCGCTCTGCGGCAATCAGTTTTTCTTTTAATCCTCCAATGATTAAGACATGTCCACGAAGAGTGATTTCACCAGTCATTGCAATGTCTGAGCGAATAGGCACACCTAATAATGCCGATAAAATTGCAAGCGTGATTGCGGCACCAGCACTCGGTCCATCTTTCGGAATTGCTCCTTCCGGTGCGTGGACATGAATATCCCATTTTTTATAAAAATCTTCTGGTAAACCATACAAATTACTGCGAGAACGGATCACGGTTAGTGCTGTTCGTACAGATTCTTTCATCACATCGCCTAAACTTCCCGTTGCAATTAACTCTCCTTTTCCAGGAATTAATTGCACTTCAACGCCTAACAGATCACCACCTACTTGCGTCCAAGCCAGACCATTCACATATCCTACTTCATGCGCATCTTCCTTAATACCATGACGATATTTCGTCGCCCCTAAATAGTGCTGAATACGCGCAGCATCCACAACTTCGCCTTTACGATCCTTCTCTTTTGCTAATAACCGTTCTTTGATGAACTTACGGCAAATCGTATTGAGTTCACGCATCAAATTACGAACACCCGCTTCTTTCGTGTAATGGTTAATTAAGAAGAGTAAACCATCGTCTGTAAACTTAATCTCTTCACTGGTTAAGCCATTTTCTTTATACGCTTCTGGTAATAGATGATCCTTAGCAATCGCTAACTTCTCAAGCTCTGTATAACTCGATAGCTCAATAATATCCATACGATCACGTAGCGGTCCTGGAATGTTATAACTATTTGCCGTTGCGATAAACATCACTTCGGAAAGATCAATATCAATATCTAAATAGTGATCGTTAAAAGTGCTGTTTTGCTCTGGATCAAGGACCTCTAAAAGTGCATCTGCAGGATCACCTTTATGGCTACTTCCTGTTTTATCGAGCTCATCTAGCAAGATCAAAGGATTCCTTGTCTTCGCTTTTGCTAATAGCTGTACGAGTTTCCCCGGCATTGCGCCAATATAAGTTCGGCGATGACCACGAATCTCCGATTCATCATTCACGCCGCCAAGACTCATGCGCATAAATTCCCGGCCTGTTGCTTCTGCAATCGATCGTGCTAGCGAGGTTTTACCAACCCCCGGAGGACCGATAAAACACATCACATCGCCTTTCTTTGTTTTGGTATGGCTGATCACTGCAAGATGTTCCAAAATATGATCTTTTACTTTCTCTAAGCCAGAATGATCTTTATCTAACACCTTTTGCGCCGTCGCTAAACCATAACGTAAACGAGAACGCTTATGCCACGGCATTTTCAATAACCAATCCACATATGTTCTTGCAACCGTTCCTTCTGCGGACATTGCCGGCATTGATTTAAGACGCTTTACTTCATTAAGCGCCTTCTCTTCTGCTTCAACGGGCATTCTTGCTTCACGTACACGTTCTTCAAGCTCTTCTAGTTCGGAGAGCCCTGAATCACTCAATTCATCAAGCTCTTTGTGAATCGCTTTAATCTGTTCATTGAGGTAATATTCGCGCTGATTTTTAGAAATCTGAGTCTGCACCAATCCATGAATACGGCGCTGAAGATCAATAATATTCAGCTCAACCGTTAAGCTGTTTATTAACGCATCTGCTGCATCACCAAGAGAATCTTCCGCTAAAATTGCTTGTTTCTTTTCAACGCTCATTGGAATTTCACAAGCAAGCTTCATCACTAAAGGCATGAGCTTCTTCTCTTCCAATAGTTTTTCTGGCGTTAATTGCTTAATTTGGGCATTTTCAAGCAGTTTTTTAATGAGCTTTTCAAATGTTTGATAGTAAACCTCTTCCTCTGATGGAGAAAGATTCTCAACAAATGGCGCTAGCTCATATTTCCCCATGACAAAATCATAAATAAAACCATCGGTATTTTCATACACTAATGATTTTGTGGATTTCAATTGAACTCGCTCAATCGCTTCCACCGTAATTTGATACGAACCACCTTTGGATAATTTACTAGAAACAATATTGACCACAACGCCTGTGTGATAAATAGAATCCATCGTAATCTCTTCATCATCCGGATCTTTCAAACTCATTAGTAAAACCCGGTTATCAACCTCAGCAGCCATCTCTAGCGCACCTATTGAAAGAGGTCTTCCCACTAAGAGCGGAGTTTTTGTCCCCGGAAAAACCACCAAATCGCGTAACGCAAGAATCGGTAATTCCGAATAATTATCTTTCTTTTGAGACATTCGTTTTTTATCTCCAATATTTATAATTCTATTATGGCGTTAATGCCGAGTACCATGATCTTAACACCTAACTTCGATTGTTAGAAGTTATGCTATAGTAGCTTTTTATATTTTTAACCTAAAGACTAGACAAAGATATGGTGGCAGATCCAACTATTTTCAAGCTCTCAACGCATTATTCTCCATCTGGCGATCAACCGACTGCGATTAAAGCACTTACGGAAGGGTTAAATGATGGGCTCGCATTTCAAACGCTATTAGGTGTTACGGGATCTGGAAAAACCTTCACCATAGCCAATGTGATTCAAAATACCCAGCGCCCTGCGATGATTTTAGCGCCTAACAAAACACTTGCGGCGCAGCTTTACGGTGAAATGAAAGAGTTCTTTCCCCATAATGCCGTTGAATACTTTGTCTCTTATTATGATTACTATCAGCCTGAGGCTTATGTGCCGGCATCGGATACCTTTATTGAAAAAGATGCATCCGTGAATGATCATATCGAACAGATGCGATTATCCGCCACCAAAGCAATCTTAGAAAGACCTGATACCATTATTATTGCTACCGTTTCCGCTATTTACGGGCTTGGCGATAAGGATCACTATATGAGCATGATTCTCCATGTTTCAAAAGGAGAAATCATCGATCAACGCGCCATTATTAAGCGTCTTGTAGAACTGCAATATACCCGCAATGATACCGTTCTTGAACGTGGAACGTTTCGTGTTCGTGGCGAAATCATTGATATCTTCCCAGCAGAAAGTGAGCGAGACGCGGTTCGTATTGAGTTATTCGATGATGAGATCGAAAATCTCTCCTTCTTTGATCCGTTAACGGGCCATGTTTCTCGTAACGTGCCACGAGTAACCGTTTATCCTTCAAGTCACTATGTTACGCCGAAAGATCGTCTCCTTGCGGCAGTGGAAGAGATCAAAATTGAGCTTGCTGCAAGACTTGAAGAGCTACGATCACAAAATAAATTACTTGAAGCCCAACGTATCGAGCAGCGCACGAAGTTTGACATCGAAATGATGATCGAATTAGGTTACTGCCAAGGGATTGAAAACTACTCACGCTACTTATCTGGTAGAAATCCCGGCGAAGCGCCGCCAACACTATTTGATTATCTGCCGGATAATGCAATCTTCTTCATTGATGAATCTCACGTCGCCATACCGCAAGTCGGTGCAATGTATAAAGGAGATCGTTCACGAAAAGAGACGCTCGTTAACTATGGTTTTAGATTGCCATCGGCGCTTGATAACCGTCCGCTTAAGTTTGAAGAATTTGAAGCGCTCATGCCGCAAACAATTTTCGTCTCAGCAACACCTAGCACTTATGAAGCAGAACACGCCGATCAAATCGTCGAGCAAGTGGTTCGCCCAACCGGTTTGCTCGATCCAATTGTAGAAGTACGTCCTGTGGATACCCAAGTAGATGATGTCTTTTCAGAGATTACGGCAAGAGCTGCCAAAAATGAGCGCGTATTAATTACCACACTGACCAAACGCATGTCAGAAGATTTAACCGAGTTCTTAAGCGATCATGGCGTGAAAGTTCGCTATCTACATTCCGATATCGATACTGTTGAACGAGTGGAGATTATTCGAGACCTGCGTTTAGGCGTATTTGATGTATTAGTCGGAATCAACTTACTGCGTGAAGGGTTAGATATCCCAGAAGTCTCTCTTGTCGCAATCTTAGATGCCGATAAAGAAGGATTTCTTCGTTCCGAGCGATCACTTATTCAAACCATTGGTCGAGCCGCTCGTAATGCCGAAGGTAAAGCGATTCTTTACGCCAATAAAATTACCAAAGCGATGCGATATGCTATCGATGAAACAGAGCGCCGCCGTGCGCTGCAAGAAGCTCACAACAAAGAACATGGCATTACACCAACAACCATCATCAAAAATATTCAAGATATTATGCATGATGCCAGAGATACTGAGCCAAAAAATGAGTACATCAAAGAGTATCGTGGCAAACTTGTGATTGATCATGATGCGATTGAAAATGAGCATCAATTTAAAGCAGATCCCAAACAGCTGACGAAACATCTGCAAAAACTGGAAAAAGAGATGCTCAATCACGCACAGAACTTAGAATTTGAAGATGCTGCTCGTGTTCGTGATGAGATTGATCGCCTGAAAAAGGAGTTTTTACTTTCGTAAATGCTCGTTATAGTGAAATCGGTTTAAAACTATCTGATTAAAGATTCTATTTAAAAGTCGATACATGGCGGGAGAGTATGGTTGCACGCTTTTATCAATCTCGTGCCCGCAGTTATCAAAAGCTCTTTTTAAACCAAAATGACTATATCTTCGACTGCTTAAAACAAGAAAGCCCACAATAATATTGTGGGCTTTGGCATAATGCGGTGATGCTTTTATAGCGATTCTAATAAGAAGATTCATATTCACTGCTGACATACGATTGCAAAAAGTATGTCAGCATTCTCTTCAGCGATGAATCAACTAAAAAATTATCATGCTTTTGTGAAAGCCAGCGTTGCTTGAAGCAGATTCGCAAAACTGCTGGCGAGCGCTTGCAAAAAGTATGTAAGCATTCTCTCCAGCGATCAATCAGCTTTTAAAATAGAACTTAAATTTAACTTTTTAAATCCCATTTCCGTTTTCAAAACCAATCCACAATAAAACTGTGAGATTAATCTCTAAAGTTATTAAACGCTAATGGAAGGTCTTTCACTTTATCGCGAAGAATCGCGATCGCTTCTTGCAGATCATCACGTTTCTTGCCGCTCACGCGCACGCTATCACCATGAATCGATGCTTGAACTTTCATCTTTTCATCTTTAATCGTTTTCACGATTTTTTTCGCTTGATCGGTTTCCAATCCACACTTAATCACAATGGTCTGTTTTAGTAAGTTTCCACCCACTTTTTCTGGCTTCGCCGTTAAATCTAAAAAGCGGATATCCACATTACGACGCGTCATTTTAGAAGTCACGACACTTTGAACTTGCTCTAATTGGAAATCGCTATCGCCGTGAAGAACGATACTTTTATCGACTAACTCGCATTTTGCACCCGTTCCTTTAAAGTCAAAACGTGTATCAATCTCTTTAACGGCTTGATCCATCGCGTTACGAACTTCAACCATATCGGGTTCCATCACAATATCAAATGAGGGCATAATTGATTCCTTTCTCTTCTATTAAATAAATATCGTCCTAGATGATACAACAATGAGGCAGAAACCTTAAACGGGGTTCTCACTGATTACATGCTTTCTTACTTTAATCAATATAAACACGTTATAATGGCGAACAGAAAATAATGGTTCTAACAACATTCTCGATTTATGCAATTCAAGCAATAGATTACTAGAGAGCAAAAAAGAACCTTCGATTACAGATGAAGATCATGAAATCACCTGCAAATCTAATTTTAACCCAACAACATGAGGAATATCGACGATGAAACTCACGGATAACAATGCAAAGACCCATATTGGCTTTATCGGCGGCGGCAATATGGCACGTGCGATTTTAACGAGCTTAAGCAAACAAAAAGCGCAATTCTCGCTATTTGTCTGTGATCGTAATGCCGAGAAACGTGATTATTTCCAAGAATCCCTCGGCATCACCGCTTCTGAGCATTATCAAGATTTTATTGCCGATCTAGATATCATCGTCCTTGCAATTAAACCTCAAGGTTTTCCGGCACTATTAACCGAACTCAAACCACTACTTAAACCTCATCAGCTCGTGATTTCCATCGCTGCCGGCGTTTCAGTGGAAGCAATTTTGAGAGGTTTAGGAACAACACAACATGCCGTTATTCGCGTCATGCCTAATACGCCATCAACGATTGGGCTTGGCGCTTCGGCAATATACGCCAATGCAGAAGTCTCCTCAGCACAAAGAGCAATCACGGATACCATCTTTAATAGTTGTGGCGTTACGGCGTGGTTACAAGAAGAGAAACTCATCTCGGCAGCCGTTGCGGTATCTGGCTCAAGCCCAGCATATATCTACTATCTCATGGACATTATGATGAAGGTCGGCATGCAAATGGGATTAGATGAAACCAGCAGTAAAACCTTAACACAACAAGCAGTATTGGGCTCTGCACGATATAGCCAGCTCTCTGATCTTTCACTCAAAACCTTAAAGAAAAATGTGATGTCACCAAAAGGAACCACTGAACAAGCGATCTTCAGCCTTGAAAATAATCAGCTCGATCGCATTATTACAGAAGCGATGCAAGCGGCATTTAATCGAGATCAAGAATTATCAAATATCATTTCTCAAGAAATTCACTAATCAGATAGCCCAATCGCAACCGGCATCATCGCCCGAATCTTTATCTATTACTTCATTTGAAACACTGAAAGGTCGTTACGCAATATGATTCAAAATATTCTCGAATTTCTCATAGAGATCGCTTACAGTTTTGCCATTATCTTTATTCTGTTGCGCTTTTTACTACAATTAGTGAAAGCAAACTTTTATCATCCGATCGTACAATCTATCGTAAAAGTCACCAATCCGGTGATCTTGCCGATCCGTAAAATCACGCCAATTATTGGTAGCGCAGATTGGTCTTGTATTTTAGCGGCGGTGATCATCACTATTGTGAAATATGTCCTATTAATGATTCTCAAAGTTATGGTGCCAATTTCACCACTAATTCTTGCCGGCGTTGTGGTGCTTGAAATCTTACGCAATGTGATCTACATCTATCTATTTGCTTATATCATTCAAGCAATTAGTAGCTGGATTGGTTCATCACCAAGACAGACGATCTTCTTAAGTCTGCTCGATCAATTAACAAAACCAATCAATAAACTCGTACCATTTAAGCTTCGCGCTGGCATGATGGATTTTCGTCCGATGGTAATTGTGCTCGCCCTCTTTCTAGGATTGCGCATCATTAGTTACTTCTACGCCAAGCTCGTATTCTTCTCTTAGAATAGATAAGGACATTCTGTCTCAATACTGACAACTTTTTTAAAACTGATGCCGATGCTGGCTGAGAGAAAGATTAACCTGCGTTTATCCATTTCTCGCTAGTATTCATCATCATGATTTTGCTATCTCAATGACAATACTCAAATAATGATATTGATGATGAATATTTTACGAAGCAACTATCGGATAAAAATGCATGAGCTTATAATTTTAATTCATTCTGATTCCTCATTGTTACCAAAATTTTTACAAGATTCCCCAAAAATAATGGGCAAAACTTGTCCCAAATACGGCGCTAAAAAACTTCTATAACCATGAAAAACAACGAACTCATTTCTGATGATATCCTGCTTAATCCCGCTGAAATCAGAGCGCATGAACAGTTTATGCAGGAAGCCTTGATCGAAGCACAAAAAGCTTACGACATTGGTGAAGTTCCCATTGGTGCGGTAATCGTTCAGGAAGGAAAAATTATTGCTCGTGGTCATAATCGCTCGATCATCGATTGTGACCCAACGGCACATGCCGAAATCGTTGCGATTAGGGAAGCTTGTCGTATAATGAGCAATTATCGCCTACCAAAAACAACCCTTTATGTCACTTTAGAGCCTTGCACAATGTGTGCCGGCAGCTTCTTACATACCAGGATTGACACAGTAGTATATGGCGCCGGCGATTCTCGCAATGGCGCATTAGGCACCAATTTAAATGTGAATGATTACAAAGCGTTTAATCATAAACTCACGATTATTCCCCGTGTTCTTCAAGAGGAATGTAGTACATTAATCAAAACGTTTTTCAAAGAACGCCGGACCAAAAATGAGGAAGAAATATCATCATGACAACGATCAAAGATGCTTATTTTAAGCTAATCGAGGAGAAAGGTTTTAAAGTAGATCCTGTGCAGGTTTCTGTCGCAGAAAGCTACGATAAACTCAAAGCGAAGATTTTAACGGATGCACCGATTCCGGCAACTGATTCTCGATCATTTATGCAAAAGCTGATGAGCCCTTTTGCTGAAGGTTCTGTCACTTACAGTGATCCTCGAGGACTCTATATCTATGGTCGCGTGGGGCGCGGAAAAACCTTTTTAATGGATCTCTTTTTCAATAATATTGATGTTCCAAAAATTCGGGAACATTACTATCACTTTATGCAAGATGTGCATCAAAAAATGCGTCTTCACCAAAGCTCAGAAGATCCATTAAAACTCGTGGCAAAAGAGTTTGCAAAAGAGTGTAAAGTCCTCTGCGTTGATGAATTCCACGTCATTGATATTACTGATGCCATGATTCTCTACCGCTTATTAGATGCACTTCTTGCCGAAGGAATCTTCTTCATTACCACATCGAATCGTGAACCTGATGAACTCTATAAAAATGGTTTACAAAGACAACAATTCTTGCCGGCGATTCAGATCATCAAAAAACGTCTCGGCATTATTGTTTTAGATACCGATCAAGATTATCGCATGCGCCATATCGAAAGCGCCGATGTCTGGTTTGTCGGCGATGAAGCAGCGCAAGAGAGTAATTTTAGAACACGTTTTGAAGATATTGCCGGCGAATCCAGTAAACATACCACAATTGATGTTAATGGACATGCTTTTGAGATGATCGAAATGCATGATCATTGTGCGTGGTTTACCTTTGATGAAGCCTGTAAAAAAGCCAGATCCTCACAAGATTTTATCTATCTTGCCGGCATACTCGATACCGTTTTTTTCAGCGGATTACCGCAACTGACACGATTTTTAGAAAATGAAGCTCGCCGATTTGTCATCATGATTGATGAATTTTATGATCAAGGCGTCAAAGTCATCATTGCATCAGATGTGCCGATGGACAAACTCTACGAACCCAAAGGTGAGAAAGCGCTCGACTTTGAATTCGATCGAACCATTAGCCGCTTAATTGAGATGCAATCTCAAGAATATTTAGACCAACCTAAACGTCACAACGGTAAATAAAAAACCTCATGAACAGTGCCACACAACTTGCAGCTATCGTAGAACAATTTTTAAAGACTTTAAAACCCCTCAACTTTAGCGGCGATATTGAAACGAGCTATGCGCAACGCCTGATCTCAGCAACCGATAACTCGATCTATCAAATGATGCCGGAAGCGGTCATCTTCCCAAAATCTAATGATGATGTGGAAAAAGTGATGACCCTTTTAGCAAAGCCAGAATTCCAAGCGGTCACGCTCTCCACACGCGGCGGTGGAACAGGAACCAATGGTCAATCACTTAATAACGGCATTATTTTAGATATCTCTCGGCATATGAATCGGATTCTCGATTTTGATGCAGAGAATCGTATCGTCACTGTTCAAACCGGCGTTGTCAAAGATCAGCTCAATGCGTATCTTCGCCCACTTGGTTACTTCTTTGCGCCGGAACTTTCCACTTCCAATCGCGCAACAATTGGTGGGATGATCAATACGGATGCTTCAGGACAAGGAAGCTGTGAATATGGTAAAACTAGCCAACACGTTTTAGAGATTCTGGCATATCCCATTGGCGGCGAAGCAATTCGTAGCCGAGCACTTACTGATAGTGAATTAGCCGATATTGACCAATTTCCACTTGTCAATAAGCTCTATGATCTTCTCTCTCCGGAAAAAGAAGCAATTCACGCACACTTTCCTCAATTAAATCGCTTTATTACCGGCTATGATCTTGATCATTTCACACAAGATTCACGCAAAAACCTCAATCATCTGCTCTGCGGTTCGGAGGGAACGTTAGGTGTTTTCACTGAAGCGAAACTCAATGTTTTACCAATTCCAAAAGAGACTGCTTTAATCCTCATTACTTACAATGATTTTATTAAAGCCCTTGAAGATGCGCCTTTCTTAATGCACTCTGATCCCACCCCAACATCAGTTGAAGTGATTGATAATATCGTCATGGAAATTGCGAAAAATGACTTCATTTGGGCAACGACAGAACAATATTTTGAAGGAATTGATTATTCCGAGCTCAAAGCGATTCAACTCATTGAATTTAATGCCGATACCGAAACAGACCTGCACGCTAAGATTGATGCTTTCACAACCTATATTAACCAAAGCCAGAATGAGAGCCGATTATCCGTTCGTCCTTTAATCGGGAAAAAGGCGGTAACTGATATCTACGGCTTACGTAAACGAGCTGTCGGTCTGCTCGGTGCCGTTCAAGGAAATCGACGACCGATTCCTTTTGTGGAAGATACGGCGGTTCCACCCAATAATCTTGCGCCATTTATCGCCGAGTTTAGAGATATCTTAGATGAGGCGAATGTCAGCTACGGAATGTTTGGTCATGCGGATGCCGGCGTGATTCATGTTCGTCCGGCACTAGATCTTAAACTGGAGGAAGATCGCCCAAAAATTCGTCTCATCTCCGACAAAGTCTTCGCGTTATGCCAAAAATATGGCGGCGCACTTTGGGGAGAACATGGAAAAGGGGTTCGCTCTGAATATGCTAAGGAGTTCTTTGCCGAACTCTATCCGCTCGTACAACAAGTCAAAGCAACCTTCGATCCGCACAATCAACTCAATCCTGGCAAGATTTCTACACCGGATGAAACGCCACTCCTGAAAATTGATGAAGTGCCGCTACGCGCGGATTTCAATCGTCAAATCAACAGCCATTACTGGGCCGAAAATGCCTACAACACAACACTCTACTGTAATGGTAATGGTGCGTGTTTTAATTACGATACCGATGCGGCAATGTGCCCAAGCTATAAGGCCACTCGTGAACGAATTCATTCACCAAAAGGTCGCGCCGAACTGATTAAAGAATGGCTTCGTCAGCGCTCTAACAATATCGTGAGTCCAGAATTTGAAACACAGGTTTATGATTCATTATCGCTCTGCTTAAGCTGTAAATCTTGCGCTGGGGAATGCCCAATTAAAGTCAATATTCCGGCATCTAAATCACAGTTCTTAAATCAATATTATCAAAACCATAAACGTCCACTTTATGAAAAGCTCCTGATTAGCGCTGAAAAAATGGCAATAACCACGAGCAAAATAAGTGGCGCTTACAACTTAATTGCTAGCAGTAAGCTCGGGAAAAAAGCATTTGATTACTTAGGGCTGGTAGATTTACCGCTCATGGAGCGCCATAAATATCATCCTGCCAACAAGTTATACAGAGAGTTATCCACAGATAACCTTGCGCAATTGGTTCAAGTGAAAGATAAAGAGAAAGCTGTCATTATCGTGCCAGACTCCTTCTTCATGTTCTATGATGCGACGACATTTAATGCAACTATAGAATTATTGCATAAACTCGATATCGAAGTCTTTGTCGCGCCTTATCAATCCTCAGGAAAAGTTGCCCAAGTCTATGGAGCCCTCACCCAATTTGAGAAAGAAGCACAAAAGCAACATGCCCTTCTCGAAGAACTTCAAAGTTACGGTATTGCACTAGTCGGCATTGAACCCCCAATTACACTCACTTATCGTGAAGAATATCCGGCAATTGGATTAAATACCCCAAAAGTAGAATTAGTCCAAGAGTGGCTCAGTCGCTATCTTGCAAGCCAAACGGATCTTCCTAAAGCTAATGCAACCATTAAACTCAAACTTATGAGTCACTGTACTGAGAAAACAAATGCGACACATGCGCCTAAAGCTTGGCAATCGGTATTTGGTGCATTTGGTTTGCAACTAGAATTGATGAAATCAGGATGCTGCGGCATGAGTGGCGGATTTGGGCATATTAAAAAGAATGTCGACGTTTCGAAAAAGATCTATTCTCAATCTTGGGCCAACATCGTTGAAAAAAATAATCCCTCCACATTACTCGCAACCGGTTCATCTTGCCGTGGGCAAGTGAAGCGATTGGATCAAGTCACGATTGTTCACCCTCTCGTGAAACTCAATGAACTGGTGAGCGTTGCTTCATAAATACAACGATTTCTAGAGATCACAACAAGATAGTCGAGTGATCTTTAGCCACAAAGTCGCTTAAATAAGTTATTGAGCATGCTATTTTGAAAAGCATGAATATCGAGAACCTGCAGCAAACTCTAAAAAATATCTCAAATATAATATTAAGCTGTATAATATAGGCACTATTGAAAAAACAACTTATTACATCAAATCCCAATTGAACAATAAGATTGTTTCCTACAAGATTAACGCATTAGGCATTTCCCTCGATGCGTTTTTTTTCGCTATAAAATCCCACATAGACACTTTAGGATAGTTTCGTTAAGATGAACTATTCTGTTTATTTCAACTTCTCTAGATGATTCAAACTATTATAAACCTTGCGATTATTCACAACTCATCGCTTATGACACTAGAGAACTCACACTATAAAAAAGGGAGTCGTCGATATGAAAGCCGTTATTCTCACTGAATTTGGAGCACCATCTGTTCTTAAACTTGCAGAAACAGAACGCCCTGCCGTTGGTCCGCACGATATTTTAATTAAAGTTAAAGCGGCTGGCGTTAACCGCCCCAATATCATCCAACGCAAAGGTTATTATCCCGCGCCAAAAGGTGAACCTCAAGATATCTTAGGTTTAGAAGTTGCCGGCATTGTTGAAGCGATTGGCTCAAATGTCACACAATGGCAAGTGGGCGATGAAGTCTTTTCATTAATTGGCGGCGGCGGTTATGCCGAATATGCCCGTGTTGATGAATTCTTAGCACTGCCAAAACCTCAAAACTTAAGTTTTACAGAAGCCGCAAGTATGCCGGAAACCCTCTATACCGTTTGGAACAATGTCTTCCAGCGAGGACAATTGAAAAAGGGCGAGAAGTTTCTCGTACATGGCGGCAGTAGCGGCATTGGTATTACAGCAATACAACTGGCCAAAATTATCGGTGCCGAAGTATATACTACTGTCGGAAATGCAGAGAAAAAACAAGCAGTAACAGCGCTTGGTGCGAATATTGCCGTCAATTATAAAGAAGAAGATTTCTTAGAAATTCTTAAAGAGTACGGTGTTGATGTGATTCTCGATATGATCGGTGGGGATTACTATGAGAAAAATATCGATCTTCTCAATCCTGATGGTCGCTTAGTCTATATCAACTCGATGGGCGGTGCGAAAGTCACGGCAAATCTTATGAAGATCATGCAAAAGCGTTTAACCGTTACTGGCAGTACCCTTCGCGCGCGTGAATATGAATTTAAACGCGCCTTAACAGAAGATATTCGTAAAGATGTGTTACCGCTGTTAGAGAAAGGTCATTTTAAACCCGTAATCTACCAAGTCTTTCCACTAGCTGAAGCTGATAAAGCCCATGAGTTAATGGAATCGAGCGAACATATTGGCAAGATTGTTTTAGAAGTCTAATCAGCTATCAATAATAGCGTTGAGATCCATCAACGATTCATAAATGCTTTATTCAGATCAAAAGGATTCTCTAGCAGAATCCTTTTCTTTTTCCTGATCTCTTTATTGCACGGCCAGGGAGAATACTTACGTTCTTTTATAGTGAAATCAGCTTAAAACTATCTGATTAAAGATTCTATTTAAAAGTCGATGCATGGCTGGAGAGAATGGTTACACGCTTTTTAGCAATCCCGCGCCAGCAGTTATAAAAGCTATTTTTAAACCAAAATGACTATATCAATCGCTTGCCAGCGATAAAGAACCTTCTTCCTTTGAAATAATGATCCCGATCTAAGCTTGAAACTTCTTTGTAAGTTGCTACACAGTTGGAGAGAATTTTTGCATGCTTGTATCAATCTCTAGTCCAAAGTTACAACTGCGACTTCTAGACCAAAACAACGCTATCAATCACGCTCCGAATTGAGAAGCTATGAAAACAAACTCTCTCGGTATGCAATAAAACTTTTCACATCTCCGGAAAAAGAGTAGGATAAAATCGTTTCCCTCAAATAATTGCATCAATACTTATGAAATATCCCAGCTTTATTCCCAAGCCTGCAGAAATTCCCGGCATTATTCCTGGTCTGTTACTCGCCATTGCAACTTCTGTGATTGCCATGGTACTAGCACAATTCATTCCGGCAATTGGCGCATCTCCTATTGCGATCTTCTTAGGAATTATTTTAGGAAATCTCTATTTCAAACAAGCTATTTTTCAACAAGGCACCAAATTTGCCGAAGGTCGGTTACTCGAATATGCCATTGTCCTATTAGGATTCTCTGTGACCTTTTCTACATTAGGAGAGCTAGGACTTACCGGCACGATCTTTATCGCAATTCAAATTATCGGCACGATTCTTCTTGCCATCGGCATTGGTAAATTCTTAAAGTTTAGTCAAAGCTATTATCTTTTAATGGCTTCTGGAAATGCGGTTTGTGGTTCTTCTGCCATTGCCGCAACCGCACCTGTAATCGGCGCTAATGAATCAGAACGCGGATTGATCATTACAATTGTAAATCTGATGGGCACCATCATGATGTTCCTATTGCCGCTTATTGCGATTGCCCTCTTTGATAACGTGATGCTGCAAGGGGCATTTATTGGCGGGATATTACAATCTGTCGGTCAAGTAATCGCGAGCGCGAGCATGCTTGGTAGCGAAGTAATGCGAGATGCAACAATATTTAAAATCATGCGAATCGCCTCATTAGTACTGATTGTATTAGTCTTTCATCAAATTGCGAAGCGTCATCAAACTAATCAACCAATAGATACCGCGCCCACAGCAAAAAAACAGTCCATTGTCGGGTTGATTCCATGGTATCTATTTGGCTTCATCATCGCTTGTACATTAAATTCGATTGAATTTATTCATGAAGATTTGACGCTCATCTTGCTGAAAACAAGCGGATTATGTGAAGTAATTGCACTTGCTGCAATTGGACTGCGTTTAAACTTTTCACTGCTTAAACAGCAAGGTCGAAAACTGGCAATATACGCGCTTATTCTAGGGGCAGGACAGATTGTCCTTGCACTACTTTTAATCCAGCTTTTCCTGAACTAAAGGTAAATCCTTCACGCTCAAGTAGCGCAATCTTGATTCTCAATCCCCCACTATAACCGCCGAGCGTTTGATCTGATTGAATCACACGATGACAAGGGATAATAATCGGCAAGGGATTTTTACCATTGGCAGCACCTACAGCGCGAGTACCTTTAGGTTTATTAATCTTTAAGGCAAGATCTTTGTAGGTCATTACTTCACCGTAAGGGATCGTCATTAAGGCTTGCCAAACTTGTAACTGGAAATCCGTTCCTACAGGATAAATCGGTACGGTAAAGGTTAGCAACTCGCCCATAAAATAGCTCGTCAATTCATTCACTGCGCGAAGTAACAGTAGCTCCACCATTGAGGGATATTCTGACAACTGAGAAAGTGACACAATTTCACGAGCTTCTCTTTTCCAGTGCGGCTCTTCAATTCGGGGAAAATCGACAGAGAGATCTTGATAAAGCCCCGAGATATCAAGTGCAATCACGCCTTGGATGTTGAATAGAAAACCAATCTCTCCCTCATCAAAACAATGATAATAGTAGTAATAAGGTAGAACTGCTGTATCTCCGAGTGATTTCATCTCAACCATCCCTTCTCTCAAGCCGTTATTTGGCAATTTGTCTTCATGTACTGTCTCAATGATCTGCTGAATTTTCAATAAAAATCATTTTATCGCAAAATCACTTTGAAACTATCAGGTTATAATCCTTCTAAAAGATACTGCATTGCTGAAGAGAATACCTGCACGCTATTATCCATCCCGCACTAGCAGTTTTGACAGCTATCCTTAAACCAATACGGCTATATTAGTGATAATCGTGAGTCTCCTTTAAAAAACTTTAAACAGGATTTTTAAAACTCATATCGTGATAAAGCACATTCCAAGTCATCTCTTGAAACTGATCATTTAATTATCTAAAGTCCATATAAACATAAAAGCCCCCTTCTTGAGAAGAGGGCTTTTGAAAATAATCATTCAACACAATAAAGCATTGAATTAAGATCGACCAGAAAAACTAGCCTTCTAACGATTCCACCATTGCCGCACCAAAGTATGCTTGAGAAAAGGCCATACGTTCTGCGATCGATTCTGCAGGCTTCCCTGCTTTTTTCAATGCTGCCAAATGCGCTTCAACTTTTCGGGCTCTCGCGGCTAAACCAGCATTATTAGCAATCTGGATATTCAATCCCGGACGCGCGTTAATCTCTAAGACTAAAGGTCCTTTTGTTTCATCAAGCACCATATCTACGCCGATATATCCCAACTGACTCAGTTCATAACAACTCGTTGCCAACTCTAAAAAACCCTGCCAATTTGGCAATGTGACATTACTGACGTGATTATTGGTATCAGGATGACGCTGGATAATCTCATTAAGCCAAGTTCCTTCGAGCGTTTTTCCGGTAGCTATATCTACACCGACACCAATTGCACCTTGATGCAGGTTGGCTTTCCCGCTCGATTGCCTTGTTGGCAAACGAAGCATCGCCATCACGGGATATCCCATTAAAACGATGACCCGAATATCAGGCACACCTTCATAACTAATGCCGCTAAAGACAGGATCTGAATTCACTTTATACTCAATTAAAGCTCGATCTCTCGCACCGCCGAGAGAATAAAGTCCTGTTAACGTACTCGAGATCTGATATTCGATTTCATCCAATGTGATCAATCGACCGGATACCGTTTTATAACGATAATCATCGAACTTATCACCGATAACAATAATACCATCACCGCCGGCACCTTGCGCAGGCTTAATCACAAACTCCGTCCGATCTTTTAAAATTTTACGAAGATGTTTAATATCGCTCTCGGTTTCAATCACGCCGTACATTTCCGGCACATTAATGCCGGCCACAATCGCACGTTCTTTCGTAATAATTTTGTCATCTACATAAGGATAAAATCGGCGATTATTATACTTCAGCACAAAATCACCATTTCGCTCATTAATCCCCATCACGCCACGCTTGCGAAGCGCGCGCCAGCGTTTAATCATCGTGAGCATGATTACTTCTCCTCTTTCAGCATCGCTTTAAAGCGCTTGAGCTCCGTTAAACGATATCCACGATAACGTCCCATCATCAGCATAAAACCAGCAAGCACAAGTAATACACCTGGGAAAGTAAAGACAAAGTAAACAAATTCAGGAATCTCCATTAAGAGATAAGCCAGCGATGAGGCAATTAATGTCCCAATACTAATTTTGAGCACATTGCCGGCACCACGTTCTTCCCAAGTAATCGATAATCTTTCAATCGTCATGGTTAAAATCACCATTGGGAATAATCCAATCGCTAAACCTTGTGCAAAGCCCATCTTATAACTGAAGATACTTAAAACGGCGATCATGATAATCACAAAGGTTAAAACCACGGATAATCGTGATAACATCTGCAGTTTCAGATGTTCTAGATAAGATCGTACTAACAATCCAATCGACGTAATAATCGTAAAGAAGGCGATCCCGAATGCTAATCCGGTTTCTCTAAAGGCTAACGCAATCAATACCGGCGTAAAGGTACCTAGCGTTTGAATTCCGATCACATTTCGGACCAATAAGATGACTAATACACCGAAAGGAATCATGAGCATTAACTCATAACCATATTGCACAGAGATCGGCAAACTATAGAGCGAATAGGCTAAGAAATCAGAACTTTCAGCATTATTGGCTTGCGCTAAACTAATCGCTGTCAACTCTTTATCTGTCACACTAAATGAGACTTTTGGTTTTAAACCATTATTCACGGTCACTAAAGGATCATCACCAATCCACCAAATCACGACATTTTTCGGTAATCCTACGCTGCCATCGGTTAAGTTAAAATAGTACCATTTTCCAGTGGTAATATTACGATTAGATTCCTTATCACGACCGGCCGTTTCAATATAACTACGAAGCCAAATTTCGGTAGGTTGATCGACACTTGGTTTTAACTCTAACGTATTAACGCGTTGTACTGGAATATGCGCTTGTGACAATAACAACTCCGCCACAAAATAGCGATTCTTGGCAGAATGATCCCCTTTCAATAGTAATGCAACGTTGGGATTTTCCGTATCATTCACACGACGAATAGCTTCGCTAATAAAACTTAAAGTATTGGATGATGTCGCACGAATATCGCCAACAAGCGCATCAGCTGCAACTTTTGCCGTACCTTCTAAAGGAATCGGTTCACGATAAATCGTTCCTATTGTTTCTGCTGGCTTTTCCGTTCCCCCAAAATTAGGCGACAATGCTAAACGATAATAGATCGTTTCTGGACCTTTCGTACGACGAATAGAATAATGTGCAATCTTATTCCCCACTTCGTCTTCTTCCAATACCTGCCCATATTGCTTATCGGTAATCAACGATTCACTGAACTTGGTATATTGATTATAAGTTGCCGGGATATAAAACTTTGTAGAAACAGATGATTCTCTCGGTACATCGAAGGTGATTTTGGCATCAATCGTCCACAAATTCTCCACTTCACGATCTGTAAAAGGGATTTGCAAAACATAGCGCTCATAGGCGATCGAGCCTAATCCAAGTGTAACTAAGAGAAATATTAAAACTTTTAAATGTAAATTTACGGAACGCACGAGATACTTTCCTTATAACGATTTGTTTAAATTTAATAATGCATTCATTAACGAAATGGGGAAACAATAGTCACTAACAATCTGGTTCAATAGTATATTTACGGCCAGCATCTACTAATGCTTTAAGTTGTCTCAACGCTTTTGCACCCAACAATAGTGGATAGGTAAAATGGCCTCTATTGGTTAAATTCACTTCGATAACTTCTTTCTGCTGACCAATACAGAGTGTCATTTCAACAACTGGTCTCTTGGAGGATGCAATATCATCACTATCATCTCCCTCTTCCGCACGTTGCTTAATACGAGAAATTTTTAACAATGGCATCTCTCTTGCTGCAAGCGCTTCATCATCGACAACAGGCGTAAAACGCACCCAATCATCGCCTTCTTTTTCAAAATATTCGATATCAACCGCATTTAAAGATGCGGTATAAGCACCTGTGTCTAATTTTGCTTTAATCGGCACACGATCAAGTTCCGCAATCGTAATTACTTCATAACGACCATATATTGGCTGATCCATTTTCAGGCTCTCTTTTTTCGCTGCGAAACTCATTCCTGCCATTAAAGAAACGAGGATTCCTCCGATAACTGCAACCCTTTTCATCTTATTTCTACTCATTATTCGTTTCCACTGAAGTGTTTATATAGCGATTTCTACACTTTTAATCGCACAGTTTATCATAGTTTTTAAGCAGAAAAAAAACATAGATGACTCTTTAAATCGCATTATAACGAATTTAAAATCTGTTCAGAATTTTATTTCCAATTCTCATTCACATAAATACTAACCTTATGAAGCGATTGTACATTATTGTTAAAAACAACAAATTATCACAAACAATGATCATGAAACGTCCTGCCTCAAAAACAAGGTATAATATCGCTTTCTCAATCTATTTATGGAGTCTCGATTAATGACGATTCAGACAGATATGCAAGCGCATCACGCCGCCCTTCCAAAGATTATTGCCGGCGATATCAATGCAGCTCAATCTCAGGTTTCTGCCGCAATTAAACTTCTTGATGAAGGTGCTACCGTTCCTTTTATTGCACGTTACCGTAAAGAAATAACCGGTGGACTTGATGATACTCAACTTCGTCTACTTGAAGAGAGACTCGTTTATCTACGTGAACTCAATGATCGCCGAGCAACCATTTTAAACTCTATTTTTGAACAGGATAAGCTTAATGATGACTTAAGAGCTCGTATTAATGCTGTCGCAACTAAAACGGAGCTAGAAGATCTCTATCTGCCTTATCGCCCCAAACGCCGTACTCGTGCGCAAATCGCTATTGAGGCAGGAATTGAACCCTTAGCTGATCTTCTCTTTCACAATACACTCAATGATGATATCGAAACCCTTGCAGCGCAATATCTCAACCCCGACCATGATTTCACTGAAACAAAACAAGTCCTTGATGGTGCGCGCTTTATTCTCATTGAGAAAATTTCTGAAAATGCCGATTTATTAGGTAAACTTCGCCAATATCTATGGAATTTTGCAGAGCTTCATTCAACTGTCCAATCCGGCAAGGAAGAAACTGGCAATAATTATAAAGATTATTTTGAGTTTAAAGAGACAATTAAAACAATCCCATCTCATCGTGCATTAGCACTATTACGCGGTCGCAATGAAGATATTCTCTCACTTGATCTCAAACTTCCAGAAGAGATTGAAGATGCGCCATTAGGCACGATTACCAATACTTTTTCTCTCACAAGTCCTCATGATTGGCTTAAAGATACCATTCGCTTAAGTTGGAAAGCGAAGCTCAATCTTTCCCTATCATTAGAACTGATCAACCAACTCAAAGAAGCTGCCGAAACTGAAGCCATTAAAGTCTTTGCGCGCAACTTAAAAGATCTGCTTCTTGCATCTCCTGCCGGCGAAAAAGGAATTTTAGGCATTGATCCCGGTTTAAGAACTGGCTGTAAAGTCGCCGTTGTCGATCGTACCGGCAAGTTATTAGATACGGCAACAATCTATCCTCATGCGCCAATGAACAAGTGGGATGAATCACTACATACGTTAACCCAGCTGGTGGAGAAATATTCGCCAGAGCTGATTTCGATCGGCAATGGTACGGCTTCCCGTGAAACTGATAAATTAGGGGCAGAACTTTGTAAGAAATTCCCCAAACTTAATAAAGTTGTCACAAGTGAAGCGGGCGCATCCATCTATTCAGCTTCAGCACTTGCTGCAAAAGAATTCCCCGAATTAGATGTTTCACTGCGCGGAGCTGTTTCCATTGCTCGCCGTTTACAAGATCCTCTAGCAGAGCTCGTTAAAATCGAACCAAAAGCGATCGGGGTTGGTCAATATCAGCATGATGTAAATCAGGTTCAGCTCAATCGTATGCTGGAATCTGTCGTCGAGGATTGTGTAAACGCCGTCGGTGTTGATGCCAATACCGCATCAAGTGCATTACTGGCACAAGTTTCTGGACTAAATGCGACAACTGCACAAAATATCGTGGATTATCGTGATGAAAATGGACCATTTAAAGATCGTACAGCCCTCAAAAAAGTACCTCGTTTAGGACCCAAAACTTTTGAATTAGCAGCAGGATTCCTCCGTATTCGCGGATCCAATCCCCTCGATATCTCTGCCGTTCACCCAGAAGCCTATCCTGTTGTCGAGAGAATCTTAAAAGCCTCTCAAAAACCGCTGACTGATCTCATCGGCAATAGCGCCTTTATCAAAACGCTCAAAGCACAAGATTTCGTCTGCGACAAATTTGGCGTTCCAACCATTCAAGATATTCTTGAAGAGTTAGAAAAACCCGGAAGAGACCCAAGACCTGAGTTCATTACCGCTGCATTTAGAGAAGATGTTTCAGAGCTTTCAGATCTCAAAGAGGGCATGCAACTAGAGGGCGTTATTACGAATGTTGCCAACTTTGGGGCATTTGTAGATGTCGGCGTTCACCAAGATGGATTAGTCCATATTAGTGCTCTTGCCGATCGCTTTGTGAAAGATCCGCATGAAGTGGTGAAAGTCGGCGATGTTGTGAAGGTAAAAGTCCTTGAAGTGGATATTCCTCGTAAACGAATCGCGCTGACAATGCGTATGAACGATTCTATCGGTGAAAATCATAGTAACAATAGTTTTGTCTCTGCATCAAAAGGACAAAAGCGTTCAATGAACCAACGAATTCAACAAGCACCCAGCAATAATCCATTTGCAGATGCATTAGGCCAACTTAAAAAACGTTAAGTTAATCATTCAATGTAATGCCGCAAATCACGGTCATTCGTCGAAAAGTATCATGACATTAATAAAACTAACAACGATAGGTATTTAATATCTATCGTTTTTTTATGCCGTATGATTTTTTGTAAACGTAAAACAGAGCCATTAAAACTTGCCCCTGACGATGCTTTCTATTCTCTGTTATAATGCCTGCAATCTCATATCAGCATACGTTCCAATGAAAAGCCTCAATGCCTTCATTGCTGCTCGCTATTACTTTGCACAATTAGAGGATTCCAATGACAAAAAAGCTCTGTGCGCTACTACTAGGTCTCAGCCTAACGATTGCCGGATGTACGCAACAACATTCACCGGAAGATAGCATTCAGACTTTCTATGAATCTCTCAGCAGTCAAAATTATCCTGAATTGCTTTCACTCTTTGATCTCGAAAGCAATCTTCAAGGGCGACAATCAGAATCAGAGCTTTATGAGATATTGGCAATTATTTTCAAAGATGTGGCTTTCAACATCCAAAAGAAAGGTGGAATTCATAAAATTGAATATCACTCCATTGAATATAATACCGATAAAGACCGCGCAGTTGTCAGATATACACTCAATTTCAATGACGGCAGCTATACCTTTGACACGCTCTTTTTAACCAAGGATCACACGGGATTTTGGCAACTCACATTAGAATAGATCAGCCCTCTTTGGATAAGATTTTTAAGACAATATGGCATTCAGCTATAATATCATCTTTAAAAGAGTGTTTTAACTCAGCAATTTACAACCAATTTCTCATCCCCTCTCATTTTAAGAAGATTCACAATAACTGCCGGCATGCGATCAATAAAAGCTTGCAAGCGTTCTCCCCAGCCATGCTGGCTATTTTAAAAAGCACAGCTACACTCAATGATTTAAATAATTGAGTGAAAACTAATTTCATCATCAAAAAAAATGGCTCGTGACTTTTTATAAAAATCACAAAGACAAAAAAGCCACTGACATTTTCTCAGTGGCTTTCGCAATTTCATCATCTAAACATAATGATTCTATTTTTCTTTAGCGCGTTCTAATTTACGCTTACGCTTCGCACTACCACGAATTTCCGTCGTTTTACCTGGACGATTCGCATATGGGTTATCATTCTTACGATAAAGAATCTTCACCGGTGCTCCCTCAATTCCCAGCTCTTCACGATACACTTTGCTCAAGTATCGCGTATAGCTATCTTTCACATATTGTGTACGATTTCCGTGAATAATGATCTTCAAGGGGTTTTTTCCACCTTGATGCGCAAAACGTAACTTCGGCGCATAACCTTTATCCATCGGCGGCTGATGATTGTGAACGGCAAGCTCTAAAATATTCGATAACTCATTCGTCGTAAACTCACGCATTGATTGATCAAATACCTGAATTGCTTCACGAATTACTTGCAATACACCCTGTCCGTTCAATGCTGAAATAAACATTGGCTCCGTATAATCAATAAATGCAAAACGACGAGAGAAGTCTTGCTGAATCCAGCTCTTTTCATCTTCTTCTAGTGAATCCCACTTATTAACGGCAAGAATCAAACCTTTTCCTGCTTCTAATACTGCACCAAGTAATGTCGCATCTTGATCCGATAATCCTTCTTTCGCATCAAATACAAAAACAACAACATTCGCTTTCTCAAGTGCATCTAAGCTCTTAATCACGCTGAACTTTTCAATCATATCCGTCACACGGCTACGACGACGAATTCCGGCAGTATCAATGAGAATAAATTCACGATCATATGCCGTAAATGGAATCTCAATAGCATCTCGTGTTGTACCTGCAACATCGGATGCAAGCACTCGTTCTTCACCTAGCATTTGATTGATGAGCGTGGATTTCCCAGCATTTGGTCGACCAAAAACCGCAAGACGAATAATATCGTCTTGAATTTCTTTACTCTCTTTCACTTCTGGAAAATCAATCACTTCATAGGCACGATTCATCAACTCATAGAGCCCTTGATTATGCGAAGCTGAAGTTGCAACGGGTTCACCTAATCCTAGCGAATAGAATTCCCCAACAATCACTTCCGGTGAAATACCTTCGGCTTTATTTACAACAACAACAACAGGTTTTCCCATGCGACGAAGTCTATCTGCAATTTCATCATCAAACGCGGTAACACCTGAGCGACCATCGACGATAAAGAAAATAAGATCAGCTTCTTCAGCAGCAATCCATGCTTGTTCTGCAATTAAATGATCCATCTGATTATCATCACCTGATAATCCTCCGGTATCTAATACATTGTAAGGTCGATCTCCAACCTTACCAACGCCATATTGGCGATCTCTTGTTAAACCTGGTTGGTCCGCAACTAATGCATCTCTTGTTCTTGTTAACGCATTAAATATCGTTGATTTACCAACATTAGGACGCCCTACAAGGGCGATAAGCGGTTCTGACATCCTATCCCTTAAATTGAAACTTTATAAAGTGTACCTGAATAATCTAAGAGATAAACGCTACCATTAATCTCTTTAATATCCAGTAAAAATCCTGTAGATCCGATCTTCGTCGATCCTTGTAGGGTTCCTGTCGCACTATCAAGAACATGAACATATCCTTCATAATCACCGACAACAATATGGTTCCCTACTAATACAGGTTTTGTGAGGTTTCGACCACGGAGATCTTGATTATCCCACATTGGTGATCCATCTTTTGCATCTAAAGCTTGAACAGTACTGTCTCGCTCAACTGAGATCACTGCGTTGCCCGTAAATGCTAATCCTGCGTAAGTGCCCTTCCCTTTTTGCCAAAGTTTACGGCCTTGATGTGTTAATGCAGTAATACCTGATAAATATTGTCCGACAAAAATTCGATCTGTCGTTACGATCATTGCGGCATCCACATCTCTTAATCCGCCCATGAAGCTACCATTTAAAGGTTCACTTAAAACAGTGCTCCATTTTTGCATTCCTGTTTGTGCATCAATTAATGCTAATGTTCCTTCATCACTTGCCACCAAAACATCATTATTTAAGAAAGTTGGTGCTGCTGCGCCACGAACAGACAGCTCAGAGTTATTAAAAATATACGCCCAATCATCTTCACCTGTCTGTAGGTTAAATGTCTCAACAGCGCCAAACAACGTTCTTACAATTGCAACATCCCCATTCCCCACTGGCGGAACAGCCGGCACACCAAGAACTTTCTTCGACCACATTGAATCACCACCAGATGCTGAAAGTGCTTCAATATGTGCATCTTGACGTCCTACTAGTAAAACGCCTTGACTATAACCAACCCCAGTATAAAGCGGAGAACCGACTTTTTTCTCCCAGACTTTCTGTCCACTATTCATGTCAATTGCTGTTACAACCCCTTTTTGCCCCGCAATATAGAGCGTGCTAACACCATCATCAGCAATTAAGAATCGTAAGTTACTATCTTTAGGCGTTTGGCTTCCTGTTTTGATCTCCCAACTCTTCATCACTAAATTTGAAGGGATTGTACTATTGAGTTCTGTAGGTTGTGCAAGATTACTCTTTCCACGAAGACCGCCGGCACATCCTGCGATTACGAGAGAAACAATCATCGCCGTGATAATTTTTTTCATTGGTTTATGATCCTATCTACAGTATTAACTATTCTGCACTTAAACGATTCAATTTATTCAAAGCACCATCAGGCACAATGTCACTGGTTAATGCTTCTTCGTAAGATATTTTAGCATCTTGTTCACGACCCATCGACAGATAGATATCCCCTTCAAGAACCTTTCTTAATCCTAAGAATTCAACCGCTTGAATTTGCTTTAAAGATTCTAATGCAACTTCATTCTTACCCTGATCAAACTGCACAATCGCTAAACGATATTGCAATAAGGCCTTTAAACCTTCGTCATCAGCCGTCGTTAACGCACTATTTAAGAGTATTTCAGCGGTGACAAAATCGCTCGCACCATGTGCTTCTTTTGCTAATAACATCGCTGAAAATGCTTGATAAATTCCTTCATTTGAAGCGACAAGCTGTTCACTCATTGCACCATCAATGGGCTCATCACCATATTGCGATAAAAATGACTCATAACTATCAAATGTCGCATTTAATTCACTCACCTGATGGCGTTTATAAAACTCCACTCCAGCAATAGAACCAATGACTAACGCCACCAAGAATAAGAGATAGCCTGCATTTCTTTTTAACCAATCAATGAGGACTTCTGCACGCTGTTCATCTGTTTCGTATTGATTTAAAGCCATTAAATTAACCTTCTTACTATTTTAAATTTTTTGTAAAAACTGGGAAAGTTCGATACGCGGAATTTCTTGTTGCTCTCCATCGGTACGAAGATCTTTAAGAATTACGATATCCTTATCTAACTCATCATCGCCCATAATTAAAGCATATTTAGCGCCTGAGCGATCAGCTTTTTTCATTTGTGACTTCATGCTACCGCCACCTAAGTTCGCACTAATCAAAACTTGTGGTAGCTCATTGCGGATCGCTTCGATAACACCTAAACCTTGAAGTGATGCTCGATCCCCCAAGAATACGGTTGTTAATAACGGAGAGGACTCATTCGCTGAAACATCACATGCTTGGCAAAGGAGAATTAAACGCTCCATTCCCATCCCAAAACCAATTGCCGGCGTAGCTCTTCCGCCTAACTCTTCCACCATTTTATCGTAACGACCACCACCACAAACGGTACCTTGTGAGCCTAATTTAGTTGTAGTCCACTCAAATACCGTACGAGTATAGTAATCCATTCCACGAACAATTCTTGGATTCACAATGTAATCAATACCCAAAATATCCAATTGCTGGCAAAGTGTATCAAAGTGTAATTTTGATTCTGGATCTAAATGATCTAATAACTTTGGTGCCTCTGCAATAATGTCATTTAAATCAGGATTTTTAGAATCGAGAATACGAAGAGGATTCGTATAAAGTCGTCTTGTAGAATCCTCATCTAACTGCGCTTTGAAACCTTCAAAATAAGCGATGAGTTTTTCACGGTAAACTTTTCGGCACTCAGCTGTGCCCATTGAGTTAATCTCAAGTTTGACCTCACTCTCGATCCCTAAACGTTTCCAAAAACGCGCAAGCATCGCCAACATCTCCGCATCGGCATCTGGCGTTTCAACGCCAAATACTTCTACATCCGCTTGATGAAACTGTCGATAACGCCCTTTTTGTGGACGCTCATAACGAAATGCCGGTCCAATCTGCCATAATTTTTGAATTTGATTATAAAAAAGACCATGCTGCACACCGGCTCTCACAATACTCGCTGTCATTTCAGGACGGAGCGATAAGCTTAAGTTATCGTTTTGATCAGGAAATGTGTACATCTCTTTTTCAACGATATCTGTTACTTCACCAATTGAACGCGTAAACAGACGAGTCTCTTCCATCATTGGCGTACGGATTTCTGAATAACCATACTCTTGAAACAGTGATCGTAAATGACCTTCAATCATCTGCCAATAACCAATTTCAGAAGGAAGACAGTCGTGCATTCCACGCAAAGCATTTATTTTTTTACTCATTACTTAAATTATTTCCTAGCGATACAGATCAGAATTAAGGGAAAATCGAATAGAAACAGCCTCTTCTGTTAAAGGCCTATAATAATACTCCGGAATCATCTTTCCGTTAACCGTTATTTTATCAATAACTGCGGGGTTTCCTAAATAAACATCATAAATTCCCTGACCTTCTAACTGATATTCATCACCTCGTTTCATCACACGATTAGTAATGATGCGACCTTTCGGGTCTTTCACATCCAACGTCGTAATATCTTCTGCAATAATTTTAAAAAGCGCTTTCTTCATGAAAGCCTCTCTATTTTGTTCAACCTTCTCTTGAAGCGCTGAAGCTTTTACCATGAGTTTCTCTAAAACTAACATCTCAGCTTCAACTAACTTTGGATTCAAAGGCATTTCTTCCGTATCCGACGCTAAAAACTGCTGCTTTTCATCAATTTCTTGAGAGAGCAAAGCCAATTGTGATGCTTGTCCTTCAATACGAGCACTTAATATCACCCGTTCCACAAAAGGATAAAATCCACTATCACGATCATAAAGAGAAATAACCTCACGCGCACGATGCTTCATTCTATTTGCCACGATTGTCGGCAACTCTAATCCTAGGCGAATCACATCTGGAGATTCATAGAGATATTGAATATGATTTTTCGATACCGTAAAACGCCCAAAAACATCATTTGAGCCAAGATCAATAATTGGCAAAGCCGTTGCTGAGAGCAACGGCGCATAATATCGTAAGGCGGTTCCTAAAACTTCAAACTTACCGGAAGTTTTATATCTTGAATTTTGCGGTTCGGGAGGACTTGTTGAATCAACGACTAACTCGTTCTCTTTATTCAACATCACAAGATGTAAATCTTCGCCCAATGACTCATTTAAACTCGATGCTTCTGAAAATGTGAGAGATTCATCAAAATGAATTTCATCAAGCATCGTCGTTTGTTGTTGCTTTACGGAATCAATTAATAGATCCTCAAAACTCACATCCCCTTGCTGAGTCACTTCATTACCACGCAAACTATATTCTAGTTCTAAAGAAGGTAAACGCTCATTCGGCAATGATACTTCTTCTTTTCCTTCTGAAGATAATCGATCTTTAAAAGGTGATGGAATAACGCCACTTTGATAAAGATAAGCAAAAATCGCAATCACAATGACAACAAAAATAAGATAATACTTAAAGTGATTAGAACGCTTCTTCTCTGCCGCCTCATGCTTCACTTTTGAAGTATCGTAAAAACCTTGGCTCTTAGGATCAATCGCAACGGTTAGCTGCTCTAAATCACTCTCAATTTCTTCGCAAGGAATTCCTAAAAACTTGCCATATTTTCGAAGATAGTTTTTAACATATAATAGCGCACCAATTTCTCGATAATTCCCATTTTCAAGGGCAGATACTAACGAAGGTCTCAACGAGAGTACTCTAGATACTTGTTCGACAGATAACTTTTTCTCAAGTCTTGCTGCTTGCAGCTTTGCGCCTAACTCCTGAGCATTCATTCCGTTGCCTTCTCCTCTATTTCCCCATGAAACTGTGTTTTAAGCACATGCTGATATTTCTTCATCTCATCTTGATCATTTAAATGACGATTAATGGCATATCCCAACATTGCACTCTCTTTAGTATAACCATTTAGATCATTGAATCGATTAATCGATGCTTTCGCAGCATGATAATTGCTATCAGAATATTGGATTTTTGCTAAAAAGAAATGCGTTAGCGCATAATGATCATCAAGTATCAAAGCCTTCTCAGCAGCTTCTCGCCCTTTAGAAATTTGATTCTTGTTAATATAACATTTCGTAGCAGCAGTATATAGTCGAGATTTTACTCGACGATCACTGCTCGCCTCTGCGGCTAATTGCATCTCATCTCCACCAGCGACATAACATTTCAAATCACTATAATTATTCACCGCAACATCGTAATCAGGATTGAGTATTATCGCCTGATAGAAAGCATCACCACTTTCTGTGACGCGCCCACGTCGTTCATAAATAACACCTAAGGCATTATGTGCATCAGGAAAACCAGGATACTCTTCGACCACTGATAATAATTTACTTTCAGCAATATCATAATGCGCTGAATCAATATAATGCATACTTAGTTCAAAATGCTTCTGCTGTGCTTCTGAAAGCATACTCAAATCCATAATTTCATGCTCATTAGCATAAAATGGATTGGTTATAAGAGAACAGCCCGTTAACAACAGATACATCGCGCTCATGATCGAGTATCGAGATACTCTCATGAATCTTGATGAGTGATTCTCTCTCGCTCTTTTCATCTTACAATGTCCTTAAGTATCTATTAACTCACTAATTATTCACAATGCTCTTAAGAGTAAATGCTTCAACTATAGTAATCAAGCACAATTAATCAAACAGATAAAAATAATAATAATGCTGACAAAAATATAATAATTAAAACAATATAAAACAGAATAATTATCACAGCAATACAGCAAGACACTAATAAACACTCATATAAAAAAAAGGGATGATAGTGATATCATCCCTTTTTCATCCAATACTGATCTGCTGTAACAAGATCTATATGACCGTTACTGAATAAGAACTCATTATAGTAACTCTTCAGCGCGTTCGCCTGTACGTTTTGTACGATCTTTCACCTTTCCAGATAATTGTCCACATGCCGCATCCACGTCATCACCGCGAGTTTTACGTGTTACAGCAACAAGGCCATAACCCATCAAAATTGATCTAAAATGATCAATCTGTTTTCGCTCAGAAGTTTTATAATCTACGCCATCAAATGGATTAAATGGAATCAAATTCACCTTTCCAGGAATATTACGAATTAAACGCGCCAATGCATGTGCATCTTCATCACGATCATTCACACCACGCAATAATACATATTCCCAAGTAATCTTCTTATTCGTACCGTCAATATAATTTCGACAAGCATCTAGTAACTCTTCAATCGGATATTTCTGATTAATCGGTACCAATTCATCACGAAGCGTATTATAAGGTGCATGCAGTGAGATCGCGAGCGCAACATCAATATCTTCTTTCAGACGATAAAGTGCCGGCACAACGCCAGATGTACTCAATGTCACACGGCGTTTTGATAGACCAAAACCATAATCGTCCAACATAATCTTCATTGCCGCAATAACATTACGGTAGTTAAGAAGGGGTTCACCCATTCCCATAAAGACAATATTAGTGACTTTTCTCGGTGTAAAGTTATCAATCTCTTCGAAATCATTCAGAAGAAGTTTCGCAATCATTAATTGCCCAATAATCTCTTCAACTGCGAGATTTCGGTTAAAGCCCTGTTTTCCTGTCGCACAGAATGAACAGTCCAGCGCACAACCGACTTGCGATGAAACACATAAGGTTCCACGATCATCTTCTGGAATATACACCATCTCAATGGAGTTTCCAGAATCAAGACGAACTAACCATTTACGCGTGCCATCATCAGAGAGATTATCCATAATCACTTCAGGCAAATGAAGAGTTGTGATCTCTTTTAGCTTCTCACGCGTCTTTTTAGAAACATCCGTCATCTCATCAATTGAGCGAACTCCTTTATGATAGAGCCACTTCATAATCTGAGTTGCTCGATAAGGTTTTTCCCCAATTGACGCACAAAATTCTTTTAAGTCGTCAAACGTCAGACTATATAAATTTGTCTGACGTTTGCCGTTTTCTACTTTAATGTCAATATCTAACATAGATATTTAAAGTCCTTTTTTACTTATTTAAGCCGGCAATTATGCACACACTTTTGGTGCGCCAACTGCGTTAGGGCCAAAGAAGTATTCGATTTCAACTGCTGCTGTTTCAGGAGCATCTGAACCGTGAACTGCGTTCGCGTCGATTGAATCTGCGAAATCGTGACGGATTGTACCCGCTGCTGCTTCTTTAGGATTTGTTGCACCTAAGATTTCACGATGCTTAACAATCACGTTGTCGCCTTCTAATACAGAAATCACAACTGGACCTGAAATCATGAATTCAACTAAGTCGTTGAAGAAAGGACGCTCTTTATGTACTGCGTAGAAACCTTCAGCTTCTTCACGTGTTAAATGAGTCATTTTTGCTGCAACGATTTTGAAACCTGCAGTTTCAAAACGTGAATAGATTGCACCGATAGCATTTTTTGCAACTGCATCTGGTTTAATGATTGATAAAGTCTGTTGTTTGCTCATGAGAACTCCCTAAAATCTGTAAATATAAAGATAAAGCGGCTTAGTCTATCATATTCTACAAATAACTACTCAAAAATGTGAGGCTAAATGAGAGGGGTTTTCGAGAGAATAACTTTTTGATCTCAAGCTTATTTCTCAAGATTTTTCGCTTCTGAAAGCCCTTCTGAATGGTAAACCAACTCGGCAAAGACAGAACCTAATCGGCGCATTGCCGTAACGGAGGGAATCTGAGTATAAAAACCTTTAATTTCATACACTCGTTGATTCTGTACCGCATCAACTGCCGACAAAAACTCCCATTTAGGTTGAACCTTCACAACATCTAACGCATCTCTGCCTGCTGTTGAATCACCCACTAATCCATTTAAGATAAAGATCCACTCTGGGTTTAAAAGCGATATTGCCTCTCTGGTGAGTTCTGGTGCATTCAATGACCCTAAATAGACATTTTCCATCTCTAGTGTATCTAATAGCTCTCCATGAAAGCTTCTTCCCGCTGCCAATCTTGGTAAAATCTTTGCTGCATTATCACCATAATTATAGAGAATAAGTACTCTTGGCTTAGTTTCTCGCATCTGATCTTGAGGAATAAAGCTTTTCAAATCATCTCTTAACGTTGTACCGCCAATCACGACTTGTCCTTCGCAATAGTGACCAATCTCCTGCTTTGCAGCTTCGATCTCATCTAATGTATCCAATGAGAACACTCGGTTTTTGATCCCCAGCGCATTAAGTCTTTGTGCCACAGGATTATTAATGGTTCCTTCTAAAAAAACAATGTCCGGTTTTAACGAAGCAACCTTTTCAAAATTCAGATCAAAATAACCCCCGACAATTTCACGACTTCTGGAAAAAGGTAACTTGCAATAACGTGTTGCCCCCACAATCCGATCATCAATCTTGAGTTCCGACATCATATCGCTCAATGCCGGCGATACCGACACAATGCGCTGACAATTCAAACCTTCACCTTTCGGAATCACGACATAGTCAGCGGCAGCAAAACTCCCCCAAAAAAAGAGTGCTACGCTAAAGTGGATGAATCTCTGGAATGGTTTTCTAAAAGTTTTGATCATTATTCTCTACTTTTCATCTATTCTTATATTCAAACTGTTATCTCATCAATATCCTATAATCTTACCGATCATCGTGTAATTTTTAGAATATTCACACATTTTTCTATCATACAAAAATAGCGCAAGAAGTTCTTACGCTATTTTCCATTTCAAAATGCTCACTCACCATTAAAGTGAAATATTCACCCCAATATACGCCGATCTTCCACGTTCACGATAACCTTCAATAAGGTTATAATCTTTGTTAAATAAATTCTGAATCTTTGCATCAACTTCGAATGTATTGTTAATTTTATAACTACCTGCAACATCAAAAACAAGGAATGACTTTAAAGTTACAGGTGAACTGACCCTCGTTACTGGATTATAACTATTTGCTTTACGCTCACTATAGTAAATAGCGGAAGCATTCAAAGTTAAATTATGAATAGGCTGATAAGTCAAATTTGCAGTAACTTGATGACGAGGACGATAAGTTAGTTTCTGATACTTCTGATCTGATTTCTTTTGCTGCGCATCTAAGTAAGTATAACTACCTGATAGTTCCAATTTTTCATTTAACTTCAGAGAACCTATAAACTCAAAACCTGATGTTTTAACTCTATCTAAGTTCTCATACAAATAAGTAACAGGATCACCCGCTATCATATCCTTATACCTTGTATTAAAATAGCTTATGGAAACAATGCTACTTGCAGTTGGTTTGAATTCAACGCCAAAATCATACCCTCGGCTAGTTTCAGATTTTAAATTAGAATTCCCACCCCACGCAAAATGATATAACTGTGATATTGTTGGTGTTGTAAATCCAGTTCCTAAACTCCCTTTAAAAGCAAGACTATCATCTAAGTTATATCTTGAAGTTAAACGATAAGTCGTTTTACTACCAAAAACAGAGTTTTTATCGTAACGAATTCCGATTGTATTAAAAAACTTTTCTGAAAAGTTTAACCCTTGCTCAAGATATATACTTTTGGTATTTTGAGTTCGATCCAGAGATGCACTACTAACCTTCCCTCTCTCATGCATATACTTCAAGCCAAATGACGTAATAAAATTTTGATCTAAGGTAAATGAGTTATCTAATGCTACTGATTGAGTTCTTCCTGTGAAACTATCTGAACTCCAACTCCCATTATCTTCTCTTTTTAAATTCATTAAAGAGTACGATAAAGATGACGTTAACTTATCATCAAAGAAAGCTCCATTTAATGCCAACCTCCCTGAAAATAGTTTACCTTTATTATCAACATTTTTATTAATTGTATCGACAGTATCATAACGATAATATTGATTATTATAGTTATACGAAAAATCTATATCGAGATCCTCTGTCAACAAATAGTTAAGTCGACCCGAAAGTTGCCTATTTTTATATTTATCTTTATCGTAATCTAAAGGCTGCTTCCATGACTTATCTTCTGTAACATCTATTCCATGACTATTTTCGATTAAACCACTAAGTGAATAACGCAACTTCCCTTGCTGTCCTGTTGTCTTAATACTTGTTTGAAATGTACTATTTGACCCAGCCATCAATCGTACTTTGGTTCCTTTTTGATTCAAGTCATTAGTAAATATTTGAATAACTCCCGCCATCCCTGAACTTCCGTAAAGAGCACTTTGAGGCCCATTCAAAATCTCAATTCTATCAACATCTAATAGCGCTCCAAAGCTCATGAAATTAAAACTGCCACCTGTACCAATCGGGTCATACATTGGCACACCATCAATCAATACCAGTGTACGATCACTTCCCCGAATAAAAAGGGAACTTGGACCATTGATCCCATTTTGACTAAGAATCACACCGGGCTGATGCGCTAATGCTTCTGTTGCCGTGTGATATTGACGATTTTGAATCTCTTTGCCAGTAATCACGATACTTTGGCTACCAATTTCATTGGCAGATGTTGCATAACGATTCGCCGTAAAGATAATCTCATCTTCACTTTCAGTCGTTTTAACATCTTGTGCGAATGCAACTTGAGACAATGGGAGCGCCGAAAAAAGCGCGAGCGCAATCGCTTTGGGGGAAATTTGTTCTAACATAAACCTCTTTAACCTCGAGAGTAGTTTAAGCTGGGTGGTATCTGACTTTACCGGCATTACGGCATTACAGTGGCGGGTCCGTGAGGGAGTTTCACCCTGCTTCCCAAATCCAACTTTAATCATTGAAAATAGATAGTTAACTGATGATATTCTTTAGAAATTCATCAAAACGGGATTATCATACCTCTTTTTTCTAAAAAACGATTAATGATTTGAAAAAAATAGCTTGATGTAAATCTTCTTTTGAAGCTGATAAGCGGCTGGGGAGAATGCTTGCATGCTGATATTAATCTCGCGCCAGCAGTTGTAACAACTATTTCTAAACCGAAGCGACTATAAATCTATAGATGCAACTAAAGAGAAAATTTTGCATATTGATATCAATCCCATGCCAGGCCAGCAATAGCAACCAATCTGTTTATATTAATCTATCAAAATGATAATCTCGAAAATGATGAGCGTTCTTTTAAAATGGATAAGCAGCTAAAGAGAATGCTTGCATGCTTGTATGAATCTCGTGCCAGCAAGAGATGCAATCATTTCCAACCAAACATTAGATATAGCTAAAACGTCAATGAAAAAACCTTTATCACGAAGATTTCTTCGGCAACACAAACTTCTGAGCATCTCCTTCTCGTAGTAAAACAGAGAGAAAAAATGGTGCACCAAAAATTGCGGTAACAACACCCACAGGAATTTCCGCCGGCTTTAAAATCACCGATCCTAACGTATCGGCAACCACTAAGACCAATCCGCCCAAAAAGATCACCGCAATAAATAGACGGCGATGATCCGCACCCAATAATTTACGAGCGATATGCGGAATCACCATTCCCACAAAACCAATCGGTCCGGCAACCGCGACAAAAACGCCGGTCATTAAACTCACAATCAAGAACAGTAAGCCCATTACTCTTGCGCTATTAACACCGCGAGAATAGGCTATCGCTTCGCCTTGCTGTAACAAGTTTAATTCCGGCAGATAACGATAAATAATCCCTAAACCAATCAATGTCACGCCGAACAACTGCCAAAGTTCTGTCAAAGAGACAAAGGATAATCGTCCCATCATCCAGCTCATCATGGCGAGTGCCGATGATGATTTTCCGAGCGCTTGTAGCAACATTAAAATACTGGAGATAAAAAACGTTAAAATCACGCCCATTAGCAATAATTTCAGTGGAGAATGTCCGGCATGAAAGTTCACTTGATAGATGATCAAAGTGACCAATCCCGCACCAATAAAGGCAAACAGACTCAAACCACTCATCATGCCGAGCGTGAATGTTAATCCAAAATAGATGTAAATTGCCGCCCCTAAGCTCGCTCCGGCCGCTACGCCAAGTGTAAAAGGTTCCGCTAATGGATTTCGTAAAATCGCTTGAAATACTAATCCTGATACCGATAATCCAGCGCCCACAATCCAAGCTGCAAGTGATCTCGGCACGCGCATTTGCCAAAATATCTCAGCATTTTCGCTCCATGGCGTTAAAAATGTCAGACCAAACATCGGCGCAATCAATAATGCGGCAATGCTCAAGCAGATAATGATTGCCAAAATAGTGTATTGCCGGCGTTTATCTCGGCGCAAAGTCACGAGATAACTTTGTGAGTTTGAAGTTGTTGTAACATCTGTTATCGCTGAATTATTGGAAGAACCATCAATCATGTTTACCATTCCTTTAAAAATAACGTGCACGATCAGCGTGCCAGATTTCGGTAAAATGATAATCAAAAACCTCTGATAATAACGCCTGCGTTAAAACGACTTCACGCCGTCCAAATGCCGCAATATTTCCTGACTTCAAAGCCAGAATATGTGAATAACGATGTAGTGCATTCATATCATGTGTCACCGAAATAATCGTCTTATCCGTTAATGAATGAATGAGCGCTTCCATCGCTTCTCGATATTTTGGGTCCATTGCCGAATTGACTTCATCTAAGAGAATGATCGGCGTTTCTTGCGCTAACACACCGGCAATATAGACTCGTTGTCGCTCGCCGCCACTTAAACTTGATAATCGTCTTGCGGCAAATGGCAAAACATCACAACGCGCCAAGGCTTGCGTAATCATCTCAGTATTTTCGGCTTTAGTGGTCGCATAAGGAAATCGGCTCAATTCGCACCATTCCCAAACGGTAATTTCTGTTTCCGGCGCTTGCTGCTGCCCTATATAACTCATCAACTTGGCACGCTCTTTTAGAGATAACTCTGAAAAGTTCTCTCCCAAAATTCCATACGCTGAAAATGCCGTTGGAATCACACCGAGCAACCCTCGCATTAAGGTACTTTTTCCAGAACCATTCGCGCCAATCACCGCCAGCTTTGCCCCCTTTGGCAAAGAAAAAGAGAGATCTTTTAAAAGTATTTCGCCATTCGAGAGCATCGCCGTCATTTTCGACAACGCAATCGCTGTATCAATCTCTCTTGTTTGGGATAACGGCATATTGCACTCTCTTTTCATCTTGTGAAACACATTGTAGATCTGAAACTGATTTAAGTTATCGAATTAAAGTGCCTTTTAAAAGCAGCTCCGTCGCTGGAGAAAATGTTGGCATGCTTTTCTCAATCTTGCGCCAGCAGTTATAACAACTATCTCTAAATCGAAAGGATAATAATATCGAGCATCCGTTTTCAAACCAATATTCACAATTAATCATCAACGCTAATCTTCAGCAGATCATCTGCAAAAAATTTCTAACTTTCAAAAAATTGGATCCTGGCAACCTTGTCGATCTTAAATCGGCATTACCACATTATGCCACGAGTTGAGCAATTCTCACTATCGTAACTGAAAACGTATCGGCTTCAAATTAATTCCCGATGCCGGCACTTCTTCTACTTTCATCAATCGCAATAATTTTTCCACCGCTGAGATGGCGCAACGATCTAATCGCTTAAATCCTGAGCTTTCTACCATCACCACTGATAATCTGTCCTGATTTTTCACAATTTTCAAATTCACAACGCCTTCTTCACCCCGGCGCTTAGAACTTTCGGGATAACATCCTTGAATCTGTGCATGAATTTTTGCGGCAAGCTCTGTCGAAAATTGGTCGCCAGATCTTGCAACCACATTCGCCGTAGATTGCGATACTTCTACCGGCTTATTATGACTGTTATCGACCGTTTTCTCGCGATTATCAGCTTGCGAGTGATTTTTCGAGATCGGCTTGATAGCTTCTGATCCTCCTTCCGGCAAAACAGATGAATCATGCTTTTCCGACATTAACGTTTTCTGTTGGATATCCTGCTGAATGTCATGTTCGATTTCAGGTTCGATTTTAATCGCACTTTCTGCCGCAGAAGCGATTACCGGCACTAATGCTGAATCTGCTGTCGATAAGATTTGATTCGTCTCTTTCGCCAATGACGATGGAGCGGATTCTGAAAGTGGATTGCGATGCTGACTCGATACAATCTCTAACGTGAAATCCATCGTGTTCTGACTGCCGGCAACTTGCGATAAAGCAAGTTGTTGTGCTTGATAAAATGAGATTCCTAGCCATAAAATGCCGGCATTAAGCAGCAAAGAGAGAAGTAATGCAAAGAGCTTCATGCTTCCCCTCTTCATCTATCTAAATCCCTCGCACACTATTCAACAGGTGCATGAAACGATCATATTCCAACAAATATTCAGCAGGATTGGGGAATTGAATCAACTGCCAACCAAGATAGATCACCAAAATCGTCATCATCCAAAACAGAATCGCCATGATCACCGATAACAACTGAACAGCAACGGATAACGTACATTGATTGCCATAACGATTGTCTCGCGCTTGGCTCGGCACAAACATCGCCGAAATCACGATCAAAATATAGATGATAATACCGATATCCATCCAACGTTTCTTCTCGGCAATAAATTGAATCCACTCTGGGGAAAACAGACGTTGAAAACTTTCCACTGTTGGCGCTTCTGTAAACTTCTTCAACTTCGCAATAAAGAGCAGTAGATTACTCTCTTTCAGTAGCGCAATCAGATCGATCATAAAAAGAATAATTAAACCATAAAAAAGTAGCAATGGAATCAAAGCAATCAGCGGTGAAATGCCGGCATCTTTAAATCGCCCAATATAAGCGTAACTAAACCCAAGCATCAGAAAGATGGCAAAACCTAATAGGTAGTATTGCAAGTCCACGATATTCATCACAAACTTCATAATTGCCGGCAAATTCGCATCCAAAGAAGGCGCATACGCGCTGAAGATTGTAAAAACAACGATTAAAAAGAGCAGCCACAATATACCTGAAACCATCTGCAACAGACGGCGATTGATACGAGGAATAGTCAACAGTTTCGGCATAATTCTCTCTTTGTGAAAAGGTAAGTACTGGGTTTCATAAAGTGTTTCATTGTAGATGTAATATCATCATTACTAGCATGAAATAGTGGTGAGATCGGTTTAAAAATCGCTATTACAACTGCTGGCATGAAATTGATAAAAGGGTGCAACTATTCTCTCCAGCGATACATCACCTTTTGAATAGAACCTTTAATCAGATCATCTAAAGCCGATTTTACTATAACGACTTGTCTACAGTGACAAGATATTTCCTAAATATAGGAACCGCTAATTACTAGATTCAGAAGTTCACTCATCATAAAATATTTTATACAAAATCCCCAATTAACGCTCTAAGCTATCGAGCATCGATTGTAATCCGGCAAGTGTTTTTGAGGTGTTTTCTCGCATCGCCTCTTTTGAGGGTGCTTCCCCCGTTTTATGCCATGTAATATTATCTTCCGGCAATTCATGCAGAAAACGGCTCACTTTACAAGATTCCCATTCGCCGTAACGTTTACGCTGACGACAATAGGTAATATCGAGCTTTTGCCTTGCGCGCGTCACGCCCACATAAAAGAGTCGGCGCTCCTCTTCCACCATATCGTTATCAATACTGTTTCGATGCGGCAAGATATCTTCTTCTAATCCCACCATAAAAACATAGGGAAACTCGAGCCCTTTCGCACTATGCAGCGTCATTAATGTCACTGCATTCTCTTCCTTTTCTTCATTTTGATTCTCTAAAATTGAGATCAGCGTTAGGTGCGACAAAATATCACCGAGCGGCGCAGATTCTCCGACGAACCATTCTCGCAGCGCATTGACACTATTTTGCTTACGTTCAAATGCTTTCGGTGATGAAGATTGCTCTCGCAAATATTCATCATAACCAATCGCATTGGTGAGCTTACCAAAGAGCGTTTCTACATCCATCTCATATTTACCAAGCTCCCGAATCATCTTGGCAAAGAGCGCACATCGCTGCCCACTTTTTCCGATAAAACTGCTCAAATGTGGATGCTCTAATGTTTCAAACAGCGAGAGTTTATGGAGATCGGCAAATTCCGTAATCTTCTTCAAGGTCACAGCCCCAATCTCTCGCTTAGGAATATTGATAATACGGAGCAATGATGGATTATCTTCAGGATTGACGATCAGCTTAAGATACGACAATAGATCTTTCACTTCTGGCTGTTGAAAGAAACTGGTACCGCCAACAACTTTCACAGGAATGCCGCGCATTCTAAGTGCCATCTCAAAAATTCGAGATTGATGATTCCCTCGATAGAGAACAGCATAATCACTATATTGGCTACCATTTAACATCGCATCATGGACAATCGTTGTTGCCACATATTCCGCTTCCGCTTCGGCACTTTTAAAATCGCGAATCTCAATGCGTTCGCCATCGCCTAAATTGGACCACAACGCTTTATCGTAAAGATGGGGATTGAGGGAGATCACATGGTTTGCCGCTTTTAAAATATGTCCCGTGGAACGATAATTTTGCTCTAGCTTTACCAGCGTTAATGTCGGAAAATCCACCTTCAATTGATGAAGATTTTCCGGACGCGCACCGCGCCAAGCATAGATCGATTGGTCATCATCGCCGACAACCGTGAGATGTTTTCCTGCCCCGATTAATAGTTTCACCAACTCATATTGGCACAGATTCGTATCTTGATATTCATCGACGAGCATATAACGAATCTCTTTTTGCCAATAGCTGCGTACTTCTGCATTTTCTCTAAGAAGCTGCATTGGTAACAGAATTAGATCATCAAAGTCGATCGCGTTATAAGAGAGCATCTGCGCTTGATAACGCTCATACAGTTCCACCAAACTCTGTTCATACTCATCTACCGCTTCATTTTGCAATGATGAAAGTGAGCGCATATCATTTTTCCAAGTAGAAATACGATCGAGCGCCAGTCGAATCGTATCGTTATCTGCTTCAATCAAAGATTCCATCAACTGAAAAGTATCTTTCTGATCATAGATCGAAAATCCTTTTCGCAGCCCAAGAAGCTTGCCGTGCTTTTTAAGAATCGATAATCCAAGCGTATGGAACGTTGAAACCTTCACCTTTCGACCTTTCTCTTTGCCTAAAGTGCCGGCAAGGCGATCCGCCATCTCTTTTGCCGCTTTATTGGTGAACGTCACCGCATAAACAGCTCGAGGATCGTAGAACTGCTCTTCGATTAGATACTTAATTTTTTCGGTAATCACGCGCGTTTTACCAGATCCGGCACCGGCTAATACCAATAGCGGCGTATGAATATGATTCACGGCACTTGCCTGTTCAGGATTTAATTTCATACGTTTTCTTAACCTTTCCCACAAACAATTTTTAAGAGTATTCCCCGAAAAAATAATGGCTCAAGCACCTTGCCCAAGCCAACTTTAATATAGTAACAACATTGATCACAAACTGATGATCAATATAACTTTAATAAGATCAGCAATATAGAAGATCATATTAAACTGCTGATACGCGATTGATAAAAGCATGCCAACATTCTCCCCAGCGACACATCACCCTTCCAAAGAACGTTGAACTCAAAAAATGCAATGATTAAATGAACTAAATCACGCGCGCTTGCAATAGATGATGCATGTGGATTAATCCTAAAACAATATTATCTTTGACTACCGGCAACGATGTAATTCGTTTTGTCTCCATCAAATGGACTGCATCCACAGCCAATGCATCAGGCGAGATTGTAAATGGCGTTCTTGTCATACAATCTGCCATCGTCAGTTCATGCACATCTTTGCCGGTCATGAGCGAACGACGAAGATCTCCTTCTGTAAAAACACCGAGCAAATGATGATCTTCATCCACCGCAACCGAAACGCCAAGCGGCTTCTGTGTCATTGCCAACAGAGTATCTGTTAATGAGGTGTTTTCGGCAATTGCTGCAAGCTCTTCAAAAGGTGCCATAATATCTTGCACACGCAGTAATAATCGGCGACCTAGCTTTCCACCAGGATGAGAAAAAGCAAAATCTTCCGAAGTAAAGCCACGCATTTCAAGAAGCGTCACCGCAACCGCATCGCCCATTGCTAATGCCGCAGTTGTACTTGCTGTTGGCGCAAGATTTAGCGGACAAGCTTCACGCTCCACTTTCACTAATAGATGAAAATTAGAAGCACGCGCTAATGTAGAGTTTTCATTGCCGGTCATAGAAATAAGCGGAATTTTACGGCGTGCAATAATTGGTAAGATAGAGATAATCTCATCCGTTTCTCCAGAGTTTGACAGCGCCAGCACCACATCAATCTCTGTTAACATCCCTAAATCACCATGGCTTGCTTCCGCAGGATGTACAAAAAATGCCGGCGTACCAGTACTTGCTAGCGTTGCGGCAATTTTACTACCAACATGCCCCGATTTTCCCATTCCGGTCACAACAACTCGCCCACGACAATCTCTTAAGAGCTCACAAATCTCAACAAAGTTAGCATCAATTTCCGATTGCAATGCTAACACAGCATCCGCTTCGATCTTCAACACTTCTTTCGCGCTTGCGATATAACTCTCTGCTGTTCTCTCTTTCATCTCAATCCTAAAATTGCCTGATTATAAAAAATGCTTCAATTATAACGCATCAATTTCTTTATCTAAAATTACTTCTTAAACATTGACATAACCTCTTAATATTCAGCGTATTATCATCTCTATTCTTCCTTTACTACAAATGATAGCCAAGTAACTCCACTATGAAAAAACTCAATGCTCCCTTACTTTTATGCGCCCTATATCTCATTGCCGCTTATCCAATCGCTTTTTGGATACACGAAGAATATGCATCTTTTTCTCCTATTGGTCATTATAAATTTTATAATGACAAGCAAAATAGTAAGCCGCTAAAATCCTGAATCTACAGTAATATTATCGATTATTCATTGCATCATGATCATTGTTTTACTCATCTTATTTGGGTTAGACTAAGCAGCAGTATTGAAAACAATTCCCATGTGAGATTTAATCCTATAAAATACTTTTAAAGATTTTTATATAATCTTCAAAACCAATCCAATAATGCATTATCTAAAATAACAAGGACTTTTGACTTTATGCTTAATGCACTTGAAGAGAGACAAACGCAGCTCTACGCTATCATCATTCTCATTGCCGTAGTGATCGGCTTAAACTTCTCAGAATCTCTCACTTCACTACCTGAACTGATCCCTTTTGCGCTCGGTTTTTTGATGTTTAGTATGTTTGCACAGATTCCCTTTTTAGAGCTCAAACGCGCCTTTTCTCATCCGCAATTTTTTGTGGCGCTATTTATGAGTAATTATGTGGTTGTTCCCTTAATTGTTTGGGCTTTAATTCATAGTTTTTCCCCTGATACAACGCTTAAAATCGGCATTTTATTAGTGCTTCTCACACCTTGCATTGATTATGTAGTCGTTTTTACCAAGCTCGGCAAAGGCGATGCGGGATTAATGCTCAGCGTAACACCATTTCTTTTCTTTACTCAGATCCTCTTCCTTCCGCTCTATTTTTGGTTCTTTATGGGTGAAGAAGTTCTCGATATCATCACCATTACGCCGCTTATCAATACATTTATCTATATGATCGTGATTCCTTTTTTTGCCGCAATGTTATTACAACTGAGCGCCGTAAAAATGAATATTTTCAAACATACACTGAATCTCTCGGCATGGTTACCAGTTCCTTTAATGGCACTCGTTCTATTTCTCATCGTTGCCACACAGATCCCCATGATTTCTCAAAACTTAGAGCAAATCTCTGCCGTCATCCCCATCTATCTTATTTTTATGGTCGTGGCATTTATTGCAGCGCTATTAATTGGCAAAGTGATGAGTTTCCCTAGCGAAGAAGTTCGAACACTGATCTATAGCACCGGCACTCGTAACTCTCTTGCCGTTCTGCCATTTGCCTTTGCGCTGTCGCCGGAGATCGCCGGCATTGTTGCAGCCGTGATTGTCACGCAAACATTAGTAGAGCTGATCGGCGAGCTTTTCTATACCAAAATTACACCCTATATTTAGTAATTTCGGTTTAGAAGTGATTATTACAACTGCTGGCGCGAGATTGATAAAAGAGTGCAACCATTTTCTCCAGCGATGCTCCACCTTCTAATAGAGCTTTTAATAGAATCTTTAATCAGATACTTTAAAATCGATTTCACGATAAAACCGATATTACGATCTTGCTATAATGAAGCTCGTTTTAACCAATCATTCATCAACTAATGGATCATCATTTAAAAATATGACAAATCAACCCGCAAAAAACAGTACAGACATCATCTTATATAGCACACTTGATTGCCAACTTTGCGAAGTGGTGGAAGATCGATTAAAAGCAGAAAATATCTCCTATCAATACATTGATATTGTCCATGATGATGCACTGGTTGAAGCTTATGGTTGGTTTATTCCGGTCATCAAATGGCAAAATGAGATCTTTAAAAGCCCTTTAGATCTCGATGAAATCATTGAGAAAATCCGCTCATAAGCAACTTTTTACACAAAATAATCACAATAATGTAATAAACTATTTGAGCAACAATACATTTATGCAATAATAGCGCTATTCACTTTTAAGCATCGCAAATTTTAATATCCGCAATCCGCTTATATGAGGCGCACTTATGTTAATCGATCTCTATGTTAAAAATTTCGCCATTATTGATGAGATGCAACTAGACTTCTCACCAAACCTCACCGTCATTAGCGGTGAAACAGGTGCCGGGAAATCTTTAACAGTTGATGCTTTGTCGATTGTTCTTGGCGGCAAAGCCGATGGATCCATGGTTTACCAAGGAGAAGATCAAGGCGAAGTGATTGCCACTTTTGATATCTCCAACATCCCTCGCGCCAAAACTTGGCTCACCGAAAACTCAATTGGCTTTGATGATGATCTCTGTATTATGCGCCGTGTGATTTCCGGCTCGGGGAGAACGCGCGGATTTATTAATGGTCGCTCGATGCCGCTTCATGCGCTCAAAGGTTTAGGCGAGCGCTTAGTCGATATCCACGGACAGCACGCCCATCAATCTCTCACCAGAGCCAACGCCCAACGACATTTAGTCGATCAATATGCCGGCAGTGTAGAAGAAGTCAGTGAGCTTGCCACATTTACCCGAGAAATGCAGGATCTTGAAACCAAACTCAATGAACTTAAAAACCGCGATGAGAGTACTCAAGATCGCATTAACTTCCTGAAATTCCAACTCGCAGAATTTACGAGCATCAAGCCACAAGAAGGAGAATGGGAAGAGATCAATCAACGCTTTGATCATCTCAACAACTTTGAGCTTCGCATTGCGGCAGTGGAAGAAGCCGTCAATTATCTTGGCAATGATGAACATGGGATTACAAGACAACTAGCCCAATTAGAGCAATCGTTACAGACGATTGAAAACTTTGATCCTAGCGTAAAAAGCATTACAGAAATGATCTCAAACGCGCTGATTCTCTGTTCTGAATCAGAAAATGAGCTCAGCGCCAAAATGGATCATGAAGGATTTGATATCGAAGAGATGCGCAGTGTAGAATCACGCATGCAAGAGCTCAATAGCTTGGCAAGAAAACATCGCATCGATCCTGAAAATTTACTGCTTAAACAACATGAGTTGGAATCAGAACTCAAATCACAAGATGTATCTGAAGAAGAGATCAAAGAGCTTGAAGAGAAAATTCAGCAAATGAAACAATCATGGCAAACCATGGCGGATGAGATTACACAAAAACGCCTTGAAGCCATTAAAGAACTGAATGAAAAGATCACAGAATCCATGCAGGATCTTGCGATGGATGGCGGGAAATTTGCCGTGAATGCGCTCCCCAATGTGCCGTACCATCCTTATGGCAATGAAGCGATGGAATTTACCGTTTCGGCAAATCCAGGACAACCATTACAACCCTTAGGAAAAGTCGCTTCCGGCGGGGAATTAGCCCGAATTAGCCTTGCGATCTCTGTGATCCTAAGTATGCGCTCTTCCCTTCCAACCTTAATCTTTGATGAAGTCGACACTGGCGTTGGTGGCGCCGTTGCCGAGATGATTGGTCGTCACTTACAGAATCTAAGTATCGGCCGACAAGTCTTCTGTGTCACGCATTTACCACAAGTGGCAAGCTTTGGTCATCATCACTTTGTAGTTGCCAAAACAAAAGGCGAAACAGCTACAACAACAGCAATTCGGGAACTCAATGAAAAAGGTCGCATTGATGAAATCGCCCGCATGCTCGGCGGCGTAAAACTTACCGATGCAACATTCGATCATGCAAAAGAGATGATTGAGAATAATCGGGCAAAGTAACCTTTATTGCAAAATGGACGAATATTTCGGTACATAAAGGATCTAAAGATAAATCCAATTGGTACTCTAAATAAGTGAGAAACATCCTTTCAAAAAGTTAGCAGTACCGGATAGACAAATCTAACAACTTAGAACTATCATGCACCGGCATAAAGTAACAATCTCTACTTTACGACTAACATAAAATTGATAACCTTTGTAATTTAAGAAAATTCGCCCTAATTGCTGGCGCAAGATTGATAAAAGCATGCAAGCATTCGAACCTGCCATACAAAAAACTTAACTAGATTTTAAACTATAAAAGTCAAACTATGCCAATCTAAGGAGATCGCTGTACTTCGCTGGCGCGCGATTCATAAAAGCATGCAAGCATTCGACCCAGCCATGCAAGATTAATAAAAGTTATTGATATTAATTATTAAATCGAATCTTACAACTTATGTGTTTGAATCTTAAATCCTAAATCACGATAAAGTCGATAACGATTGCGGCTCTCTTCTAATACTTGCGGATCTTGGGTAATCACTTCAAAAATTCGAGAGAATTGCCCTTCTTTTGCCACTTCCGGAACAATGGGATGAATATTCATTAAGAGCGAGCGCTTTTCTAAATCCCACATGCGATCCGCAAGATAGATAAAATCATATTCATTGATATCTTCTGCTGTTTCAATCAAGGCATGCGGCAAAAACTCCACATTCGGAACTTCCCATAATTTACGATCAATCGCACGGAGCATCTCTAAGTTATCGCTATAAAGTAGTGCAGGCTCATTGGCTTGATATGCTTTCTCCATCAATTTCAAAAGCAGCTTCTCACGCGCCGCTTCATTACTTGTCGGTAATACATAAAAACTGACTTCGACCATATCTATTTCACTTATCCTTATCACGATGCACCATGGCATTTCTACTGGATTAAACCCTACTCAAATTGTTAACAAGCTAATACAGGTTCATTCGATGAATGTTTGTAATCTTTAGCCAATGAATATCTGCATTTTTTCTCGTTTAACGGTAAAATAATACCATTTAAATTCTGGAAAAATAAGCAAACAATGAAATTTGAACTTCTCAAGACAGATGGTGCAGCGCGCCGTGGTCGTATTACTTTTGAACGTGGCACAATTGAAACACCAATCTTTATGCCTGTAGGAACCATCGCAACAGTAAAAGGTGTTACGCCACAAAACCTCAAAGATATGAATGCCCAAATCATTTTAGGCAATACCTTCCATTTGTGGTTACGCCCAGGTCTTGATGTCATTAAAGCCCATGGCGATCTTCATGATTTTATGAAATGGGATAAACCAATCCTCACCGATTCCGGTGGTTTCCAAGTATTTTCACTCGCAGAGCTTCGTAAAATTGAAGAGAAAGGCGTGACTTTCCGCTCACCTTTTAATGGTGAAAAACTCTTTTTGGATCCTGAAAAATCGATGGAGATCCAACGTGTTTTAGGTTCTGATATCGTGATGGCATTCGATGAATGTACGCCATATCCAGCAACTTATGAACAAGCAAAAACATCTATGGAGCTCTCCATGCGTTGGGCAAAACGTTCAAAAGATGCATTCGTCCAACAAGAAAACTCGAATTCTCTCTTTGGAATTGTCCAAGGCAGTATGTTTGAAGATCTTCGCGAGCAATCTTTAGATGCTCTCACTGAGATTGAATTTAATGGTTATGCGATCGGTGGTTTAGCCGTTGGTGAACCGAAAGAAGAGCGTGATCGCGTCTTAGAATTCTTAGATCCTAAAATGCCAAAAGATAAGCCCCGTTATCTCATGGGCGTTGGGAAGCCGGAAGATCTCATCGAAGGCGTAAAACGCGGCGTAGATATGTTTGACTGTGTTATTCCAACACGTAACGCACGTAACGGGCATCTCTTCACCCGCTTTGGCGATATTCGTATCAAAAATGCCCGTTATGACCTTGATACACGCCCGCTTGATGAAACTTGCTCGTGCTATACCTGTCAGAACTTCTCAAGATCGTATCTTCGCCACTTAATTCGCACCAAAGAATTGCTCGGCGCGCATCTTGCGAGTATCCATAATCTGCACTATTTCCTCTGGCATATGCAGCAAATCCGTGATCATATTGATGCCGGAACTTTCAATGATTACTATCAGCAGTTCTACAAAGAACGCGCGATGGTTGATGAAGAGAACAAGTAAAATCAGTAACCTGACAAAAGGTTATCTAAAAGGATTGTTAGATAGATGAAGCTTATTAATCGCTATATTCGGCGCGAAATTTTATCCACGTTTGCCGCCGTTCTGTTGGTACTTATCGCTATTTTGCTCGTGCAACGTTTAGCGTTTTATCTCAACCAAGTGATTAATGGCTCTCTATCTCAATCTGCTGTCTTTTCGCTCTTAGGCTTACAGATTGTCCGTTTTATCACCGAGCTTTTACCGCTAAGTTTTCTCTTGGCATCCATTTTAGCATTTGGTAGGCTCTATAAAGATAGCGAGATGACGGCGTTTTATGCTTTAGGCATGCCGGTAAAAAGGCTCTATCGCATTCTATTACAGATTGGTTTTCCCTTAAGTTTTCTCATCCTCATCCTCAACTTTTGGATTGTTCCAGAAATTGCCCAAATACAAGAAATTGTCCTTAAAAAAGCGCGAGAAGAAGCGCAACTGACCATCTTAAAGCCTGGCGTTTTCCAAGAGTTTGCACGAGGAAAACATACCATTTATGTGCAATCCATCAATGGAGAAACAGGATCTTTAGAGAAAATTTTTATCAAAAGCAAAGAAGCAAACGGCGCACAAGTCATTACCTTTGCGGATAAAGGTACTCAAGAAATTGATGAAAATAATGTCCGCTTTGTCATCTTAGAAAATGGCTCTCGAACCAGTAGTAATTCAGAGTACTCTGAAGTTCTCTACTTTGAAACACTACGAATTAGACTTGATGTAGATCGCTCAGATTCTTGGCCAAAAGCGATTGCATGGAGTGCGAAAGATGTTATCACCGGTGATAGCGTTCTAGAAAAACGTGAGCTGCAAAGACGATTATCAGGACCGATCTCGATCTTCATGTTAATTCTCTTAATCCCGGCACTTTCCCATTCAAAGCCTCGACAAGGACGTTTTAATAAACTGATTATCGGCGTCATTTTCTATGTCTTTTACTTCAATTTATTAGGCATGGGATTATCGTGGATGAAGAGTGGCAAAGTAAATCCAGATATTGGACTTTGGTGGATTCACGGCATTATGTTTCTCTTCGCCTTTTACATCTATAAACGCTATAACCGATCGCTCTAGCGATAAATTTCTAGTGAGGATTTTATGCTAAAAATCGATCAATATACCTTCAGAACATCACTTCTATTTACGCTATTTTGTTTACTACTACTCATTATTATTGAGTCATTTTTTACGTTCCTTAATGAGCTACAGGATCTTGGTGATGATAACTATCAGCTCACCGATATGATGCTTTATATTCTCTATGATATGCCGGCACGGGTTTATCGTATTTTCCCGATGGCACTACTGTTAGGGACGCTCTTAGGATTGGGACAACTCGCTAGTCATAATGAATTAACAGCCATTCGAACCGCTGGATTTAGTAAAGCTCGAACACTTCGCGGCGCGATCTATACCACCATTTTACTCAGTCTTGTGGTAGTTTTTTTCGGGGAATTCGTAGTTCCGCCAAGCCATGAAAAAGCAATGATCGCGAGCCAGAAAGATAGCTCCGGCAAAGGATTCTGGGCAATTGATGGCAATTATATTGTCGAGGTAAAATCTATTGAAAACCTCACTCTCAAAGATATCACTGTTTATGAACCAAAAGATGGAACGTTATATAAGCTCATTCAAGCGCCCTATATGGAGCTGATTGATAACCAATGGCTAATGCCGGAACTTAAAGAAACGACCTTTACAGAAACATTGATTTCTCAGGAAATTCTCAACAATCTCACCATTGAAACACATATTGATGAAGCGGCTTTAACGGCATTAATTAATGACCCTGAATATCTTTCTAGCCGTAGCCTTTGGCGATTTATCGGATATTTAGATGACAATAATTTAGATAGCAGCGAATATCGACTTGCATTTTGGGCGAAAATTTTCAATCCTTTGACGAATATCTCCATGATTATGATTGCAGCGCCATTGGTATTTGCCCAGCAACGCAGACAAGGTATCGGCGAGCGGATTCTTATAGGCGTGATTTTAGGATTAATCATTTACCTTACCACGCAGATGCTTGGTCACTTTATCTTACTCTCAGGATTTCCGCCGCTCTTAGGCGCACTCTTCCCAACCGTATTAGCAATTGGCATTGCTTATCTGCTCTTTAAATTGCTCCCTTAATTGATGCATGGAGAAAACGGGGAGAATCCCTAAAAAGTAAGATACAAAAAAAGCGCCTATCAAAATAAGGCGCTTTTTTAATACAAAGAAATATATTTGTGATTATTTTAGTTTCAAGAAATGCTCTATTAATAAGAACGACGAACTAAAATAGGGAAATAGACTTTACATTTCCCTATTAAAAACACTTTAAAAAAGTAATATCTCATCGAGAAGAATATCTACATATTTTTACCAATTCCTGCCGGCAATGATCATAGATGCTCTTAAATCAAAACGATCATGCATCTTTCATGTAGGTGTGTTTTCTTACAATAATGATGATGCAAGATAAACAAACTTATCAGCAAACACCTTATATTTCGGACGTTTTTCCCACTCTTCCAACGTTACTGGCACCGCATTTTCTAAATCTTCATAAAACTGCGCCGTCATCTTCTCGGCAAAATCACGATCATACATAATCGAGTTTACTTCAAAGTTAAGGTCAAAACTTCGAATATCCATGTTAGCAGTTCCAATCATGGCTAAACTTCGATCGTAAACACTCGTTTTTGCATGAATGAAACCTTTACGATAATGATAAATCTCAACACCCGCACGAAGGAGATCTAGATATAATGCACGACTTGCCATCCGTACCAAGAGCGAGTTTGTTCTCTCTGGCACTAAAAGCTTCACTTTCACCTGACTTCTTGCCGCAATCTTTAACATCGTTAAGATCTGCTCTGTTGGAATAAAGTACGGCGTTGTGATCAGTACTTCCTTCTCCGCAAGGGCGATCGCCTGCATTACAGAATTCATAATGTAAGGCTCT